>JAABUI010000903.1_pt1 | contig 19081 bp, 21 predicted proteins | sample 5559111 | NCBI WGS metagenome assembly JAABUI01 (sample SAMN10711870, study PRJNA513365) | rock metagenome | isolation source: Antarctica rocks | place: Antarctica: Victoria Land, Buttleship Promontory
CGACATGCAGTCTTGACGAAGCCGACGCAGGTCAAATAATCAAGTACATGGTGTGAGAGAGGGATGGCCGTGGTCTTCACAGTGGCCCGTGGCGGGTTTCCTCGGCAGCAAGTGCAAGCAGCCGTTTGCAGTCTTGCCGTCACCATTCTGCACGTGCCATGTGGCTGCAGCGCCGGAGACCACCTCGACTGTGCATGTTGCATATGATTACTTCATTCGAGGTCATCATGACTGTTTCCTTCGCCCCATGAAGATAAGAAGTTTTGCTTGACCAGGCAAGTCGACATTGGTACTCGGGTAGCTCCACATTCGAAACTCGTGCACGGGCCCCTGTGCTCCAGCGGTCGAGGCTGGCGGCCGTCCGAATGCAGCTAATGCAGGTCGAGGCCGGCTTCAGGCACATGGCATCGTTTCCTCCTGGCGGGACCGGTACGATGATTGGCGGCAGACATCTGTCTAGCGCATGAGGATCGCCCGACCTGGCCGGCGCTATCCCTTCGCTTGCCAAGGTTCCCTGAGTACATTACCTTGCAGTCCGATCCCCTAGTGTGTCTGAAGTCTGAAAGGACGACACCGTCATGGCTCCTCGCAAATGCCAGACAGTGTCAGTGTCCGGCCATCAAGTAGGCCGGATGCAGAAGAGGAAGGGGGTTTCCATTGGTCATAGACTGGAAGCTTTCAGGCTTTAGCCTTTCGGGGCAGAGTGTGAAAGCACCACCATCTAGAAATCTTCCGGAGAAAGAGTGGTACGATATAGCCACGCCGCTCGTAGCTCCTGGCGGGGCTGCTGTCGTGCTGGTCATATCCTACCACCGACCATCCCATCGGTATCTCTCCCCATCAAGCACCATGAGTAGCCTGGTCGCTTGTATAGCATTGAGATCTTACGTGCGAAAGAAGCCATATCATATAGCCCTCTGTTCCCACTCTCTCAACTAGAGCCTCCCGACCCGCTCGCTGTGATCTTCTCACACTACTGCTGCTACCGCCAGTCGACGACTTGCCCATCAAGGCGCTCAGCCGCTGTCTCCGAGACCCTGCATCCACGAAACCAGAGTCGCTGCAATTGTTACACAAACGGTCAGCCGTCATGGCGGTAAAGGCGACCTCAGATCAGACCAATGTCATGGCCGTGACGGAACGGGTCACATCCATCTTTTCCTTGCTCGGCATCCTCTTCATCTTGTCCACTTTTCTGTTGGGCAGAGGTTTCGACAAACCCATCAATCGCCTGGTGTTCTTCGCGTCATGGAGCAACCTGGGGATGAACATTGCCGCTTTGATAGCGGAGGATGGGATAGCCGCTGGTCGGACATCGTCACTGTGCCAGTTTCAGGCCTTTGCTATCCAGATGTGAGTGAAGACGTGACTTGACTGTCGGAGAGCGGCGCTGATCGAAACCCCAGGTTTCTTGGGGTTGATGCTCTGTGGGCGCTCTGCATGTCTTTCAACGTCTACCTGGCACTTTTTCGCGGATGGACTGCTCAGCGTATGCGGGCTCAGGAGTGGAAGTACTTCGTGGCCTGTTATGGATGTTCTTTCATACCGGCACTGGCCTACTTATTCGTGAACACCAGGAAACGAGGGAAAGTATACGGCCCAGCTTTGGTACGTCCGTTGAACCTCGCGATCTTAATTGCGCTGATCAACATGTAGCTCTGGTGCTGGGTTGACTCTAAATGGGACTTTCTCCGCGTCGCTACTTTGTATGGCATTGTCTGGTCTGTCTCTACCAATGCCCTTCGAGCTCCAGGGGTCTAACGAACCAGCAGGCTTGCTCTGGCCTTTGCCCTAGTGATATACGCAATGGCCTTCACCAAAGTATGGAAAAACCGCCATGAACTCACTGGTCTTTTCAATCCTTCAACGAACATCCATTCGAGGGAACAATCACGACCGAGATCGATATCACCACCACTGCCCGCCAAGGCTCCAAGGCAGGGACGAGTTCCCCAAAGGATGAAGAAGCAGCCACTCCAGTCACCCCGGGCGTCGAGTACCTTGATTACAATCCTTACAGCGTTAATGTCAGGGTGGGCCCGAACGACGGACAACGCAAACAGTCCGCGGCACAAGACATATTCAAAGTGCGCAGCCTAACTCGAAATCACGCCTTGAGCGAGACCAATGCCGATGCATGGCTATACGCTCGAGTGGCATTCCTCTTTTTCTGCTCGCTGCTAATTTGCTGGGTCCCCTCTTCCATCAACCGACTCTACTCCATCTCGCACCCCGACAGATTGGTTTTCTGGCTCAATTACATCGAGACCTTTGTACTTCCCCTCCAAGGCTTCTTCAACGCTATAGTCTACATCATCACCTCGCAGACCGCATGTCGCAATCTATGGCGCAGCATAACCGGTGCGCAAGAATTACCTCGAAAAAACAGCACAGTTGCTGGAATGCATGGTATGATGCCGACGAAAGGAGACATGAAGCTCGAGCGCATCGGAATGGGCAAGGCGGAAACGAAGCTGGATCGGTTCACGAGTCGCAGGACGAGCGAGAGGTTAGAGAGCGATGCCACCAGTGTTACTAACCTGAGGGATTATTGATGATCTGATTTGTTCCTACCAGGTTGAGATCTTGACAGATTTGAAATGGTTGAAGCGACAACAAGCGATGGAGTTGGCGGTCATTTGGTTTTCGGCACACGGACTATGATATCCCCCACGGTTGTTCTTTTTTTTTTTTTTGCATATGCTCGCTGGATGAATACACTGGAAATTTACTGAGCTGTTGATCGGCTGCGTCATTCGCACGTTGGAGGATAGGAATGTGGATGGGATGGTGGCATTGGGTTTGCTGCTGTCTTGGCTGGGTGCTTGGGTAGGGATGTGGAAGAGTTTCCATCTGATGCTCCATCTCAGTGTCTGGACATTGCAATAGCAACAATAATACAAAAGCAACACTACGAATGCCTTCGCACCCGTCTCAGTGTTTGGGCATTGCAACAACAAGAATGCAAAAGCAGTACTTCCAAGGTCCTCACGCGCCCAAGCCTCTGCTTTTCGCACTCGAACAATGACGGTTCGCGGTACATGGTGTTGAAAGCCGACTCTCGCATCTCGTCCTAATACCCTATGGCGCCCCACGTCTCAATGTGATTACATAGCTCTCTACCCTTTTATGGCATCCGAATGATCCTGCGACCGCTTCGTCCTACACACCTCTCCTACACCCAATCAATATACCACCATCCCACCATCTCGCCCCACTCCCTCCACATTGTCGAAACGTCCATACCCAACCCCCCATATACTACCTCTACCCCTCTCCTTCAACCAAACTCCACTCCCGCACACTTTGCTCGTCTCTCCCTCAATACCCCCCTGCTAAGTGCTCTCCTCCCCACAATTTAAGAAACGAATTTCAATTCGGGACCCTCGACGACTTGGATCCGTGCAATCTGAATAGCTTCTTCCTCAATCGGGAAGGATGAAGGGAAGGAGCTTAAGTTCTATGTGGGGGTGCTATGGTGAGAAAGGGTGAGAGGGGGATGAGGGTCGTTGATTGATTGGTTGTGTGAAATCTTGAATGCAGGGTATAAGCCGTCAACGTGGACCAGGAGGGAATTCGTGGAGACCGTTGCATAGCGGTTGGATTTTGATTTCGATTTCGATTGATAAGGGGATGCATACCGCACCGCGTCCATCTATGCGATATGAGATGTATGAAGCTGGTTGTGGCAGATTCAGCACCTCGATTGCGAGTGTCATGCACTACCGCTGTTGACATTTCCGTTCGTGTAAAGGTTCAGGCGGAGCACAGAGGCAGACATTTCGATTCAGGTGTGAGACTGAGGTCGGGGTCTGGGATGGAAGGGGTTCCGGGTCGAGGAGGCAGGGAGATGGAGGAGGGGGAATCGGGGAAGTTGATTAAGAGGTGGGTTCTTGAGATGGGGTTTTCGCTTTGCGTGAGATGACTCGGCTCACAATAAGCGGGTGTGGAAGAAAAGGTTTTACAATTCCAAAGCCCGCATGCGCTCTGAGTCGCTATGCCCAGACGCCTCGCTATGTAAACACCACGACGTTCATTTAGCATCAACCCACCAGATCCGAAACGCCCTCTGGCCACGCGCCCCAGATCATCGCTTTGTTAGGCAACCTCCCGCTCAACGGAGCCAGAATCTTGAGTTTCTTGCGCTTGTCGTCGACTTCGGCTACGAAAATGAAGCCGATGACGCTCGCGTCGCGGATTACCTCTTGAGAGTCGCCGGGGTCTGCGTGGACGATGGCGATGATGGCGTTTTGCATTTGTGGAGAGGGCTGTACTTGGTCGAATATGGTGGGGGTTGTGGTGTCTTCTGCGGCGTCGCCGGGGAGGAGGGAGTTGAATAGTGCGGATGCTGGAGGGGTGTATTAGCGGGAATTTTGTGGCGCTTTGAATTGGGGCGTCTTACATTCTGCCAACTTGTAAATTCGGACGGAGCTGAAGTCGATTTGTTGGGTATGAGGGCTCAAGGTACTCTTGGCATCGCCGAAGAAGTACTCTCGGATCTGAGCTTGTCGGAATTGCTCCAGGTAAGCTTCGTCTCTATCGACACAGCCGCCGGATTTGTCGAGCTTGACCACGGTCATTGTCTCGCCCGCGCTGGTCTTCTGGCCATTGAATTTCCGGAGCATGTCGCTGTAGAGCCGCTCGGAGCCAAGCACCACTATTACACTGACTGTATGATGTTTAGTAGTGGACGAGGGCACTAGGATGATGATAGAAGACTCACCCGAAAACTCAGAGACCGCGTGCTGTATCACCTCGTATCCTCCCTTGCCTTGACTTATGACGCCGGGTGTGTCGATGATGCAGCCAGTGCCCTTGGCTTCCGTGTCATCTTGTAACCTGTTCATCACAGAGAGCGCGAGCCTCGTCATGATCGGTTTGTAGACTGAAGTCTTGTCTTCTGGATTCGCTAGGCCCAAATAGTAGACCAAAGGAAGTTTGACCGGCACTGGTGTAGGTCCGTTCGTCGGGCTGCTTCCCCATCCCTCCTCGAGGTCGATTATGGAGGAGAAAGTTGTAGCAGAGAGACTTCCAGGTATGCTCAGCATGCTCTCCTTGGTGTCTAGGTTGACAGCGATTGGCTGCCGGCCAGATCTCGTGGCGTAAGCGGTCAGCAATTTGACCAGACTCGTCTTTCCTGCATTTTCAGGTCCAACAACCAGAACTCTGGGGCCGTCTTTGTTTTGTGTGGATGCCTCGTCCCGTAGTCGCTCGAGGGCAAAATGCAGGTTCACATAAGTGATCATGGGGGTCTCTTCAGCGATATACTCGACTTGGCATTCGCCAATGACCTCGATGCGGCACCCATGCCACGTATAGATAGCCGCTTTCGTGCCCGTAAAGGAATAAGGCTGTTTCTGCGCGAGTTCTGTGCCGAAAAGCTCAGCGCTCCCAGAGAGAAGCTGAGGAGAGATTCATTAGCAAGGGATGTAGATTGAATGGTTTTGGGACGGAGAAAGCCCGTACCCTGACCTCGACTTTCGTACCGAAAGCGACTTCAAACCGCCATTCTGTCCCTTCCTTGAGATCGTGTATTATTGGAATTACGGTCGTCTCAACAGGAGCAGACAATTGTAGGCCTGGTAGGGACATGTTGAAAGTATTGTCTGAATGCCAAGAGACACAATTCTAAGCTTTTGCTACCCGTGCTGCCCGGCGCCTCTGCACCTCGCTTGCGCCTGGCGGGAGGTTTTCTGTGAACGTCAGTCCTTGCAGAAGAAAGCCCATACTCTCGAAAACAGCAAATTGCTCGGTGTCTATGCTTTATGACCAGATGCTTTCTACTTCGTATGAGAGGTTTCGTTACTGACTCAGTGGTAAACCCTTGAATTGGCTAAACCTGTAAGGAGTCTTTTGTGCTCCTAAGGGGTCCCGCATCCTCCGTCATGAACATGGCTAAACCTGTAAGGAATCTTTTGTGCTCCTTAGGGGTCCCGAATTCTCGGTCGCGAACATCACGTATCAGTTCCTTTTTTGCATGTCCATGAAACCCAACAACTGTTGTGTATTGAAGTAAAGACCGTGTTGCCAAACCGTGGTGTGATCGGCTGCCCAGGAACTGTTCGTGCATGGCCGATTAGTTGAAAGACGAAGGTTGTGCTAGTCAAACATGATAATCTTTGCAGGGGCCGCACGGAGAAAAGAGTCGATCTGAATCAAGGCAAAGACGACGGTGTTGTGGAAGTAAATGGGCTGATTTATTGTTGGGTGGCTGTTGGGTGGCTGTTGGTGAAAGTCATGAAAGGAGGATTGTGGTGAGTGTTGGGCCACGGTGCAAGTGAGTGCTTTCAAACCATTGCCTTGGAATGTTCTACTATGCACATCTATGAGCGCTAACATGGTGCGCAAATCAATAACGAAAATGATTGTCGTTCATATAATGAAAAAGCACGTTGATTCTTATTATCCGAGGGCATGTGGTCGAGTGGTCTTGATCTCAAAGTTAGTGTGACAGTGGGTGACTCCCATGGAGTTGGGTTCGATCCCCACTCAAGAGGGTGCAATTATCTGTCATTGCACTCCGGCTAACCGAGGGATCGAAATTGCGAAAATCACATACAAAAGTCAGGTCCGGGGTTCGAGCCCCCGAAACGGCGTCACTGCTTGCAAACGCACACCAAAGACTTGTGTTAGTACGACTTTGTCCACCTTCAAGCGTAGCTTGGTCCTGGGTCTGTCAGGGGCATTCCTTAAATCTATCCGTTGTCTACTAGGTCTCGGCTCTTTTGGCCTTTTGGCCCCTTCTCCTTTTCCGAGCGTGTACTTCTCGCCAGGCCTCTTTATTTTCACTCCAAGACTGGATTCCTGGGGCTGGCGCTACCAAGAGACTGAATTATCATGTTTCACATTATGGTTGCTACATGTTCTTATTCTTTATCAAGCACCATACTTGTATTCTAGTGCAATCCCTGGCTGTCTATCTGGACCCATTAGTAGCCGCGTTGCTTTATTATTTCACTGTCAAATTCCCACTTCTGTGACGCTCGCTAGGACTAGGCGCGTGTATAGCCCCTGCGAACTTTGATTCAAACCTCGTTCAAAAGCCTCTATCCGCCATTTGGATGAGGACTGCAAACCATCTCCATAGGCATGGCATCATGACTATCATTGTGAGCACAAGCTTCAGTCACTGTAAACTGTTCCATTTCGAGTACTATTATTCCGATTAAATACACCAGGCTATGTAGGGTATCGTAATGTTCACGCCAGTACACCTGTCGCTATGCTTGCATAATTGACCCACCACGTTCCATGACTACTTCTTGAACGCACGTGAAACGTTCATGATTCAGCGATTCCCTCGATGGTGAATCCCGTAATCTACCTCAGGACTCCAGGTGCCAATCCGGGCAAATCATCTTCGGGTGCGTAGCCTCTGCCAGCTCGGTTCTCAGCAAGTCGCCATACGTAATAGCGGTGGTGTTGATTGTGTGGGCTGAGGAATTTATGGTCTGCTCTACCTTGAAGCTTTTTCTTTAAATGGGATTCAACTGCACCGTGTTGGTTAGGTGGTTTCGAGCAGATAATCCGGCAAAGCACTTCGATCTTGACCATTTGCTGACGATCCTCCGGACGAATGACACCAGGAGGAAGCTTCTCTGTGTCTTCTTCCTCCTCATCTTCTGTGTCTTCAAGGTTCAGCTCCTCTTCGCTGCTATCATCTTCGGCATTCTCAGAGGACGATTCGCCACCTCCCATAACATACTTGGCTTCCTTAGTAGGCTTGATTCGAGGACAGCTGATGGCATCGAGATATTGCTCTTCGGTCAGCTCAGACACAAGGTGAGGCGCACTTTCAGGATCTTGGTATACGAGGTTCTCATCGTAGACTTCAAAAGACTCATCATCCTATTGGATGTTAGTACTGTGGATCAAGACGTGAAGCGCATGATACTTACGTCTTGATCGATCCATTTCAGACGCTGCCATGGCTCGTCTCTCATGGCTTTGAGAAGCTTTGCGGTCTCCTTCATCCGCCCATACGTATCGTCCTCCTCCTCATCTTTGTCTGTGGATTTGACAGCCATGTTGACATCCTTCGCTTCGTCCTCGTCAGGTTTGTCCGCCGTCTTTTCGTCGAAGGCCTGCTCTTGGCGTGATGTAGACTTATCCTGCTCGTGAAGCGCATCGATATGACTGAATTGGGGACTAAGCTGCACCATCGCATCGAGTTTGGTCCAAGTGCACGTATCTACGAATGATCAGCCATAGAATTGTAGCAATGAAAGATGCAAGGGCGAAACTCACCTTCGTGAAAGGTCGCCGTCATGTAAATAGGATCGCCATCTTTGAAAGGAACAATCATGCCACCCAGAGTGATTTTATTCATCACGTGACCTTTGTTGTTGGCATCATCAAAGTGTTCCAGCAACTTTTCTGTCGAAGGGCCTTCTAGTGGAGGCGCATTTTTGTCCTCTTTTTGTAGCTTGGTATCCACGCCGAGCCCACCCGCAAGACCATGCGATCCTCCCTGTTGTAAAAGACGGCTCTTGCGCAGAGCTTCACCGTACTGGATGCCTCTCTCTTGATCGTAGTTGCTATGGATATTCATGGGAATGTCGAGCTCAACGAGGCCGCACTTTGGCTTGATACGCAATTCAAGGGGTTTCTGGCCGTTCAGAGCTCGATACTCTTGGTCGTAGTCACGGTTTGGAAACTGAAGCAAAAAGGTCCGAACCTTGGATGGATTGACGTACAGCTTGTACTCCTTGAGGACGGGGCCCAACCTATGGTGACTTTGTAGCATTTCCTTGAGTTCTTCTGATGCATTGGCTGCGTTATGGTCCGGGTGACTGTCATAATATCCGGCATTTTCCCAGACATGACGAAGATCTTTCATCTTTTCCTTATAGTCATCTAGGCGAGACAAGGTTTTCTCCCCGTCATGATGGTCATCTTCGGGAACATGGCCCCAGTTGTTTTCGGAGAGGATGGAGATATCCACACCGTCATCATCTAGCAAGGGAATTAATAACGTTTCAACACTAATATGAGGGTTCACGACATATCCATGACGATACTCGCTAGGGGATAATTCCCTCGTAAAGAGATCCCAATCGGTTTTCGGAGTTGGGGATAAAGAAACTGGGGTCATTTACTCGAATCGCGCATAAAATCTCGTTGCCTTTGTTTTCGCGCCACCTTTGCAGCCTTGGCTGCAGCGACCGCAGGCCCCTTCTTTCGAGCCATCGTGGGGTTTCCCCCCCTAAGATATTTGAAGCGTATGAGATTTACACCCTCAAAGGTGTGAGTGTTGCGTGATCGTGAATCCAAAATCACGAACCATTTTGAATAAATATTCCTTATCTCCGATTAAACCCGGCATTCTGACGCGATGTGGGGGGCTTGATCGGGACTAGCGCCAAGCTTATCCACTAGCGCGCGGATTTCATCCGCGTCATATTGGAAGCACAGTGTATTTCACCTCTACAGAGGTGGAATTGAAGGGCAAGTCCCCCAAAATGGCTTACCTTGCTCCTATAAATCGCCCCACAAGTGTCGGACATGCCCTTAAAATCAATCTTCTATCTCCCGAGGAGGAATGCTTGGTCCTGGCCAAGGCCAACAGACTTGAAATCTACAGTCAGACGCCAGAGGGATTGGTACTCTCATATAGCCGAGTGCTGTATGGCAGGGTGACGATGCTGGAGCGCCTACGACCTCCCACCTCAGATAGAGATCACCTCTTTGTTGGGACAGACCGGTATATGTACTTTACAGTGTCCTGGAGCACGCAGACCAGGCAACTCAAAACCGAAAAGAGCTATCAGGATCAGTCAGACAAGACTTCCAGAGACTCTCAAACCGATGACAGATGTCTGGTCGATCCCACAAAACGATTCTTGGCGCTTTTGCTGTTCGATGGTATTGTAACCATAATTCCTACGCTACGAGGAGGTAAAAAGAAAGTATCCGCTGAAGCTGGGCTCCTTGGCGACCCAGTTCAAGCCAGGATATCGGATTTATTCGTTCGTTCAGCAGCCTTTTTGTACCCACAAGAGGGGGACAGAGAACAGCCGAAGATGGCTTTTCTTTACGAAGACAGCCAACAAAGGGTGTGTCTTAGCTCGAGAACGCTAGATTATGCCGCTGGTGGCAGTAGTGAGCCAGGAAGTGCGGACCTTGAACACGTAGTTGGTATGCGTGAAGATCTTGAGCTGGGAGCTAGCCATCTGATACCCGTGCCCGCACCGGCTTGTAAGTCTCCTCCCAATCCTACGATCGAAAAGCATGCTGAAGTTGAGCTAGTCGGTCTTCTTGTGCTTGCCGAAACTTCTATAATGTATATCTACGATGTCAATGGTGATTACCTCAGAAATCCTCTAGATGAAGCAACGCAATTTGTGGCATGGACTGAAATTGACAATCAGCGGTGGATTGTCGCAGACGAATTTGGAAAATTGTTCCTCCTAATGCTTTTGCTAGAGAACGTTGACGAGGTAGTAGGCTGGAAGCTGGACTTCATCGGACAGACATCGCGAGCTTCTGTTTTGGTCTACCTTGGCGACGGATATCTGTTTGTAGGCTCTCATCAAGGGGATTCGCAGATCGTGAGCATACAGAAGCAAGGGATTGAGGTATCCCAGACAATCTCGAATATTGCCCCAATCTTGGATTTCACAATCATGGATATGGGCAATCGTGGAGGCGAGGGCCAAACTAACGAGTATTCCTCAGGTCAGGCCAGAATCGTGGCAGGTTCAGGCGCATTTCAAGATGGAAGTCTTCGAAGCGTCCGAAGCGGCGTTGGTCTGGAGGAGCAAGGCATACTAGGCGAGATGGCTCACGCCACTGATATATTTTCTCTAAAATCAGGTAGTGCCAGTGGTAAGGTAGACACGCTTATTGTCTCTTTCGTCGGCGAAACTAGAGTATTTCAATTCCGGCAAGATGGTGAAGTAGAGGAAAGTGTCGACTACAACAGCTTCTCATTGACGGATGCAACTCTACTCGCGGCCAATCTTCCGAACGATCGACTTGTTCAGGTCACTGGTTCCTCGGCTCGATTAGTTGAATCAGAAAGTGGTATGATTCTCTCCGAATGGTCACCACCAAATAGACATTCAATCACAGCTGCATCAGCAAATGATCACAAACTTGCGCTATCAATCGGTGGCCTGGAAGCGATTACTGTTGATATTGCAGAAGAATTCCAAATTTGCGCAAGCCGCAAATTTGAAGAAGAGGGCCAGATTGCCTGCATCCATGTTCCTCAAAATTCATCAGACATTTGCATAGCAGGTTTCTGGCAAAGTGCAGCTGTACTAATTCTGAGGACTGGCACTCTTGAGACGTTACAAAAGGTGGTCGTAAGAGACGAAGCTATTTCAATACCTCGGTCTATCTTACTCACCCAGATCCTCCCCAATCAGGGACCCACTTTGTTCATTGCTTTAGCGAATGGCGAGGTCGTCACATTCACTCTTGACACGTCTTCAAACACACTCTCTTCAAAGAAGACCATTGTCCTCGGTACTCAACAAGCAAACTTCAAAGCATTATCTAGAGACGATGGCCTTTCTAACGTGTTTGCCACCTGCGAGCACCCAAGTCTTATCTATGGTTCAGAAGGACGCATAGTCTATTCTGCGGTCACAGCTGAAAAAGTGTCCTGTTGCTGCCCATTTGACTCGGAAGCGTATCCAGGTGCGATAGCTATAGCAACACAGGAAGATCTAAGGATTGCTTTGGTGGATACAGAGCGAACCACGCACGTTCAGACGCTGCATGTGGGTGAGACAGTACGACGGATAGCCTACTCTGCGAAGCTCAAAGCATTTGGTATTGGCACCATTAATCGCTCTTTGTACGGTGGTCAAGAGGTTGTCAAGAGCAACTTTAAATTGGCAGACGAGATCCTTTTCAAGGAACTTGATACCTATGAATTGAACGAGGAAGAGCTTGTTGAGAGCGTTGTTAGAGCAGACATTCGCGAAGACTCTGGCGAGCTAGAGGAACGCTTTGTAGTCGGTACAGCATATCTAGATGACGAACAAGAAGCATCCATACGAGGGAGGATCATTGTCTTTGCTGTCACCTTGGAGCGGAAACTCAGAGTCATCACCGAATTACCTGTCAAAGGCGCCTGTCGAGCACTAGGCGTCATAGCTGGCAATATTGTTGCTGCTCTAGTCAAAACAGTAAGCCTCCTACCCCTGCGTCTTCGACATCAACTGAACCGCTACCTAGGTTGTGATCTATGGTCTAGAAAACTCCCATCTCCGGAAACTGACTACCTACCGCACATCCACCGCTCCTATCGATCTCTCTATCCACACACCGACATCCCAAATAGCAATCGCAGACCTGATGAAATCCGTCTCTGTCTGCACTTACACACCCGGCCAAGTAGGTGTTGATCCTACCTTGACAGAAACAGCACGACATTTCCAAACAGCCTGGAGTACCGCTGTCGCACACGTCGGCGAAGACACATGGCTTGAGGCAGATGCAGAGGGGAACCTAATGGTGTTGAGACAGAACGTGGCTGGTGTGACTGCAGATGATAGACGGAGACTGGAAGTGGAAAGCGAGATCCGATTAGGCGAGATGGTCAACCGAATCCGTGGCTTTGACGTCGAAGTTGATGCGAAGAATCCGGCTCCTGTGGTACCAAAGGCGTTTATGGGCACAGTGGAGGGAAGTATTTACCTCTTCGGCCTCATCGCACCCTCTCATCGAGATCTGCTTATGCGGCTGCAAGCAAGTCTAGCGCCTCTTGTGGAGAGCTTGGGGCACATACCATTCAATGCGTATCGTGCGTTCAAGAATCAAGTGAGGGAAGCAGAAGAGCCATATCGATTTGTTGATGGAGAATTGTTAGAGGCGTTCCTTGATTTGCCTGCCGGCCAGCAACATGAGATCGTAGGGGAACTGGGTGAAGTGGGAAAAGCGAAGGGAGGAGTAGAGGGTGTGAAAGAGTTGGTGGAGGGGTTGAAGAGGATGCATTGATCGCGTTACCGGGCATTTGGGTGTGGGAAGCACATCATATATTCACGAGCGATACCTTCGAGCAGCGAGCAGGATGTGTAGATAATCACAGAGGGTTGTGATTAAATTGGCACATGAAGCATTCATGGAGGATAACCTCGGCGTTTGATGGAATGATGTCCTACTTCTCGACTGCCATTGATGGTTTCCAATGAATCATATTGCTCCTCTTTCTACGCTATCTCCACCGAACCTCCGCTCTCTAACTTAAAGGAAGGATGGAACCCTCTGGGTAAATCTCGATCAATCTGTGACCGGGTCCCAAATGCGAAAACACCAAGATCGCCAGGTACCTTCTTCCCCGTCTCCGCCCGGCCAAGATAATGGTATTTCAAACAATCTGTAGTGATCAAGAGACCCATGTCGTGGATGTCGGCGAAAGTCGAAACTTCACTATCACCTGGCCGTGGTTCCGGCAAGTACAGCGGGGGAACTTCGCTGAGCAGCAATACTGCTATGGTACATCTGCCTGGATCTGTGATGAACATCTTGAAAGAACTTGAAGCGGTAATGTTTGTTCTGGCTTACCTTGAGTGTATCTTCGAGGCGTCCGCATGATAGGAAGATCTGTCTTGTTTTCCGCGGTGGAAGCAAGGAATTCATATTCAGGGGTCATATGACTCATCTCTACCTCGTCTAAGACACGAAACGCAGCTCTGCAGTCGCTGAGAAATTCCCAGGGCTGTAAGTTTCCGGTCCATGCAGAGGAAGAGGTGCATTGTGTGGATATGTCATTGCTAGATGGAGCAGACGAGGGGAGGGATAACGTTGTTTGGTTGGCTGGTATCCTCTCGTTTGCTGACTGTTTGGCGACCAGGTCTATTGAAGCGCCTGTAGTGGTTATAGCAAAGTGGATCGCTGATAAGAAGACTGGAAAGAGCATGGGGATCATGTCCGAAGATAACTAATATTCTACGCGTTGGAACGTCGGAAGCTGGGAAAGAATAAATTCCATAAAGTTCTTGTCCGTACTTCATGTGTAGGTGATGCGCATGTAGAAGATCGGCAATACTGTGCATTGGAGCTGCGCCTATGGTCATGCATTGAACATGCGAAAAATCTGTGACACTTCTGCATCTAGATCACCTAGGTCGGAAAGGTACATGGCGATCAGACTGAATACGTGGGGTTGAAACTGCTTCATACAGCGCTTCTGCGACACCTGCTGTTGTGTATTGTCATCACTGCCGAGGCATTAGACACACTGATCTTTGCTTCGGAAATAGCATTACTCGTTGTCTATCAGACAAGATCAAGCAGAACCTTAATGACATTCCTAATGCCGTGCAGGAGATTCTCGTCAGGTCCTTGACCAGGAATCCATTCTGCATGCGCGAAATCAATGAGCTTTAAGCTCTGAATAGCCGGAAACTTGATATCCTCCCCATCTTCGGCAAGATCCCCGTCGTTTCCAGTCCGATTCGCGACGCCGTTGGTTTCAGGAATAGCCTCGCCACCTGATACTTTGTGCTCAAAGGAATTGATGATATCCGTTTCGATTGCCAGAGCATCTTGTAGAGCTGGACGGTCACCCTCGTAGACAAAGAGGAGACTCGCAGAGTACATTCTGCTTTCGCTTTTCTCGATCGTTTCTTGCATCATTTTCAAGTCCTCGATAAATCGTCTGATTACCTTACGAATGGGCCCGGTGGCTCTCTCTTCCTTGGCCAGCAAGAAGTAATCCCCAAAGCCTTCGTCAACGTTGTTGACTGTGAGCCTCCGTCCATACATTTTGTCGAAGACCTTGTAGCCGTCAGGTGTCATTGAGTCATGGATGCTGACCAGAGCTCCTTGGTAAGTCTTCATACCAGCGATGCGAAATCCAAGAGGCCCGCTCGTGGTTTCTTTTGCGACTTTATCCAGCTTCGTTCTCTTCGCCGCGGGAGCGTCGTCAGCCCATAGCCTTGCGCCAAGCTTGACGTCGAGGATGTTGGGTTTGTTGTAGCCATGAGCAACGTTTTCCAATACGACTGCTAATTCAGTCTGGATTTTTCCCCCGTTCGTGGGTGCCCAGTCATTAGCAATCACCGCCGTGCTACCTATTCCGGATCCTGTCGGAGGGTCCGGATTGGTTTCACTTGGCAAGACCAATGCTCCTGCTACCTGAGCTGTTACACTGTCGGATCCTAGTGTGATTTTACCAAGAAATCTTGGAAGATGAGGGAGAATGTCACAATGCGCGGAGGTGGATTCGTAGAAATCGATTTCGGATTGCTTGCAAGGTTTGACGACAAGTTCGCCAGACGGATCTGAGAGCACCCCATCGCTGAGCGACTGACATCAGCTGAGACCGACATGAATGCGAATTTGCTGTAACTTACTGGCCAGCAGCGACGTTGTCAAAGGCAATTAGCTGCGACTTTCGGAATGATTTATTCGCCGCCATCTTCAGGAGACGAAGTGTGAAGGTTGATTACATGATCAGCAGCATTCTCGAATGAAGGTTGTTCCCAAGACTCACAGCCTTGGGATCGGAGGAGGTCGGCGGATTGAAGGCCACGTATTCTGTTGCGTAGCCTTGTGTAGGGTCTGACACGCCCTGCGGAGTCCAACGAGGGAAAAGAATCTAAGCTTCAGCTCAAATCAGGGAGAGGAATTGATGGGGCGCCACGGTGACGCCTGGCAGTGCGGGAGCGGGAGTGGCTGATCACCCTATCCGTGAATTCAATTATTCAATTCGCGGGTCTTGATGCTGAGTAAAGTACTTTAACATCACGATTCAACAGCAATCATATTGAGAAGCGAGAGCCAAGAGCCTGAACAGCTGTCTGTCACTTCTGTGCACGCTGAGACGTATGCTTGATTATCACTGATGGTTAAATTGATGCAAGGATGAGTTGCGCATGAGATGGAGGAAAGCGATGGGAGGGGTCTCTACATGATCTGACAAACAACATCTCCCCATCACTATCAATGCCACCTTCACACGAACCCGTCGCTCTTTCCTCCAATTATCCCAATATGAATCACGCGTTGACAATGCTTCAATAGCAAAGTGAAGTTTATAGAATAAGTAGCAGAACACCACCAGGCTGCTGGGGCATTTCCTTCTGCATACCTCGCACCTCATCCTCCCATGCTTTACACATAACACCTGAGTTCCAATCTTCTCATTCCTTTCATCATCCCTCATCTACTATCTGCCGATTATTGGAGCTCCTTGTCACCAGTCTGGTACTCATTCGCCACATAAGTAATTACCATGGCGGATGGAGAAGATCTTGGAGGTGGAAATGGTGTCAAATCGGATCCTCTCCAGGACATCAGCTCGAACTCTACGAAGCTCAACGGCAGTCCAACCAAAGATTCTGTCCCTCCCAAGACACAACCTCCCCCTGAAGATGCCCAAAAGCTCACCATGACAGAGCCGGCTGACCAGGAAGCTTATCAAGACCCAAAGATGGGAGTTCTCGCAAACGACAGCCATGCTGATACGGCTGATCTTGAAGATGAGGGTGAAGCAGCTGGTATTGAGATGGGGATGGGAATGGGAGCCGGCAAGAAAAAGAAGAAGAGGAAGCCAAAGAGCAAGAGAGGATTGGTCAGTCTCACACACACATGATAAGGTCGTCTGCTTATGTTACTGTGTTTACATAGAACGCCCCAACTGGGTTTGAAGAGTATTATGTCGATGCTCCACTCACACCAGCTGAGTACGACGAAGAAAAGCAGATCTATGACCAGTGAGTAGCCAAAAAAGTTTTTGTATGGACCGGGATTTACAAGCTTTTAGGTCTTATCGATTTACACAGTAGGCATATGACAAATAAGAACGGTCGAGGTATTCCTAGCTCATATTGTGGCAGGCGCATCGAAACTGCTGTACAGCGTTTCACTGCGAAGCGCAGGCTCGAATCCGAGACGAAGACACTCTTTGACAGATACCTCGTACATGGAGGTATTGAAGGTGGCCCCAAAATGTTCAGCGGAGGCCTTGACGCGCAAACCCTAAAGACCAAGAACGCTGCAGAGATCGCAGATTTGGCTGCGATTCACTACGTTGACTCCGATAAAGTGGATGCTTTTGATTCCACCCATGTTGTCGACTTCGAAGGATGTCTCAAGTCCTTTTTGTAAGCCATGCCTTCCCCATGAGGCCAATAGTTAACCAGTCGTCAGATCTGGGCAACTTCCCACTCAGTGGGATCTTGTCAGCGAGGGGCAGATCAAGAAATTGGTCGGAGTAATTCGCAATTTCCTTAACTACCTACTGCATCATGACGTTTGCCCGGAACATAAATATCAGATCGATTCGGCACGCGTTCTCTGCGACAAGGCCACCAAAGAGCTCTGGAACATCGCATCGATGACTCCTGTCCTCCCTGGCGACTTCAACATGGCTTGCTCAGAAATATTTGGAGGTATGTATCAGGGTCTGTATTCAACGGATCAGACTTGGATGGGAGAGTCCGATACGGTACATAGCCTTGGCATCAGTCCAGAACGAGCTCGTCAGGCCTTCAAGATCGGTATTGCCGCTAATTCGAGCGATGAAATGTTCCAAATATACCGCCAGCAGCTGTCTACGAAGAGTTGTAGGCTCGCCAGTACGGAAGAGACCGCTTTTGAGATCACTGAGATTGGTCATCCCACCGAGACGGTCCTCGGCCTCTATGCGCAGCAACAGAGCGCGGGCCTTAAAACTTTGGGCAAGATGAAAGCTAAGACATGGTCTAGCGCTAATGCACCAGAGGAAGACATTACGGAGGCCGAGGAGGCCTTTCTTAAAGCGAATCCTCCAAAGTTCAAGAACTATGAGTTCTGGGTCGAGGAAGAGATCTTGAAGAACTGTGAGGTGGGGATGAAATTCGAAGCCACGGTCAGAGAGACCAGCTTTGGGCTTAGCTACTTTGACGCTATCGGCGGAGTCTACTGCTCATTTTACCAGCTAATCCCAAATAATCTCATGGAAGACTGGAGAGAGATCGAGAAAGAATGGCTACCACCAAAGTACAACAAAAACAAAGCTGCCAAGAGAGAGGCTGAAGCGCAAGAGGTCAGCGCGGGAGGTGATGAGGGTCAAGGCAACATTGAGGATCACACTGAATCGCTGGCAGATGAGCAAGGAATCGAGGCGATCACGGAAGAGGGCAAAGAGGGGACAGAAGCAGAGGATACTTACGTTAACGCAAACATGGTGGCTGCCGGATACGATGAAGAAGTTGGGAAGAAGAAGCCTGAAACAGAGGAGGAGCCCGGCGACATTGATGCAGACTCCGAAGAGACAGTGGAGCGAGGTTTTGGAGTTGAGGTGCAGAAGGTGGGGGTGGAGGTCAAGAAGGTGACTGGTAATGCCAGGACAGTCACACAGGAGAATTTCGATGTCAAGCGCATTGATGAGGTTGAATAGGGAACCCTACCTGATCCTAATTTCGTGGGAGATAGGGGCACTATCCAATGTGAATGGTTGCAAATCCATTTTAATTCACGGCGTTAGGAGCAGCTTTCCCATGGTCTTCCTTCCCTCGAGATCCTATTACTCGTGTTAGCTGAAGGTAGGAAAGACTTGATAGCCAGCCGACCTACATTATGTGCTCTTGCCACGTCTTTCAATGGATATGTCTCATGAATGCGTATCGTGAATTTGCTCTCAGTCATCAAATTCCAGAGCTCAGCAGTATAAGTCTCGAATTCATCTCTGGTGGCAATGTAATTGAACAAAGTCGGCCGTACAACCTTTGCGTTCTTCGCTGATAATCTCCTACACGTGGTCTCAGCAAGACTATGTTCCTCTGGTTTTCCCAACGATAGGAAAATACTAACGAGATAGTCAAAGGTTCAACGGCCCCGCTTGCATTACCGAAACTAGCCAGTGTCCCCTTCCTTGCTAGGACATCCAAGCTTCTATCAAATGTTGCTCTACCGACCCCATCGAAGACAGCAGCCACCCCTCTCCCACCAGTGCATTCTTTAACCTTCCTTTCAACCACACCCGGCGCTTCTACCAACACAACCTCAGCTCCGCTCTCTTTCGCTACCGATACCTTTGCTTCAGATCCAACCGTGGCAATGGTATGTGCACCTTTGGCTCTGAGTATTTGACAGAGCCATCCTCCCACACCACCAGAAGCCGCTGTAACTAAGATCCAAT
>JAABUI010000908.1_pt1 | contig 19039 bp, 18 predicted proteins | sample 5559111 | NCBI WGS metagenome assembly JAABUI01 (sample SAMN10711870, study PRJNA513365) | rock metagenome | isolation source: Antarctica rocks | place: Antarctica: Victoria Land, Buttleship Promontory
GGCATCACCGTGGGATGTATCCGATTCAGCCGCTGCAATATCAGCACGATCTTATTGTATTTTGCGGCCCGCACATTCTCGCCCACGAGAAGTCGGTATTGGACCGCGGTTCGCCAGGCGACGCGGGGGGCAGAGCCGGCGGGGACCTGCGGGAGGGTTTGGTGCTCGCGGAGGAGGGAGAGCAGGGAGAGGTAGTGGTCTGTTGAGGAGGGGCGGGTGGTGAAGTAGGAGGGTGAGGCGGGGATTATGCGGGCGGTTTTGGGGTTGGGCGGGGGGAGTTTGCTGAAGTTGTTGAGGTCGAGGGGGGGGGCGGCGATGGCGTTGGCGGAGGAGGTTGTGGTGAGGAGGCGGGTTGATGGTGGGCGGTGATGGCACTTGGGACAGCGGGATGCAGTGGGGAGGGCGAGGAGGCGGGATAGCTTGGTCGACATGGTGCAATTGAGCATACGCTGTAGATAATATACAAGTAAAGGTCGATTGGCTCGACTCGTCAAATCTGGATCGGGCTTGGAACAACGTAATTCCGGCCGAGAATCACAGCTTCTGTCTCATGATTGGCTGAAAGGCTGGTGTGGCAGATTGCTAAGGATCTTTTCAGAAATAACGTAAACGAGAATAAGCTTCTCCTCCCTGAATTGTGCTTAGTGAATTGTTGTTCGCTTGCCACTCACAGCGTGTTCGTATATTACGGCACTTTGGTACTAGCGTTGCAGGGCGAACATCCTTTTTATGTATCTAATATTGAATAATTTATTCATTACACATTTTATTCAAGAATTCACATGAAGTCCCCAGAAATCAGCGATGAGCTCGATAACTTCATCACTACTCGACACAGGGAATCCGTGACCTCCGGGCACAGTCTTAAGTCGACGTGTTCAGGACCGCCAATCATCTCTAACAAGTCCTCAGACACTTCCTTTTCAACAACCACACTATCATCGTCGCCGAAGATGACAAGGATCTTGCTATTGAAGAGCTTGCTGGACTGACTCGAGGGCGTAGTTTGAAGTTTGTCCCCTTTGATGAAATTGCAAGCTTTCTTCCAATCCGAATGCTGGTGCATCAGTGGACCGTGCTTGATCGTGTCGATGAAACTGTGCACGAAGCCTTTGTGGTTGTCGAACTGCCATTGCACAATGGCAGGCACGTCTAAAACACCCTTCTCGATTGTCTTGGCCTCTTGAACGATCTCAGGACCAGTCTGATCGTCATCATTATAGCTGGTATGGTCGATACCGGAAGATGATAAGCTGCCCCCGAGGAGTTGTCCAACAAGTCTCTTCAAGTACTTGAAAGGGACTAAGCGAGAATAGCGAAAGTATGGGTGTTTGTATTCCGCAGGTAAATACCTGAGGATGCCCACAGGTGCAAGTAGAATTATCGAATTGATAAGGTACGGGAAATGGGCAATGAAGGACATGGTAATGCCACCACCAAGAGAGAAGGCAACTATGGAGAATCCCGAAGATGATGCCCCAGTCCACGACAGGGTTGATGAGGCCGCCGCGAAAAGGATCTGCATGCCAAAAAGCCTGGAATCATGAGGCACTTCTAAAGGAGTATCCGAGTAGCCTCTACCCCATAAATCTACGCAAAGGAAGCGGTCAGCGTAGTAATGCAAAACGATGGGCTCTAGTGTATAAAACAAGCCAAGAGGGCATACCAAACATCATTACTCTGCAACCTCTAGCCACCAAGGCATGTCCGATCGGGCCTAGGATCGGTGCTGGTGTGCTATCGCCATGCACAAGGAGTACCTTCAGGCCATCGAGAGGTCCCCACTCGTAGACCCTCATTGTACCATATTGTGTATCCACGTCACGCGCACCTGGAAGGAGGCTTGGAGGATATGCTAAGGTGAGGGCCTGCTTGGAAGAAATGGAAGAAATGAGAGTGTCTCGTGGCGATAGAATGACCTGTCGTAACGGCTTCAACTTACTGGTCCCCTTAGCTAGGCGACGGAAAGGAATAAAAGCGACTAAGAAAGCAGCAGCGAGCAGTGTAGCTGCTGCAGGTGGCCTCCAAAAGGCGTTCAGATCAGTGTTTGTCATCATTCGGGCAATATCAGTCCTGAATGGAATTCTTCAAGATTCTCAGAGTAAGATGAACGTTGGGGGGATGTATTCCATGATAAAAAATACTAGCATCTCAGTACACGTTTTGATAAAAACCGTACTCAGTTCTTTCTCATCCCGACATCCTGGCCGAATTGCAGGGAGAGACAAATCTTTTTTTCTTTCGGTCTGTATCAATGAACTTCTTTCGCATGAAAGACATGAAAGAACCAAGTCACTGGTCTATTGGATTTGTAATAAGGTAAGGAACAATACACTTTCTATGGCGGGCCGATCCCGAGGGCCTTGCATCCTTAGGTACAGCTGCGCACTCAGGTACTTGCTTGCCATATCTGGGGTATTTGAAGCTAGGTGAGTGATGACTCTCAAAACATTGTTGGCGCTTGTGGTGTCTGTATTGCAAACGTGTATGCGAGGGTTGATGAATGATACCTGACATACCTGACCATAATTATGTTGCGATTTAAGCTACCTTTGAAGTAGAGGGTTTTCATATGGGTGGCTAGGTCCCGTCTTGACCCTCGCACTCACAGACCCTACCTTGTTGTGTTGGGCCGCATAGCATACGAATTAGACACGCAATCCTTGAGTTGCTTTTGCCGCTGATCAAAGTCCCCGCGGCCTTTCCTAAGTAAAGTAGTTTTGAACGGTATCATTGGTACGCTCATCTTGATGCTGATTAGGGTTTCCTGTTTGTGTTCTTGCTTACCATAGAAACATTAATAAGATGACAGACAATTCGACGTAGATAATTGGACACATGGGCTTCTAACACCGTCCGCTTCCGGGTTGCTTGTCGAAAAAATTTGCGAGCGTTCTCTCAGAATCTGCCTAGGATTGCAACGCGATACCAATTCTTGCAGACCCTGCGAAACTTGTCTCCATACATCTTGCAAGTACATTGAGAAGACGAGAGGCTGGGCATGTTGTGAGGCCAGAATGCTATGTCGCGCATTCGGCGTCCGAGGAATCCATGACGATCTTGGGTATTCATCTAATGAAAGGGAGCCATGATGGAAATTTTCCCTGTCGAAGCGTACTGTCACATCCACTTTCACGTTGATACCGATGTTATGGTCAGGGAGGTAGGTTCTAAGCCCGAAGTTAATACTAGGCTGGTACTTGGAATCCTAATTAGGAAAGGCATGGAAACTTAACCTAGCCGGCCCGGAACAACGTAGCGCCTTATTGTAGCCACAAATTTTCGGTCTAAACTTATGACACACTGCGCACTCATTTGTGACTACAAGTACACAATTCTCTTCCTTTAGCACAGAGACACAATCATGGCCTTCGGAAAGCTCTACACTCGTGAGGTCGGTTACTTGAGCATGTCACCAGCAATCTCCCACAGTCAATCTAACGCGACATTTACAGGGCAACCCACGTTCCACAGCTATCAAAGCTGTGGCCAAGGCGAATAAGCTCGACCTCGAGATTGTTGACACAGACCCAACCAAGGGACCCCTGGATCCCGAGTACCTCAAGATCAATAAGCTTGGAAAAATTCCTTCGTTCGTGGGGGCAGATGGCTATGAGTTGACAGAATCCATTGCTATTGCTATCTACAGTATGAGCTCTACTTTCCGACATATTCACCAACCAAGCACGTACATGATGAGAAATACTATCATTTACAGTTATCCCTGTCTGAAGACTATTGTTGAGAATTATTCACACTCTGAGCCCTCTCTCTTTCACCATGATATCCTTTTGCTCAAACCGTGACTCAAATCACACACTGACTTCTCGAAGTCACCTCTCAGAACGAGAAGACCAGCCTTCTAGGCAAAACAAAGCAAGATTACGCCTCAATCGTCCGATGGATGTCCTACGCCAACACCGAGGTTCTTCCCAGCATCGGAGGCTGGTTTCGTCCTCTGAATGGCCTTGATCCCTACAACAAGAAGAATGTCGAAGATTCAAAAGCAAAGGCCCTCAAGGCAGTCAAAGTCCTCGATGAGCATCTCCTCGTGCATACCTTCCTTGTAGGCGAGCGCATCACTCTCGCCGATCTCTTCACAGCCGGCCTTATCTCCCGTGGCTTCCAATTCTTCTTCGATAAGGAATGGCGTGAGGAGCACCCCAACGTCACACGCTGGTATGAAACGGTCTACAACCAGCCTATGTACTCTGCTGTCGTCGACAAGCTGGCCTTCATCGACCAGGCCATTCCCAATCAGCCACCAAAGACAGAAAAGCAGGAGAAGCCAAAGAAGCAAGAGAAACCGAAGGAGGCACCTAAGCCTAAGGCGAAGGAAGTTGCCGAAGAGGAAGATGAGGAGGACAAGCCTGCTCCTAAACCCAAGCATCCTTTAGAAGCGCTACCAAAGCCAACTCTTGCCCTCGACGATATGAAGCGCAAGTACTCGAACGAAGAGACGCGCGAGGTCGCACTCCCATGGTTCTGGGAGAACTTCAATGCAGAAGAGTACTCCCTCTGGAAATGCGAGTACAAGTACAATGATGAGCTCACCCAGACCTTCATGACTGCCAATCTCATTGGTATGCATCATCTCTCTAGCCTACGAAGATACTCAGAACGCTTATGACTGACATACTGTATTCAGGTGGCTTCTTCACCCGTCTGGAGGCTTCCCGCAAATACATCTTCGGCTGCGCCTCTGTGTACGGTGTCAAAAACGACTCCATCGTCCAAGGCGCCTTCGTCATCCGTGGCCAAGAAGAACAACCAGCCTTTGACGTTGCCCCCGACTACGAGAGCTATTCCTTCACGAAGCTCGACCCCAGCAAGACTGAGGATAAGGAGTTTGTCAATGACCAATGGAGCTGGGACAAGCCGATTGAGGTCGACAGTAAAACGTACGAGTGGGCCGATGGGAAAGTCTTCAAATAGACTATTTTACTTGAGGTTTCGAGCTAGACAGGAGATGATGCCATGAAGGTGTGGATATGAAAAGCAGCGTGTTTTAGAGAGCATGTTTGATGACCGAATACTCTTACATAGCACGCGACGGCTGAAGAAGCAATTGATAGGACCCCGCGAGCATAGGAATGGATCTAGTATGTGGCATGCAAGAAATCACATCATCGATATCTCAGCATGATGGTTTTGATTCATTCAAAAACCCTTGAGTTTTGATTTCAATTGATTTCGTGTCCCTATAAATCCACACAATCAGGGACACGGGGTTTTCTATCACAGGTCTTATCAAATGGAGAGATATGTTGTTCCCATCCTGGGAGCCCATTGATTAAAAAAAACATGACAAAAATGTGTAGGGCCTCCTAATGGTAGGTTTGACACGATGGCACTCGCAAACCTGGTATCATAGGACGAGATTGATGTGCTTTAGAGAACGGTTGATGAGACATTCTGAAGTCCAGAAGATGGCTGAGAAGCCTCAAGAAGATTTCATGATGACGAAGCACTAATATCTTTGAGAGCTCTAGCGCCTAGCGTTCATGAAACTCAACCTTGTCGTGGGAGTTCCTGTCTTGGAATTGATTCTCTCACGATAGCTTCCCTACATAACGAGAGGTCCATCAACCGACGTAGCGAGAGGTGCATGGATGATCGGATCGAATGGAGGAAATATTGGATGTAATGCATAGATCGGACCCTTGGAGTCCTCTCCATCAAACAACAGGAAGTTCTGAATTGGCTGCTCGCGCTGTCCCAAGACGTTAATCACGTCTTGAGCTAGCTGGCCGCCCAGGAATGCCGTGACCGGCGCCATCTCACTACCGATGTTCTGGAGAAAGCTTCTTAGAAATTCACTACGCAGAGTCTCCGTGGGAAGCTGTAGCTCTTTGTGCTTCTCCGTCGCCAGGCTAGTGAAAAGCGCGAGATCCGCGTGAGAATGAGAGGGCATGTTGCCTGAGATGCTGCTGAATTCCCACAGCGCTCTGAGACAAGTCAGGAGTGGAGGCACCTGGAGTTTCCGTCTTCTGGAGGTGATTTGGTCCACAGGCAATGGCGATGTGTTTGCGAGCAGGATGGGGGAGTAAATCTCACGCTTGGTTACCATTTCGATGGACTTGCCATTCTCTTTCTTCGTACTAGTTGCAACAATCGATCTGGTGAGCGTTTCTGCAACGAGAGCTGTCGGGCGGTTAGACTTTTCGCGCTCTATCACGTAGTCGTGTGAGATGAGATCGGCGAAGATGTAGCCGTATAAGCCGTGAGTTCCGGAAGCGTAAAATGGTCGGTTGCATAATCGACAAGAGGCATTAATGGTAGAGAGAGTGGCTAGACCTAGGTCCGTGGCAATGACCATGTCAAATGGCGCATAGTAATCGGGAACCTTCAGCGCTATGTCTTCTGTGTCGACGTGAAGGGCAACCCTGGGGTTGAGCTTTCGTATCTGAGGTGCAGCTGCTTCTGCACGCTGCGACAGAATTAGAACAGAGTCTTGGTACTTTGCAAATACCTTGTAATGAATTCTTACATTCTTGCCAAGGTCTTGTTCGGAAATAAAGAATTGTGCTCCAAAATCATCTTCAACTACCACTTGGCTATCTTGAATTGTAAGAGAACCAATTCCAGCGAGCACGAGGTTTTTCGCAATCTCGTTTGCTAGAGCTCTCATAGAAATAAGCAATACGTTTGCAGTACGAAGTCTATATGGAATTAGATAGCTTTCTAGAGCCTAAACGGCAGGTTCTGATACTTTTCTTGGGCCTTGACGCCCCATAATCGGATCTGCCTGTCATACAACGCGATCTCATCTGAAGCAGAAGAGATTAGTCGGCGGATGACCTCAATTCTGAAAATACAAAAATACCTGCGCTGATTGATTGAGCTTGATTCTGAGAATTGGCATCGAATTGTTGTTGATCTTGCGTTCGGCCTTGAGCTGTAGATTGTGCAGATGAACCATCAGTGTGCCCGTTGCTCATGGATGTAGCCCCATTGGTGCTGGGAGGTGGCATCAACTGCTCTGGCGTTTCCATAATGCCAATGGCGAACGGCGTAGGGAATTACGAGATTTGGGTCTTTTATAAGTTGATCCCGTGAGAGGTCTGAGTACCCAAAGTAAATGATGAGGCTAAAGACAAAGGAGCCTGGCAAGCTGCATGATGACCGCATTAGCAGCGGAGCTTTCTACTAGCGCCCGCCCTCTATCATGGCCATCCGTAGTGGCCTAAGGTAGGTAGACAGACACCTTGTGCACCTTCCACATTTACCAGAGTGAGACGTATCCATAAACGTTCGCGCCTTCACTTTTGGGTCCTGTGTTGTGCTAGCCATGTTAATGACCCTGTTGCTGCCTTGATATTAATTGCAAAGGCCACGCGGCTAGGTGACTCAATGACAAGGCCATTCTCTGCATCGACTATGGTACGTGCTCGACCTATCTATCAAACTTTATATCTTCGAGGACAATACTCATAGAAACTTGCCTTGATTAATCGAAAACCAGTCTGGCAATTTCGATTTCCCTCCAGCGAATACAGGTCCCAGTAGCTCCTCTTTGGAGGAGGCAAACTCAGTCGTCCGAGAGGCCAGATCTCACCGTACGGCACTTCGAAACAGACTCGACGACGTCCGCCGGCTTAGGGATCATATGAACGGACCAGAAGAACTTCGCAGATTGAGAGTGCAGCATTCTGTGGTCCGAGATGAAATCAGGCGTCGACACACAGCTGCCCAGACAGACACACCTAGCGGGTTTTTGAATGACAGCGTGCAGGCTCCGACTTCTGCAGTGAGATCGCGAATGGAGAACGTCCGTCATCGGCCTCGATCTCGACTTCAAGGCCGGTCTACTCCTGCAGGGACCGGAGGCAGCGTACAACAAGCTGTAGAGCGACTGAACGAAGCAAGCTCGAACCTCAGCTCCCTACTCGATCAACCCATTCCAAGGATCGGTTCGCCAGAAATGGCGGCGCGAGAGTACTCGGGCGAAGCAGAAGTGAATAGGAGACGAAAGCGCCGAAAGCTCGATTCAGACATTCCCTCCATAGGACATATGAATGGATTCAGCTACGGCTATCGCGGCCAAGTTGTGCCTGGTCCTTTGAGAATGGAATTAGTGAGCTGTGACGGGGGGATTCACACGGACGCAGCTAGGAATGGAAAGGAGTACTGGCCAGAAAATGTGCTCCGCAATGATAAGAGCGTCTATTGCACCGATCACAACAAATGTAATATTGTTCTGCGTCATCTGGGCGAGACTACATTCTGTCTTAAGAAGATGGTCATCAAAGCGCCCGAGCGAGGATTTACGGCTCCGTAAGCGAGCTTTAGAAACCACTCTATTCTACTATGCTAATGACTCACTAGTATTCAAGAGGGTATGATATTTGTTGATATGTCAGCTCATGATCTCGTCGCTCGGACGGCCCAATACCAACTGCGTCATTCCTCCCCGTCAAGATATGCGGAAGACGCCGAGCTTCTTTCCTCGTACGATAACACAGACGAGAACCGTCCTCTATCCCGCCGGCGAGATTCTGGCGCCAATCGCACAATTCCACCAGCGATATCCAACTCGATGTTTCGGAGTTCTCGACACAGCCATGACACTACAAACACCACCGTTAACAATAATCCATTTCCCCTTATCGACATCGGCGATGACTCTAGTCCCCCTCCGCGAACCACGGCCGTCCCGGAAACACTAGGCTTTGATGTGACCACGAGTTGCAACGACCCTTCATCCGACGAAGAAGAGCCTTCCAGCGAAGCGACCCTGGCAGACCTCTATCGTCGGGACCGGCTCCCTCCTCCTTACGCCTCCTCGACCGACGAAGATGACGAAGATACCCTCGAGCGAGCTATGAGACGAGCCGGACGTACCGGAGTTCCCTCCAGCCATCGAAGAAGCAGACGTAGAGCAGAGCCTAGCAGAGTCGAGCTCGTGAAGTCTTCAAATCCTCCCGCTCAAGATGCAGAAAATGGACCAGCTAAAGATGTCCTTGCACCACATGCTAAATTCTTTATTGAGAGGGACAGGAGCGTCGTCAGTATCAAATTCGATCCACCCGTGTAAGTTCAACCCACGGAGAGTACAGGTTAGTATCATCCCCGAAATTTGCTGATCGAAATTCATTGCAGGTCTGGCAAATTCATTCTCCTCAAGCTCTGGAGCCCGGCTAGAGACCAGAATATCGATATCCAAAGTATCATGTGCCATGGGTTTTCTGGGCCGAGGTTCTTCCCTGCTACGCAAATGATGTGAACGACATTAGTGGGCAAGCTTGTTTTCTATTGATTCACCTTGCGATTTATCATGCATGCTGGGCCTTGAGACCTTAGGATGAATGGACTTTTAGCATGAGTTACAGACCTCAGAGAGTGTGGCACTCCTGTATCTAGAACGTAACCAATCAGTTCGAGTACTAGGCATAACACAGAGAAGAGCTTTTGGTGGATGGGCCCACATGGTGGAATCTTACAATCACTGATACCCATAAAGTAGAAGTCTTATGCCTTTGAACAACTGAGTATTTGAAATCGTTTCTAAAATTCTAAATGACCAACCTGATTGTGACCTTGGTCGCCGAATCTCGCCAAACATCCCTGCCTGCTATGAAAACATGACGCCTCGCTGTGGTATCCTGGGTAAAAGTAACGACGAAACGGGTTAGGCGCTGAAGAACAGCATGCCATACATCAAGAAGAGAAATGAGTCGCTCAACGGACGATAGAAAAAGATATGACGGAGAACTCGGTGTTGTGAGATGGCCTTAGGCCACCTCTTTGGACCAGGATGGTCCTGAACGCAGGCATGAGCTGATGAATATTTCCTCCCTCCCTCTCTTCTTAGTTGCTGCCTAGACCACGCCATTGCGCCTTCGTTACGATCGTTCCATATCGTAGAAAAAGCCATTCGTCGTAAACTCGGTAAAAACCTGATCCGAGTCCTGGTGTGACAAAAGAAATGAATTTGTATCGCCGGCAGACGGCGAGTGGGTAACCTATTCTTAGCAGACAACTACATCCGCTGGATCAGAACCTCCATTTGGATTGCTGGCCACGAAGCCTCCATAGTCTGCTAAGCGGATTGGTGTGTTTTGAGTAGGTTCCAAGTCAAGGCCGATGCCACTATCGTCGTGATTCTGCATCTGGTCTAGTCCGACTTCTTTGACCATGTGTGGAGGCAGATGGCTCTCTGTTCCATTTGTTTGCTTCTCGGCGGTCTGCGGAAGGCTGTCTTCGTGAATAGGTGATTCGGTATTGCTGTTCTCGCGGTGGAAACCATTTCCCGTGTCGACACTCCCATAGCGGCTTGGTCCATCAGTGGCCTCACTAATACCAGTCCTTGGTCTCGATCCTCCACGAGTCTCAGCAAGATCATCATTGCTAAATCCAGCTTCATTTGCTGTCCTCTTCTTTGACCTCATGTCAATACCATTTGGACCGGTTTCAAGGAAGCCTCCTTTTTCCGCGATCCATCGGAGCATCTCGTCTACCCAGACCTTGGTGACCCACCACGAGCCAAAACTTAATGCTTGCGCCATTGTTATGTCGCGTATGCAAGCGGAGCTCACTTCGCCAACGTGCGTAATTAAGACGCGTGCATCGACACCTGGGAAGCGAGTTGGAAGATGGTGCAAGAAAGCGGTCCAGCGATCGAGTACACCGGACGTAGAGCTATCATCCAAATCCTTATACACAAGATTATGGCGATTTGGACCAGGGTCAGCTTGGGCATTGACAAATTGGATCTGCATCCCTGGATACGCCATTGAGCTCAGAGGGCCAAGTAGATCTCCTATTTCAAGTAGTAAGATCCGGATAGTACGGGTGTAACCGCAACCTGGTAGAGTACTCTCAACGACGCCAGGAGCCTTCAGATAATAGACCCAGTCATGCCACATCTGGTCCCGGTTAGCGTCATTGGTGAGCATATTCGCCGCTGCATGGGCGGTAGCGTTGACACGTAGAAGGCGGTCAATGAGCCCAGCGAAGACAGAAGCTGGTCCAACCTTTGCATCGCGGACGTGATGTGGGTGGTTCTGAAAGGTGTACGAGATGTGATGGACAAGCTTGGCTGAAATGCTTCTGAAAGTATCAATGACTCTGACAGGCATGACTTGGAGGGCGAGCGGCGACACAAAGCGAATCATCTTCTGATACATGAGCCAATCACACTCTCTGATCCAGGCTGCTACTTTTGGATGAGCAAGTAATTTCTGGCCTGGGACTGTCAATGTTCCATGGAAGGAGGTGAAGTGATGCCAGAACATGCGTTCTTTGCAGAATCGAAAGCAGTCAATGACTGAAATGCAGTGTGTTCGGTACAGAGCTATCAATGCGTCAGAAGAGTCAGGGTCGGTCCCATCTGGTAAATATTCTATTAGACTTGGTAGCTCAATGGGTTCATTGTGGGCATAAGGAGGCTCCTGTTGAGTAGGAAACTTGAGTGGGCGTTTGACCATATTAGGGGCTGAATGATCCTGGTGCAGTCGATGCATATTGGTGTCAAGGTACAGGTTTGCGGAGGCTTTTCCCATTCTAGTGCTCCCGTCGGTAGGGTTTGGGCCAAGTGGTACGTTTGGTGAAGGGAAGACAGCAGTGTCACCAGGGAGATGAGACGTATATCTGCAGTGCAAGCTTTGGTTAGAAAGTGAAGGAACAATAACAAAACCCATAAGGGGAGGTGGCGAATGGACCGACGCGACGCGACTTTGAGGCTCACCTTCTGGCAGCTAAGCTTTCATCTCCTGCACCATCATCTGCATCATTGATCTGCTCTATCTCTTGACTCTCCATACGTTCATCCACCAAAGCAAGGTCGACATAATGATACTTAGACTCTCCACGCTGTCCAAGTCTCCTGGTTTGAATTCCAGGAAAGATGATTCGCACAAGTTTACCAAAGCTGGCTGGATTCAGGGGTGGTACTCGTTCGGTACCACACCGTGTTGCATAACGTGAGAAGACTCGACTACGAGGTACTGAGCTGGTGCTTCTCACGCAAATGGTGTTTAGCCTATGTCAAACGTCAGTCTTTTTAGTCCTACAATCTCTCCTTTTGCCAGTGGTTACCAGTTCATTGCAAATATCTGTTTGGTCTTTTCTGATCTAGGTCCTCTCTCATGCACAAGGACCTCAGCGGCGACTTCTTTCAGATCTCTATGATGGTTCTCTCGAAACAACTTTCGCAGTTCTTGGTCATTAGCAATGCTTGAAGCAGAACCCTTTTTCTTCTTTGTTTCGTCGACCCCTGCATCATCTTGGGTTTGCTCATCATTGAAATTTACAGGGAGTTGGCTTTCCTTGGCTTCAAAGGAGTATTGATGGTCCATCAGAGGTCTCATCTCTCCTTGATGCGCGCTGTATGTATGGTCTACACTCATGGCACGTGTTGCAGCGGCAGGGTCTCGCAGTGAAGGATCAATTGCGTATTCGCGATTTGGATTGATCAGGTGTTGATGTTGTTCGGAATTCGAACCCATAGCTTCTGGGGAGTATTGTCTTGACTGGTGATTGTCATGTTGCCTTGGTGGAAGATGTGATGTTTCGGACATGTGACGATAGGATTGCATATGCGGTAGGCTTGGAGTATTCATGCTCGTGGTCGAAGCTCGGGATATCGGACGTGGATGATTGCTGGCAGTGGATCCAGATGTGTTCGATCTCGCTCTAGTAGGTGGAGGAGCCATTTGGAAGACCTAGCCCCGTCCAGCTACAGTGATTTATGACGGTCAGCTCTTCAACTCGCGAGGGTCACATTCTCAAAAATCTACCACAGGATTACTCACAGAATTATGAACTAGGTGTGGCGAGTACGGGGGTATTTCAATTGACCACCGCTTGCGCTCGAAATCTTTCGGCCAGAGAATCTTCGAAGAGACTGTCCGGACGTCTGCAGGCCAAAGAGGTCCAGTCGTTCGTGGAGGTGGCTGGGGCGCAAAAAACGGCAATCGGACAATCGCTGATACTATGGGACGTGGTGACGGTCAACTGCCTGGTTATTTGAATGCCCTCGAGAACATTCCAGCTCAACAAGGCCGACAGCCCTGCGGTCGTTGATGGGGACTTGGGATTTGTGTGGATCCAGTTGTTTATCGACGGTCGCCTGAGAAACCACTCCATTGCCAAGGCGGGACCGCGCTAAAATTTTACATCATACGCGGCATCCTCGTGCAGAACCAACCTGCTATTCTCTGTTGTCAACTCTCCTGCGAACTTGCCAGATACCATCTTAAAACCTCCCCAAAACAACTCTCTCGCTGCGACTGCAACAACATCTCCACCTGGTCCCTACTCGACAATCAACACAACGCCATCATGTCGTTCCAAGATCGAACCAACCACCAGATCAACCAAATTGATAAGGAGGTACGTCTTATGAGCATCTCAACATTGCTTGCCTACATACCTGCAGCTACTCCATAGCATCAATACTACAAAACCGCGACATTCGCTGACCTTATCGCGATACAGCTATCGAAGGTCCCTATGCTCAATAACCTTGAAAAGCAGACTTCCGTGCCCAAGGTCTATGCCTTCCTTGGCTTACTTGGACTGTATTTCTTTTTAATCTTCTTCAACATCGCTGGAAACTTCCTGGTGAATTTTGCGGGATTCCTGATCCCAGGCTATTTCTCCATGGAGGCTCTTTTCAGCGCCAGCAAAGTTGATGACACCCAGGTAAGGCTCTCGTGGCCCCTCGCGTGTCTTTTTGGAATCTGTTACTGATTACGGCCTTTAGTGGTTGACTGTAAGTCAAGCTCTCTGATCGGATTTGTTGACCCGAGATGCATCTGTGATCATTGACCATGTGCAGTATTGGGTTGTTTACGCATTCTTGAATGTCTTCGAAAGTGCTGTCAATGCTGTCTACTGGTTCCGTATGCTTGAGCCTCCTCTACCCTGGTTGGGATGGCCATGACTAATAGAGGAAACCTTGATAGCCTTCTACTACACCTTTAAGTTCGTTCTTGTGTTGTGGATGGCTCTTCCTCAGACTGGGTAAGTGATCCACGCTTAAGAGCAGCTCTCATTTGGCAGATTACTAAGTACTTGAGAACAGAGGTGCCCAGATCGTTTTCAGGTCATTGATTCAGCCAGTCTTCTCCCGCTTCTTCTCCCAGAGTGGATCTACTGCCGCCAACCTCCGATCCCAAGCCGACCAGGCAACCAAGCCTCACGCTATGTAGAGCGGCTTCATGCTTGGCTGTGGAACGCCCAGGCGCTTGTGTGGGATGAGCCATCTGAGACAGCCTTCAAGTCTTTCAAATGAACCTGGGAGACAGGTAAACACAAAGCTTGCCTGTTTAAGGTCGATAAGCGTTCAATAATGGTAGCATCATCTGAATGAACTTTGGGTTCTCGAGGGCGCGCTGTGTCGGAGGATGTGGTTGTTTTTGTGAGATCCGACTATAGCAGCTCATAATGACAACACCGTTATGTGCTTTTGTTTATGTCGCCAGATCAGCATCTACAAAGTTTTGCTTCGGTTACTAGACATGGATAAATGGAAATACAAGATGATTCATAAACCTGAACTTCCGCTTATGTGAAAGCAGTATAGTCCATGGTTGGAAAGACGAGCACTCTTACAGGTCGCTAGATAAACTCCTACCAGGTCTAAAAGATTCCTATACTCCTGCCCCAGCCCTCCACCCTCGGATTCAGATCTATGTGGTACGGGAATGGATTCGTCTCACTAGTGGTGATCGGTGGTATATGATCTTTGTCTCGATTCACAGTCGTGATGACCTTCATCGCAGTTCTTTGGAGCGACGAACCAATTGCCTTGGTGACCTTTGTTCGTTCTAAGAAGCCGTCAGGCATGTGGCACGATCTATGCGATATTCGAGTCGCAGTAACCTACCGATCTCCGTCTTGGGGGTGGCCAGAGTCACTTCCAAGCACCATGACTCCCAGCAGACCTCTTCGTCCCCCTTTGCCCCACCCGTAAACCACCCGAGTCCTGCAGCTTTTCTCCTCTTCTTCTCGAAGAATTCTACCACGAGGGAACCTCTCACACTGCTCTTGGGTGACGAAGTAGATGACAGTTGCCGTATCAGCTGGCCAACGCGCATGTCGATCAACGTCTCAAGTTCGGGGTCTGCGACGAGGGGAAGGGTGAAGTCAAGCACTTCGAGATACGAGGGTTTGATGGAGGGAAAGTATCGGTGGAAGAAGATGGTATGGAGAACACCTAGCGGAGTCAATGAACTGCTCTCTGCAAGTATCTAGAACGTGCGCACGCACCTCGAACGATGTCTTTGACACATGTGGGGTCTGCAAATACCTCCAGGATGTATTGGGGCGGCTTTCGCTGTTCCATAGTAGCAGACTATGGCGCTGCTTCTTTGCGCATGGTGGCAAGACTACCAATCCATCAGAGAGCTAGCGACCACACTACCGCTTCATCAAAGTATTGCGTTGTTCGTCGACAGCGAAGAGGGTTGGTGTTCACATTTGACAAGGGCCCCACCAAACGACGATCCTGACCTCGGCTCCCGCATTGAAATCTCCTAGGGCTGCAGTTGACGTGAATTAGTTCTACCAGCCACCGCTCCTGATCTACCTGCCTTGTCTCGAGCAAAATCAATGCGAATGCACTTACGAACGCAGCCTGCCTGATAGACAAGGGCTGGTGGGTGGTACCCTTGTCCGCGAAAAAAGACATGATAGAAGGTGCAAGACGATGGCTTCGGCGGAATCGTACGAGCTTGACAATCAGCTTGGGGGTAGCTGGCATTGGCTACGTGGCCAGCCAATATGTCATCTCGAAGATCACGGAGGCAAGAGAACGCATGACGGGTGACCGCATCGCAAAAGAAAAGTAGGCCATCTCCAAGGCTTCTGGGAATGGAGCATTAATCAACCCTCATTAGCCTGCGCCGGCGCTTCCAGCAAAACCAGGAAGACTGTACTATTACCGTTCTAGAGCTTTTACCAACGGTCGCTGAGAACATACTTGAGGCATTGCCTGCGGAGAAGATTGCGGAGCAGATTCAGCAGAAGAAGATTCAGCGATTAGGGAAGAGTGCAGGAACATCCGAGTTAGCGCCATCGGATCTTTCCTCAGGAGCTCCAAGCGCAGTGGATGAGGATGGCAAGAGTCTGTCGAGCTTCCAGAGCGAGAGCTACGTACACGCTAGTCAAATGGGAGCATCAAGCTCTGGGAATGGGGAATCTAGGGCTCTGAAGACTAAGGCCCAGCTCTGGGGCGAGCTCAAGATTAGTTGTATGTAAGGTCTGCTTCATTTGAATATTGAGACTGACAGGGCGCAGCAATCACAAGATGTTTTACTTTGCTATATACAGTTTCCATCCTAAGCTTATTAACTCGCATCCAACTCAATCTTCTAGGTCGCAGAAACTATCTTTCAAGTGTGGTATCTTTGGCTTCGTATCCACCACAGGACCCCACAATTAGTCTTGAGAACCGGGATGATAATAACGTCGAGCGAGCGTATGGAAACGATTTCGAAACAAATCGGAAATATCTAACATTTAGTTGGTGGTTGTTGCACCGAGGGTGGAGAGCGCTATTGGAGAACATTGAGCCTGCTGTGCAAGAAATTTTTGGACCTCGCAAACCAAATGAGGACATCTCACTCGAGGAGCTGTCTGGACTCATACTAGACGTACGGAGAAAAGTTGAAGGTGCAACTCCTGAGGAGCGCAAGTAAGCAGATTCTATGTTCAGTGGTGCATCCACCTGCTTATTGTCCTTAGAGCTCGCAAGTGGCTTTCGTTTCTGCTTCCCCCACAGGAGCAAGAGCAAACTGTTTTACGAGACGCCGGCATGTCCACCCCTCCACCTGCGCCGCACAAGACAGAAGCACAGGACCCTGCAGCGGGGCCTTCTCCTCCTGCTTCTCCGTCACCAAATTCTGGGACACCTCCAACACTTCGTCGGCTTCTTGACGAAAGTGCGGATCTTATTGACTCACCAATGTTCTCCCATGTCCTCACGCTCCTGCTGGACGCAACATTTTCCCAGTTGGCAGATACGAGGCTTCGCTCGGAAGCGTACAAGCTGCCTCCCCTCGCAGCGGAGCCTTCTCCAGCCGCGAGGATTACGGAAGTGACGGAGAGCGACCCAGTGACCACTTCTACCAAATTGGCTACAATACTAGCCGTTATGACGAGAGAAGCCCACAAGATAGGAAGTGGAGTGCCAAATGAGTATGTGCAAGCCACAGAAGGCGTCAAAGAACTCGAGGGGTTTGCAGCCGTTGTTTACAGTAGCAATTTTGAATTTGAAGCAGGCGTTGAGGGCAATCTTACTCCTGATACTTCGAGATTTGGGAGCAGGGACGAGGCAGAGATCAAGGAAAGAACTTTGGAGAGCATGTCGGCCGCGGAAGCAGAGGCAGCCATGAAAGCGGAGCAGGCTCCGAGTATTATGAACAGGGCGACTGGCATGTTAGATGCAACCTGGGGCGGATTTGAAAATGTGTGGGGCAGAGTAGCCGGGAAAAGCCGCTCACAGTAATATGTTGACACAGCTGCGGCGTGTGGCCTGGGCGGGCGGTAAAAGGGCGAAGATTTCAATGCATTGGTGAGTTACTTAATCACACGTGAAGAGATACCCCCACTGTATGAGCATACAACGTTAATCTTCCTTAATCAATACCGAGTTTTTTTTTGAATAAAAAGTGAACTTTAAACAAAGACTTCCAGTGCATTCGTCCTTACCTCTGTTCTCGCTAAAGTCGGGTCCAGGGTTTATAGGAATCTACGACGGATATAGATCTCAGAGCTACACTGACGGTATCCAGTATTCTACCTTATGTCTTAAAAGGAAACATCAAGAAGCTAGGGTACTTGTTAGCCTCCACGTATAGGCTTTCTGCAGATACGTAATTTCTATGATACTTTCCCGTCATAACACATTTCAAGGTTAGCGTCATTGTCAACACACTCTCACCATGCCTCTCTCGCGCAGAGAAGATGAAACAATGATACCTCGGGTGTTCAATCTTTCAACTGTCATTGTTCGCAAGTCTGTCATGTAAACAAGGACCTTTTCCCATTGACTCGGCATGCTCTTTGTCAAGCGCTAAATACAAGGTAGTACCGCCAATTGAATTTGCTCAAATTACCGAGTCTTGATCTCAATTCCTTTCTTCCTTTCATCATATCATAAATCTCCAGCCAAGAATTGCATCATCAAGGATATCGGCAATTCGGCAAACATGCAGAGCTTGACGCTCAAGAGAAAGTCAGCCCCTGGGCGATTGGAAAACTCCCTCTCGAAGAAGATGCGTCTCCCCACAGTCGGAAGCAAGGAAGCAGAGCAAGCGTTCCCGTTCTTCAAGCTTCCGGCAGAACTGCGTTTGAAAGTGTACGCTCACCTCTTTACAGAATCTACAGTTCGCTTGAAGGAGCAAATGCTTCCGCAGAGTACTATGCTAGACAACTCTACGCGTTGGTGTCCCAATTGTCGAATGAATCATCACGATCCAGCAAGGGCCAGGGAGCATCATGACTCCGTTCTCGAAGCTACTCACTTTCTACGATCGGGAGGACAGTGTGCCGTTGGCCAAGATCCGCCAACTCACCTAGTAGCATTGTTTATGGCTTGCCGTCAAATATACAATGAAGCTCTACCGCTCTTCTACCGAGAAGCGTACTTCCATTGGTCTATCCGAACTCGAATTCCCATGGAATTGAGTTCTTTCCAGAACCAGCTCTCGGAGATGAGGCACCTTTCTCTCGATTTCTCCTATATGCTTTTGGGCTCGGAAAACCGAAGAGGTGAGCGAATCCAGAGGGAAGAGAAAACAGATATTGAAATTGCCAAGGCTATAAGTTATGTCGCACAGCATTGTCCCAACCTTCGGACCTTCGAGTTGCACTTACTTTCCGACTACTCCCATTACGAAGAGTGTGACGACTTCATCCAGGGGTCTGTTGACACCTTCTACTATCGAACCAAACACACCGTTGAAGCGCTCAAGGGAATCAAAAACAAAGTGCGCGACGCGATCACGATTATTGCTGTTGCTGGAAAAAACATTCAAGGAGGCGATGAATACCGCGTACTCCTCGAAGCCATTGCGCCGAAAAAGGCCTG
>JAABUI010000909.1_pt1 | contig 19011 bp, 17 predicted proteins | sample 5559111 | NCBI WGS metagenome assembly JAABUI01 (sample SAMN10711870, study PRJNA513365) | rock metagenome | isolation source: Antarctica rocks | place: Antarctica: Victoria Land, Buttleship Promontory
GCTTTCAAACAACTATGGGCTACGCCACGGCAAAGCGTGCGTTTTCCTTCCAGGACTTTGACAGAGCGCACGCTGTCGGACCTTCCTACGCAGCTGGCTTTTGAAAGACACACACCCAAAGGCAATCGTTTCGTGAATCCGAGGTTCGTGGAGCAACTGATGGGATATCCGAAAGACTGGACAAAGTTTTAGGCATTGTCGCTAGCATGCCTGTCGTAAAGGGTTTACAACATTTGATTAGCATGTTGGTTCATAAGCTCATTGCAAATTCAATTTTACCACCCTTGCCAGAAAATTTACAATGAAACAATATTATGAATCATTATTATGAATCATAATTTATGATTGACAATTTGCAAATCTGAGCTGTCGCGTTTGTGCAAATTTGCAAAATAAATTGCCACAATGACCTTGGCGCTAATGTGGCGCATTGACCAGACGTCTGTCTTCCAGATTATCAACATCAGTAGCAAAGCTCTCTGGCCGCCAAGCCAAACTGTGACACTAGTACAAGCCTCCAGCCGAGAGGCAATAACCACAGCTAGACTCCGTGGACAAGACAGCTTTGTTACGAAACGCCTCACACCATGCCATCAGTACTTGACCTGCTTGATCAAGAACTTTCGAGGCGATCCTGCTGATTCTAGTGAGGAATTTGAACCTGACCCAGATGCTTTGATCAAGACGATGACAGAAGATGAAGCAATGCAGAGTCAGCTGGGGAGGGAGGTCATCAGCTGAATAAATCCTGTGACTAAAATGGATTTTGACAAACTCAGCCAAAGAGTGCTTGTAGTTGCAACTTTTTTGTTGAACATAATTTGAGTCAACAATAGGACATTACCCCTGTCCCTTCGTTTCTTTGCTTGTTCTGGTAGCCTATATATGGAGTTATTCACAAAATTGTATTAATCTATTTGCACCAAATGATAATGGGTGCTTTAACAGCATCTGCTATATGCATTCTGAGCATGATTCCTACATTTGTTCTTGATATAATGGTTTGATACCCATGCATTTCTGTGATCAAAGTTGTAGTCAGGTACATTTTCAGGTATTTTGGGAAACAATGCTAGCTTAGAGATGTCGTGTTCATGCTTGCCTTGGGTTTTCATTCACTCAAGAACAGCTCCGTTTGCTCTGCTCAACACCCAGTCAATGGCCTTCAATTAGCTTGTGACCCTCAATAAACAGAAAGTGCTTGTAGAGAACGTCCTTGATGTGCATTGATAGGGCGTTGAACTCAGACTCAAAGCCTTCACAACTCTCAGCATTGGCAATATCTTCCAACAGCCTATAGTAGTCTGTGTAGCCCTCTATATCACCCATGACATCGGTCACCATACCTTCATGAAGCTTGTCTTGAAGGCTGCCCAAATGTAATGCAAGCTGGCCAATCAGTTGATACATCATACGGCCAGTTGCCTCCTTGTTGAAAGCTTCGCCATTGGAAACCCAAACAATGGGGCTATCAATGGACGGCAGCAGAATGTTCCAGTTCTGGGGGGAATCTTTGTTGCAATGAATGTCCTTGAGCAAGTTGACAAAAACACAGTTGTCTGGCAACCAAGGCTCCTTTTTGCATCGTTTGATACCCAACATCTTCATGACCTTTTCGCAATCATGATTGGTCCAGTCACAATCTTCTTGTTTGAACTTGTAAGGAAACTGTGCACAGAGTGACTGCCTGTGCGACCTTGTGGTACTTGCCAACCTCTCAGTTCTGCATTCAGTTGACAGCGAAAGCTTGGCATCAGTTGCATCTTCAAAGGCAACCTGCCCATGCGCTGTTTGTTGAGCTCGTGCAGTTTCAGCACTATCCTCAAAATGCCTTCTTTGGTCAGGCTTTGGATCACTGTGGCCATCAACGCCAGGCACGTATATCAAGCAACTAAAGTCTTTGACATCAATGGTTGCATCCTCTGCTGGAATAGACAACTCGCAGGATTCTGCCGCCTCATAACGGAGCTGCTCTTTGCTTGCCTGCTTGCACAAAGCTCTCTGTTGCTGAGAGAATGTCTGGTCTTTTGACACTGTCTCGCTTGCGCCGCGAGCAAGGATCATGCAAGAGGGCGTCAAAGCAGTATGCACATGAGTCTCTTGACACATAGCAGCTTTGATGTCCCCACAACTTTTGCCAACATTGGTCACCTTCTGCTCAATGTCTGTCAGCTTCTGCATCAGCCGCCGTTCAGCAGCTTCAAATACAGCTTCTGGGGTACTTGTCGCAGCTTTGAGTCTGTTTTGCAAATCAAGGACGGTTGTAGCGGCAAGAGCTAGGTCTTGCTGTACTTTGCCCAGCTCTTCCTTGTGCACGGCCTTCTCTTGGTGTACCTGATCTAATTCCTTCTTGTGCGTAGCCTTTAGCTCCTGGATCAATACACAAACGTCTTGCTTGCGCTGCAGGTGCCTCTGCATACCCTTCTCGCTTTCAAATGATTGATGGCAATGTTCACAAGTATGGTGTTTGACGACATGCTGGCATGGGTTCTTGGTGTCTACCTGATGTTTTTTTAGTTTTGATGGGGATTGGAAGGTGTGGTGACATTGCAGGCACGTTGAATTGGTGGTGTCTGCAGCTGTTTGGGCCGACGAGTCGTGAGTGTCGGTCATGTCGTGAGCATACCTTGTTCTGCCTGTAATGTCTTATATACATTTCTGTTTCAAACCCAAGTGTTGATGTGAATCAAAGATTTTCCTTGCCGTTTGTAATTTTGATCTTATGATGATCATTATGATTGTAGAATCAGTCACATGATGATTATCATTATCATGACCGAAGTATCAATTTTCTGATGATGATTATTACTGTAAATTCAATCGTTAGGTTGATCTCGATTCAACATCAAGATGTTCCCAAGCGGTAAAAGAATGAGCCATCAATTGTCGGAAGATTAATCCGAGTGTTATCTTCATAAAAACCGATGAACCTTTTTTTCATGCGCCGCTTGAAACAATAAAAGTCTAGAGAGGCTGTTACTTGAATTCCTGTTTTCAAGTAAAGAACTACTCCTGCTTCCAATTAAACATTCCACTGTTTTTGCATTATTTAGATTGACCTCTTTTGGCATAACAAAGTTCTCAAATTTTGTTTTTAAATAATACGGAACATCCTTTTGATTAGCTTTGTCCATTTTTCCAAAAACGAATCATGATATAATTACTTTTTGTTGTTGACTATGATATTATTCACAATTAAACATATCAGTTGTTTTTCAATCAAACTTATTTTCAAATCAAAGTAGTAATCAAGCAAAGTTCTTGGCGAAGCTAGGTTATGGTCTTGGCTGAGGGAACTTCTATGCTAAATTCGAATGCTGAAAAAGGCTGAAGAATCCAAGAGTTTTTTTTAATTTTTTAAATTAACAAACTGAACTCTCAACTGAACTTGTTTGAAGGATGCACAAGATAGGCTGCTTTGGAGAGACAAGACTTGTCCTGCACGTACCTAGCTCATCATGAGCCGGAAAGCGTTTTGATTATTATTATTATTATTAACTCTCAACTGAACTTGTTTGAAGATTATTCAAATTCTTAAGTTTGTCGGTTGGAGTCCGACAAATCGTAAAGCGCTTGGTCTAACGTCAACTTAGGCCTTCCTATTGCACCACTATAAACTTAGTATATCTTAGGAATTCAAGTCTATGTTTTCATTAACAAGTGAAACTATATCTTCTGGCAAACGTACAGTTTTCATCTGGTCATGTTAATTATCAGAACTAGACCCCCAAAGTGATGTATCAAGCCATATTTCTGTTTTCTTTCCTTTTTTGAAGAGAGACTCTTATTTTTTGTTTCAAGCTGGTTGAAATGTTCTGAGTCTCGCCATGCATCTCTATTTTTGTGTTTCAGTATGTCCCTAAAAGATAAATGTTAGAAGGCTCCTTGGGTGACTGATCTCTTGGACTTTTTTCTGTGATTACTTTGAATTGTCAGAAACAACAAAAAATTGTGTTTCTTCATGCTATTTGTCATGGTGTACAGAAACAATACTGAATTTGATTCTTTTCTTTCCATCGTGCAGAGAACCTGATGAAATCTATCGAAAACCACAATTTCGAAACCTGCTCAATCCCGAAGCAAATTTGACAAATGCAGAATCACATATTGTTAAAAATTAACTTTGAACCTTCCCATGGCCTGACCAGATTTTGAGCTCAGTGTGGCTGCACTGCCTCATCATAGACACACCTAAGAGTGTCCTCACTTCAACCAATCAGCTTGAATGCAAGTCCCGGGTCATGAACCCAATATGACTCTTGCCCTGCGGAACTCAGGCGTTACATTGGTATGGTTATGTGTTGTTTGTGATCGCTGTTGTGAGTGCTGTGATCATTGTGCACGCTGTGCTCATGAGGGACATTTACACTGTGTTGCACAACCGATGAGCTTGATGTAGCTACTTTGCTTCTTGTTCCTCAGGTGTCTTACCAGATGGTTTTCAAGTTTGATGTGTGATCGAGACATCTGCGGCAAACAAAATTCAATTCTTGGCTAACAAATCAGCATATCTCTTGACCTCTTTTGGGGTCAATTGCATGCAGCCTGATTTCTCTGACTGGGGTCACCACCCGCTGGCAAAGCTGGCGCATCTCTTTAGCCATCAACTCCATCAGCACTTCATCCAAAGAATTCAGTGATGGCTGTTTGTGCATCTTTCAACAGCTTGTCAAATGTGGCTTTGATCTCTTCTGTCTGGGCCTCTCCTTCATTGGTCAATGCCTCTAACATGTCCAATCCCGCAATCAAACGCTCATACGGTTTCTTGTTCATCTTTTGCTCCAGGCTGCCCTGCACATCATGGAAGTCTTGGCGTCTTCTGCACAGCAAGTCCCTCAATCCCTTGTCCAGCTCTTGGAGCAACCATGTTGCGCTCTTCTTGCTCTTGTTCCCACGATCGAAGCCATACTGCTCCATCTGTCCGTCTTTGATGCGAATAGTCTGGCGTTGCGGTCTGTCAGCATTCAGGTGTTCAAATCTGAGACAAGCTAGCAAGGCTGCAGCCGGATCTGACAGACTGCACCCCAAGCTCTTCTCGATCGTCTTGAGACAAAACTTTTCAAACAGCTTCTCCCATTCAGCAGTAGGGTAAGGCAAGGTATTGTAAGGTAGCAGCTGCATGGTGATGTTTGTGTTGTTTGTGACGTTTGTGGTGTGCGTGCTGTGATCTTCGCTGTTGTTTTGTGTGATGTAATCATTGTGGACGCTGTGATCATTGCTGATATGCACAGCTGATGGAGCTCTTTTGCATCCCTTTTTCTTTTTCAGATGTCGTATGGTGTTTGTCTTCAGGGGAGACTTGAAGACTTCACACCTTGGGCAAGGAAAGTCGCCATCACTGTTCTCAGCTATGGCATCACTGTATCTCTTGATTTCTTCATCAGTCAATGTCATGGTGCCTGAGGACTGGGCATTCATATCCTCTTTATATGGCTTGCTTGCATATATTAAACTGCTTTTGAACCCTGGAGAGTACATCAAGGGTTCACACCCTTGATGTGAGGGCAGGTCATGCACCCATGGGCGCAAATGGGGAGCTGGAAAAGGTTTTCTCCTTTTTACATTATTCATTATTAAACAGATATCTCGGAAGCCTAGAAATGAAAACGAGAATTTTTTGAATAATGAATAATCAGGAAAATGAATAAGTTCACAACGTGCCAAAACGCTTTATATGTGCTGAGCTCGCATCATGACTGGTACCACTGTCATATCCCTGCAACTGGCCATGGTCAGTCAATCGCGTCAACCTGCTGAACAGCCACCGGACCACAGGAGAAAGTAATCAGGAATTTATGAGTGAAAATTTTTGTTTTGTAATTATTCATTTAGACATATTAACGATGTCGTATATTGTGCTGGGAATGGATATAGCAGATGCTGTTCAAGCAGTTGTTGTCATTTGGTGCAAAGAGGATAATCAAAATGGAAAGCTGACAAGTTGTAGCTGAGCTGATAGAAGCAATTGGCGCGCGCTGACAGCCTGTACCTGAGCCAATGCATGACAGCTGAGTGGACACATCACAACCAAACTGACAGATCGTAGCCAGCCAAACAATTCACAGCCAACCTGATAATACACAGATGACTGGACAGAAGACAAATGAGGACACAGATGACAACTGAGGACGCAGATTACGACAGGTTGCAGCTGAGCTGACAGCCCGAGCAGACAAGTTGCAGCTGAGCTGACAGTCTGTACCTGAGCCAACACACTGCAGTTGAGTTTACAGATTCCAGCTGAGATGAAAATGCTCAGCGCTGTGTGACGCTGACACAAAACAATTGGGCTGAGCTGACATATTGCACCTGAGTCAGCACATTGCAGCTCAGCCAACAGGATTGTTGATGAGATGACACATTGCATTTGGACTGAGCTGACATATCACAACTCAGCTGACATATGTCAGCTGAGTCAACACACTGCAGCTGAGCTTACAGATTGCAGCTGATTCAAACTGAAACTTTGGAATGGAACTGAGCTGACACATTGCAGCTTACTTCACAGACTGAGCTGACAGACTGCAGCCAAGCTGACACATCATGACTAACTCAACAGACTGCAGCTGAGCTGATATAACACAACTGAGCTGATGGACTGCAACCAAGGCGACAGATCATGACTGAGCAGACTGATTGCAGGTAGCTGACAGATTTGCAGGTAGTTGACACATGGCAATGGAGCCGGCACTTGACAAGTGAAGTGACAGACTGCAGCTGATCTGTGACGTTTGGAATGGCCAAGATCCAACTCATGTCTCCATCTTTTTGTTTCTTGGACATCTGAGCGTTATCGTTAGATCATGTTCACATGCATCTTTGACCAGCAATGGCAAACACCTCCATATGTTTGTTTCCTGGTCATGATCACAGCCGAGCTGACATCAGACATTTACAGCTGAGCTGACAGTCAGCTCGGCTGCAGCTGGCCGCACCATCTACAGGCACTGCTGACAGATTACACCGTAGCTGAGACTGTGCAGTCCAACTGACAGGTCACAGCCAAACACTAGATGCAGCCGAGCTGACAGGATGCAGCGGAGCTGACAAATTGCAGTCTAGCTGATCTGACAGATTGCAACCCAGCTGAGAAGTTGCAGCCTAGCAGAAATTTTTGTATGCAATGCTTAAGGGAAGCTGTTTGCTTGCGGCAAACAGCCACCAAATATGAACATGATATACTGATGTGCCACAGATGTAGAACACTTTGTATATTCAGCTCCACTTGATCACTGACGGATGTAGATGAGGATGCAAAGTTACATAAGAAAAGCTCAGGGTGTCAAACACACATAACATTGGCAGAGAGCACCAATGGAGTCTTTGAGGTCTTGTTCAACCTAAATGGCATGCAACTTATCTGATCAGATACACATGCGGTATGCTGTCGTGTTGTCTGCTTGTGTTTGTACTCTTACAGCTGATCAATCAATTATGGAAAACTGCAAGACAGTGTTGGAGACTTGCCCTATAGTACAGTGCATCCACTATGACTGGTCACGCACCGATGTCGGCTGAGAGATATCCGCTAGGGAACCTGAACAATTTGAGAACAATGGCGTAGCAACCTCCACCAGCTTGTTGATGAGCCGTCCCTGAAGGACAGAGTCTCATGGTGTTACCTATGCATAATGTTGCCCATTAATTCCTTCAGAGCCCCATTCCATTGGGGCGTAACAATTGCTTGGCCCCTTGCATTGCAGGAGCCCACAGTCAGTTGCGGGTGAGGCTGGCCCATATGTGATAGCCGGTTGGCCGGTCCGTGCGCAAAGAGCGGAGCACGTACACGCAATGCGGACTGGCAATCCTACCGCAGCATGCTGACTTTTCTTGCCAGATTCTTATTGAACAGTTGTCGAATGCTCCGGCACTGGCAGGAACTTTGCACACAGACGTATGCCGCCAGCAAGACACAGTGAGATGCACCGCGCTTGGATAGTAAAAGGTACAACATGTGCTTGACGTACAGCCTCTTGTCACGTCAAATTTAGGCAGCCAGATCGGAGGCAAAAGGGTCCTGAAAGCTTGAACGTTGTCGCCGTGATGCAGATCATACGTTTCACACCGTATTTTGCATATCCAGAAGTTGGTAACTTGCAATTATGTGGCTACTCTGGTATCAGGGTAAGAGTGCAAGTCAGGAAAACTTTCTCTTTGCAGAACCAATACCATCGCTTCAGTCTTGTGTCGTCACACTTGCACATGCTTGCTCTGTTTGAAAGGTACTCGCTGGAGATTGTGGCTGCATGTAATATGTCCTCGTCCATCTCATCATCAGCAGGCACTCTGCTGCTGTCAGCCCCGGTGTAATGGGCTGAGAATGCAAAGAGCTCTTGCACAAGTGCTGGAGTCCCTTCAGATTCTGGCATCTTTGCAGGTAGCTGTAAGCCAGGGCGCAGACACGGCGTACCAGGCACTCACCAGCAGACAGGCTCTGATGGTCAGCAATAAGGCAGAGCAGCTGCAGAAATGCCAGGCTCCTGAACAGCTCCTGACAGCGCCCTGTCGAGATTCAGGTGAGCGTCTTCAGCAACTAATGGTTGTGTAGACAGTAGAAGATAGTCAAGTCAAGTGTGCTGATCAGCAGGTTTGCAAAGAGCTGGCCTTCAGAGATTGTCCTCACAGGTAGTCAAAGATCCTGCAAACAGCTTGACTTCAGTAGGTGCTCAGATGAACAGTTGTGCTCAGCAGGTCACAGAGGTAGTCAGCACGCTTGTAGACAGCTTGCCTCTGTAGCCAGACTAGCAATGGTCACAGGGGGTCAGGATGGTTGTAGACAGCTTGTAGCTGGTAGTCAGATTGGCTGTCGTAGTCAGGAGGTATTCAGAAGTAGTCAGGTCTCCGTAGACAGCTTGTAGTTAGTAGTCAGGAGCTCTTCAGAGGTAGTCAGGATGTCTTCAAAGGTAGTCAGGTCTTCAAAGACAGCTCGCCTTGAAAGGCAGTCAGGTCTCCTCCAGTCACCTTGGTGTTTGTGCCTATGGCGCTGATTGTCAGCTCTATATGGTCTGTCTTATATAGTCAGCTTTATATGGTCAGCTTTATATGATTAGCTTTATATGGTCAGCTTTATATGGTTAGCTTTATATGTCAAAAAAGTCCATTCTTGTATTTTCATATTATAGTCACGACAACTTTGAATTTGAACCATTTTTTGTATTTAGAATAGTATCTTTGCAAAATTAGGCAGCTGGCTGTTAAGAGGTGCTTGCAACAAGACGCCTGCTGTTCCGTCACTCTTGAGCGCTGCCTTCAAAGTTTTGCAGCAATCGTGTCTTTTGGGACAATGAATTGGTATTGTGCTTGAGTGTTTACGCTGTGACACATATCGCGAGCCAGTTCTTCTCTGTCCTTTATGCTCAATTGGCCGTATGCAAGCATGTGTGAGACATATGAGTGTCTCAGCAAGGTCAGGGTGCATGGCTTACCAAACAGAGCTTTTAAAGTGCGCGAAGCAAATTGTTGAAAGCCACCATGTGTGTATGGCTTGCTCACTCTTGCCTCTGTGAAGAGAAAGTCCCTTGGATGACGTTGCAAGCTAGCTCGTATCTCGTTTGACAGCTCTAGTCCAAGCCTTCGGTTGTACAGCTTAGGATTGGCTTTGTCTTGTGTCTTGAACTCGCGTAGGATCAGCACTCCCTCCTTTTTGATGTCATAGGGCAGGAGGATACAGTTTGGAGTAATGCTGTTCATGACTGCATCCCGAGCCTCACCTTCTTTGCACATCAACCTGTGAATGAAAGCTGAATGCAAGTCGTTCCTTACAGGTGGAATGCAACCTCCATAGAAGCTCAACAGAAGACGCTCCTTGGACCCTATTGGAAGACCTCTCCTCACCTGCTGCAGCTCATCATGTGTCACAAAGCCTGCCGCTTGGCGCTTGCTTGGAAGGTTGGTCTTGCTGCGCTCCCTAAGTATTGCGTCAAGCTTGTCAAAGTAGTCTAGATACAAGACATAACTTGACTGAGCCTTGGTTTTGAGGTCAAGAAGCCTGTATACAGCCATTATGCTCACAAGCATTGTCTTCTGACTTGCTACTTCACTGTACTTTCTGGTGATGTACCCAATGACCTTCTGTGGGTGTTTGGTCAGTATAGTGAGCAAGGGATGATACCTAGCAGCTGCATGTACCATTGCTAGGTTCTTGGTGTAGACTCGCTTGGTCTCTTCGTTGAGGTGATCAGCTTGCGTTACTGCTGCAATGGCTGGATCAATGGTGGGCATGTTTGTTTAGAGATGCGAAAGCTTTCAAGTGGTATCTGCTTGATAACCCTCAACTCTTTGCCATGATATTTGCAATTGTGCAAACAGCTCATTAATACAAATTGCAAAATTTGTCAAAATGTCATGCAAATTACGTCAAAGTTTCCAATGTCATGCAAAATATGTTTTGACACAACACAACACAATTTGATTTTCCTTTTTTTTAGTCACAAAATGCCCAATTTGGCAGTGTAAAATGGGCAGTTTGTGAAATCTTCCACAAACTGTTTTCCAGTAAATTAAGGGCCAAACAATCAACTGCGCACACCGTTGAAGCGCCTGGAACAGCAAATATCATTTTGCTTGTGCTGAGAGACAGAAATGCAAGCTATTCTGCAATTTGACTTCTTTGGCTGCTTTGCCTGGTTGTCAAGCGCTGGTCGCCCTCCTTGTCTGCTTGCTTGCTTGCAATCATAAGTTGATCTTGCTCATCAGTTGACAAAGCTTGCTTCAATGCATGCAACCAGCTTTGATGATGTTTGTGCTTGGAATACTTGCTTTCAAATTGCTGCCAGCACAACAACATGTCATCCAACCCTTTTTCTACAGAGTCTGCCACAGCTGCTTCAACCTGTTGTCTCTTGTATACAGGCACAAGATCAAGAGCGTTGTGCACCAAGTGCATCCTGCCAGTCAGCTTGGCCAAGCTTGGAGGTTCCACCACAACAAAGCCATCCTCCACGTCCTCACCTTCCTCTGTGGGCGCTTGTTGGATGTCCTCCTGAGCAATGGCTGCTGAGTAGAGGTCAGTATCCTCATCTCCTATGAGCAGCTTCTGCCTGTCCAACTCTTTCCTCCATGCACGTGGCAGCAAAGGCTCCACCAGCATGCTCAAGGCTGGATTGTCAGGCCCAGTTTGTCTCAGCTCCTGCAGCAGTGTGTACATGCAATGCTGCCTATACCCTGACGTGTAACTTGACTTGTGCAAGAGCTTCTGTATGAAGACAGCACATGTTGCGAGCAGGAGTTGACATCGCAACTTTGTAGACCTTTGCAGCAGCGTGTCTTGTTGTGTCAGGACAACGCTTTCCCTGTTTATGTCTACATAAGGGCAAGCGTCATACATGTCCTCAAACTTGGTTTGAAGAGCCAGAGGCACATCTGCAGCATCCTCTGCCACTTTGTTGTACGTCTGCAAAGTGGCCATCTGTTTGTGCAGGTGACAAACTATGCCATCAAGGCCTGTTGCAATGCTCATGATCTCCTCCTTTTCATCATTGTCATCATCACTGTCATCCTCTGCTGCAGGGGTGCTGGCAAATTGGCGGAACGCATGTACTGCCACTGCAGCTGTTCCTAGTGTGTGGAACCGCAGGCCAGAGGTCATATGCAGGTAAGACAACCCCTGCTTGCCTGTTTGTACAGTCCATCCAGTCAGCGTTGAACAGTTGTGCAATGTTGTGCAATGTTGCTGCAGCACTTGAAAAGCTTTACTCGTAGTGGTGGTCATTGTGCAGTGTGCAAAGTTGAAGCGCCTCTTGGTATGCATGCAGTGTCGATTTTGCAGAAGGGCTGCAACCAGCCTGCCAAAAATCGATGCCTCTTTTCACTGTATCCTTTGTAGGGCCATACAACCAGCTTGTGTTCAGCTTGGGCATTTTCAGTCTTGTGTGCTTGCTCTTGCTCAGTCATCTGTGCACGTCATGAACAACATGTCAGCTTTGGAAGAGGCGCTAGACATCCTTCCCTTCACCGTTGATTCAAAAGCTGTGAAAGAAGCTGTCATCAACCAAGTTGCTCAGGAGCTCTGCACAAATCTGCGTCAACGTGAGTCATCATTCAATGTCACTGAGGATGCAATGAAGCAGGCCCTTGCATCTGCTCTGATTGAGACTCAGCGCAAGGTTGTATCAAACCCTCCCGCTTTTGTGAGCATATTCAAGAAATATGGCGCTCAGGTGCTTTGGGGAAGGCAAACAGCATGTCCAATGGCAGTGTGTCTGACGGTACCGCTGGTGCAGGTACACCAAGCAGAGCTGCAAGCCCAGAAGTCAGCAGTTCAGCCATGTCGCGCCCAGGCTCGTCAATGTCAGCTGGAAGCTTGGGCCTTGCAGACTTCATGGATCCCCATGTGCTGAAGACAGCCAAGATGTGGCGCTTTCAGAAGCTCTCAAAGGCTGAGCTGGGAGGGCTAGTGGAGCACTTTACCAAGTCCCTGCCGTCAAGCAGCGCCACCAAAGGTCAGCTGACACTAATGGACTATGCTGCAAGTGAGCTCCAGTAGGCAGGCTACCCGCCCTGTCTGGACTATCTAGGTGTAAGCATGTCTTTGGTGGAAGCATATATACAGGCAGGCTCCTCTTAGTGCTTAAGATGGTGCAAAATCGATGCGCCATATTCATTCCAAGACCTCTTCATCAGACAAAAGACACAAAGCTGCCTGGGCTTTCACCTGCACTGTTGGTTCGCCAGCGCTGCTGTTGAATGCTACAACAACTTTGATGACGCTGTCAACAGCCAGTGTGTTGACCTTGTTAGTCTCTTGTCTCCGGTATAATCATTGCATACACTTGCAGCCACTGGCAGCCAAGCAAGTGTTTGAAGGTTACACTGCACATTGCAAATCGAAAATTGTGAACGTGTCTCACCATGTTCACAATTCCCATTGTTGAAATGATCTTGGACACTTTGAGGCGAGTCTTACAGTCGGGCGCTCATGAAAGCAACTGGGCTTACATCTAATTTGCATCTATTCACTGCAACACATAGTCTATTACAATTGCATTGCTGCTCAAGGCGCTTTGAACAGTGGAGGCGCAAATTGTCACAGCAGCTGGCTGCTGTCAGATTGATGAAAGCAAATGATCAAGCTGCATGGCAAGCTAACAAATCACATTCTAAGATGGACTTTGGTCCAGTCTCAGCAAAACGTAGACATGCAATGTTGAGACAAGCAGTGGAATCACACATGTCCGTACATCTACTCATTGTCCATCATGCTATCAGTCTGCATGTCAGGGCCCTCAGGCGCATCCTGCAACACCTCAGGGTCTTGTGGCAGGTGAAAGTCGTCTAGCCTGCGTGTCAGCCAGCCCACTGCGCCATTGCTTTGGAGTATCTGGAGCTGTGGCGCTAGTGGGGTCACAGCACGTATCATCTGTGAAAGTAGGGGCAGTTTTTGGAGTGGCTCCAGGCCCCACGTGTACACCCTCACTTTTTTAGTCCCCCCCCCATCGCTGAGGAAGTCATGACCACTGAACTCCTTGAACACCAGACCGATCTGTTTGGCCAGCTGGTGTTTTTGTTGGCGGAAATCGAGCTCATCTCGCTCCTTCTGCAGTCTGTCCTTCCGCACCCTGTCGCCCTGCTTGCCTTTAGGACGCAGACCTTTCAAGGGTTGCAAGCATCTCTGCAGCCCTTCCTTGTTGGCCTCGAGGACCCGCTCTGTCACCCTGGCCTCTGTGTCATGACTGTTCGCCAGCCCAAGCATTTGACAAATATTGTCCACCAACACTAGCCTTCGGTGTTTATCACTAGGAATTGGTAGTAGGAGCGTAGCAGTTGTGGAGGGAGACCAGGCTGAAAATGGAAAGTCCGGCACATGTGAGTAGAGCGACTTGATAGCGTGCACGTCGGCGTTGGCCTCATGATACAGGTGATGAAGCCGGCCCCGGTCTTCCTGGTTTGTCATGACTCTTGTGTAGATCGCTTGGAGATCAGTGTCTGGCATCTGCGTGACGATCATTTTGTCGAAGTCGCTTCGCCGGAATAATGTTGACTGGACAGGCGTGAGCTGCTGCCCGCGCGGCACTTGTATGTACTGGTGAGAAACTTTGTGCGGGCCGAAGTGGTCGTCAGCAAGCGGGTCGTGCTTGCCGTCGACAGGGGAAAAGCTGTAGAAAGAATTCCATGTGGGAGAGCTGTGATTCATCACGACAAGATTGGAGGATGCTGAAATGCTGACTCAGGAGCGCAACGGCAAGTGATCGACTTTGAGCAGCCAGCCCCCTATATGCCCGACTTATGGGATCAAAGAGTAAATCAAAGACTTTAACACAAAATTAAAATACGAATTTTATGAAATTCGCAAAAACATGAATTTTGATCAAAACAGGAAAATGGCATGTCAACTGCTACACAATCTTGACAATCACAAGCTGAGGAACATTGAATCAGTACCAGCATTTTTGGTGCTGTTGCTTTTTATTTGTACATATATTGCACATATTACGCTAAGCTAGCTTGCTCTCTGGACCCAGTCAATAGGTCACAGTTGTCCGTATCTTGTGTTTGATGGACAACTGCGACACCTCAATTGGTTCTATTGTTCAAAGACTGAAGTGATTATGTATGAGCAGATTTTGCCCCAGTTGACTGTAAGTGACTGTGTCATCAGTCAACAGGTCACGGTTGTCCATATCTTGTTTTGCATGGACAACTGTGACGCTCCGTATTCATTCCATTGGTCCTAATGTAAAAAGAGTGTTGTGATGATGATAGGGCATGTCATTGCAAGATCACGGACCCAGCCAACATGTCGCAGTTGTCCATACCTTGTTGTAAATGGACAACTGAGACAGCTCAATCGGTCATACTCTTTCAAGAGCGGAATGATCCGTAAAAGACTGATGATCCAGTCAGCCCGTCACAGTCGTCCATGTCATTGCATGTTTGGAACACTGCAACACTTTAGTAGCGGTTGCAATAGTCCGCATCTTGTCATGACTAGACAGCTGAGACGTTGTTTTGAGCACCTGTACAAGTTCAAGATATGTTTTGATGATCCAGGAATGTCTCATGCTCAACAGCAACAAATTTTTGCTAAAACGGCTCAACACTTTTTGAATGCAAAGACCAGTCATCTTGTGAAAAATTGAAAGATGACTCGATCTTCATATTCATCAGATTCAAATTTGCAACATTGTCAAAAAGGAATGAAGCTTGATATGAATGGACAAGCCAGACACCTCAATTGGTCCTACTGTTCAAAGACTGAAGTGATCGCAATTGTCCATATCTTGTTTTGAATGGACAGCTGCAACACTCGATTGGTCCTGTTGTTCAAAGAGTAGTGCTCACTGGAAGAGTGATGACACTATCAACCGGTGGCAGTTGTCCATAGCTTGATTTGAATGGACAAGCCAGACACCTCAATCGGTCCTACTGTTCAAAGACTGAAGTCATCCTGTATGAGCAAGTCTTTGCAAGACTGATGACCCAGTCAACGTGTCGCAGTTGTCCACATCTTTTTTTGGATGGACAGCTGCAACAACTTGATTGGTCCTGTTGTTCAAAAAGTAGTGCTCACTGGAAGACTGATGATACTATCAACAGGTGGCAGTTGTCCATAGCTTGATTTGAATGGACAAGCCAGACACCTCAACTGGTTTATTGTTCAGGAGTAGGTTGATCATGACTGAGCAAGCTTTTCAGATACCAGGCTTTCATATCATTCGCCATTTCTATCGTGCCCATGTCAGATTGCAACCTTTTGCAAACAGGTGGGCAGACGCTGGATGCAAAGACCAATGATCATAACAAGCAGTATCAACAAAATCTACATGCAGCTGAGTTGATCAACATCTCTATCAGCTGGGGCAGGTGCCTGTTCTTCTTGTGCAGGGAGCTGTTTCTGGCGCCAACAGCCAGAGATTTGTCAGCCTTGATCAAAATGACCCGGTCTGCAATGGTGGCCTCCCCTGGGCCACACATCCACTCCTCCCAAGCCAAAGCAACTGGATTGGTGTTGCCTTCAAGCGCTTTGCTTCACGTGGGGTATTTGGCAGCATTAGAGCATGCTGAGGTGAGTGTGTCAGCGCCGATGCTGATGCTGATGCTGGCAACGCTAGGTCTTCTTCAAAGGTTTCATATGGGTCGCCTTGAGCTGAGCAAATGTTCATTGCTGTCATCTTCTCTGCGATTAGCTTGGCCACCGTCTCTGCATCACCCACCGCAGAAGCGCCACAGAGCTGCTTGAGAAATGCTTGCATGTCTGACAGCATGTCTCCCATAGCTGGACTGACATCCAGCTCTGCTTGCATGTTGGCTTTGTCATGGCTAGCAATGACCTCTCTTGCAAAGACAAGGTATTCTTGCGTGACGATGATTGCTGCAACGGCAGGCAACCTGTGCAAGACGTACGCCAGTCCATACCTGCATACAAGGTTGTCACTCAGCTCAGTGTCATCACTCCTATTTTGATTGACTATCACAGTCTCAAGTGGTATGCAAGCACATGTGGCTCACCGCTGTGTCTTGAATGGCAGGTTCTGCCAGAAGCAGATGCCAGAGTACAGGACAGTCTGCAAGAAGCCCTCAGCTGCCCTGTCAGAGACCCTGTCATCTGCTTGCCGCTTGCCAGACTGAAGCCGGGCATTCCTTGCTCTGAAAGCGTCAAGCACTTTGCGCACCCCAGGAAACAAGCTGAGGTCAATCAATTGCTCTGGCACCAAGACCTGTAGCCATTGTCAAGGTAAAAGTTGATAGGCCGCATGCATCTCTGGCTTCAGGCATATAAGCAAGCAACAATGCAACAGCTGGATCTTCAAACGTGTAAACAGCTCGGCCACAGAAGTGCCGCCTCATGAAAGACGTCTGGTCCCATCCACCAGCAATGGCAAAGGCTACAAGCGCTGAGAGAGGGTTCTTCTCCAGGTATGCCTGCTGAAGGGTCCCTGCAATCAAACACTGCAATGACCATTACAGTTTCTGCATCCAGCACGAACCAATTGCTTGTCACCTCGACCCATATGCTTAGCAGCTCACTGCCAGCCCCCCACTTGCCAGCAGTATGACTCCACTATCTCTGCAGTATCAATGTAGGCACGAGGTTGTCACCCACCAAAATGAGCTGTCTTTCTACACCTGAACAGGTGAAGCACTTTTGTCTTGACCACAGGGCTTCCTTCAACCTCTTGGAGAATGTTCTGCAGAGGCTTTGCAAGAGCGTTGCGATCCTGCTTCTTGTCTGCATGGTAGAGCAGGAGGTCGCGAAACAACAACCTATACTGCCACCTGCAACGTTGACAAGCTGGGTGATACAGGCGGATGTGCATGTGACACTTGCCATGGCTCACATGCAAAAGCGAGCGGTTGCAGCAATGTTGAGTGCAAGGATTACCACGGTGTCCTGAGACTCAATTTCTGCAACGACAAAACAGGTATGCTTGTTGAGCAATTGTACAAATTGCTCAACAGATAAAAATTCTGCAACATCCTTCCAGTGAGCCACATATGGAGTGCAATATGCTGTGCTCTGATAAGCCTGCTGTGCAGCAGTGTGTGTGTGCATGGGAGGTAAGTCTCACCACTGGCGTCAACACTGGCGACACTGGCGAGCAGACTTGGTTTTGCATCCATAAGGTCATCGCCTGTCAATGTCATACACTGCTGGAATGTATCCACATAGCTGATGACTTGACTTCCAGCAAGACTAACAGCACTACATGTACACACCTCTGAACCCCATTGCAGTCCCCAACAACACCATGGCTGCCACTTTGAAGCCGCTCCAATGATCACTATGCTTTATGCAGGCGTCCAGGATTCGCTCGACCTCATCTTGGTCTAGACTAGTTGCTTGAAAGCCATCTCTCAAGGGATCACTGTCAGGACCTGTGCAGAGAAGACGGTGAGCTATTTGGGGCAAAGCAGATTTGCAATTGCAAGAGCCAGCGCCACAAACACTTTGGGTTACCTATTCTGGCTTCTGTTGTAGCTGCAAAAGCTGTGCTGCTAGCTGATCGGATGAGAGTGCCTTTGCTGAACGCCTCTCCATAGGGTGGAGGAACGCCTCTTTGCAACTCCCTGCAACATTACAACAAGCTGATCAGCAGGCATGATGATGGCCACCTATCCGTGTGCAAGTTGAGGCCAGCAATGAGTGTCACACCTGATCTGAGACAAAGCTTTGCGTGCCACTCTGATTGTGCCAAATGAGTGTTTTGAGTTCTTGGCAACCATGTCACTGAGCAAGTCCTCCAGGAAGATCACACATTTTGTAATTGGGTGAATGACTGTGTCAAGGCCCTTTCTGTCACACCAAGCCTGCAGTTGTTGTAGATGACAGTTTGCATAGCTTGATCCTGCATTGGAGCAGCAGCTGCAATGTTGATAGGAAACACACTCGTTTGTACCAGCCACTTCCACAGTGCTGTGCCAAAGGAGTCTTTTCTTTTTTCTTTTTTTTTTTGTTCAAGTTTCTCCCACAATTCATGATACTTGCGTGCCCAAATGTCTTGAGCAGTCATTCTTTAGGCAAACCTGATCTGTTTTATTTGAATCAGACTGACACAAGGTTCATCAGCATGAAAGCAGCTTACAAGTCAGTGTCTTGCTGCAATGGCAATGCATCGCTTCCTGTGTATGCTACATGCATGAGCGCCATGATGTCATCTCTTGACTTAGCCCTGCTGCGGCTGGTCATATCGCCTCTTTGCAAGGTACGGCTGACTATCTAAACCAAGGGTTTTGCGTAATGGCAGGTGACATGCGGAACTGTGGTAACAGCTGATGCTGAGGGGCTGCTGAAGATTTCACGTCATTTCGTGTTCCGTGTTTCTCGCGCTCCGTGCCGCACCGTGCGTCGGCGGACTGCTCCGTACGCGCGGTGGGAAAGGGCGATGAGTAATTCCCAAATGCGGCTGGCTGTACATTCCGCAAAATTTGCAAAGCGGCTGACAGCAGATTTATGGGGGAATTTGCGTTCTGACTACTATACAACTTGAGCCCTTGAAAATTACAAATTGAAATAGATTATCAGTACCAGCAATTTGTTGACTGTCTGTTTCTCTTTTTACACAGGTTGATAGA
>JAABUI010000912.1_pt1 | contig 18962 bp, 20 predicted proteins | sample 5559111 | NCBI WGS metagenome assembly JAABUI01 (sample SAMN10711870, study PRJNA513365) | rock metagenome | isolation source: Antarctica rocks | place: Antarctica: Victoria Land, Buttleship Promontory
TACCTGTATGTACCATAATGGAAGTATGGAGATAGTCAACAGCCTGTAACAGATACGTCACAGCCCATTTTACAGCCGCGGTACTGAGGGCGTGATCCTGTTGACGAGTCACGTAGTCCAATAAACTCATCCCTAGGGGCTCATATACCATGCAGTGATGACGGCCACCGGGGATCTGAATCTTAAAGGAGTTGCAAGCCCTTCTTACGCAGTATCGACCATCGTGGGATGACTTATTCTCCTTCAAATAGTTTAGAACCTTGACCTCCTGGCTCTCAGACTTTCTGTAAACGCCAATTTTCAGGGTTTTGTAGGTCTGATCACTGCCACTGTTCAGGTACGACCGTTAGAATAAGATTTAGGGAGCATACATCAAATCTTCATAAAGCCAAACTGTGGAGGATCCTCCGTAGGCAAGTTTGGCCATAATTTTGTATCTACTGTAGATTGTCTGGTTGAGGTGGACTGGGTAATATTGTGATGCGTTGTAGTGAGACAGCGACTCCTCCTCGACGAAGCCCCGACTAGTGCTGGCTGTATGGCACGTCGCAAGATATCTCTTGACTATGCGCTGGCTACGCACAACCCGTAAAGCTTTTATTAAAGCAAGCTCATGTGAACCAGTATGATGTCGTCACTAAATGACTCAAAGATTGGCTATTGGTATTTGATATTCGTAGTGTGAAGAGACATCGAAAATGGTATAAATATCACCGGGTCAAGAAGGAGCAGAATGAGCCACATTTACTGGTCACTGGAAGAACGTGTCGTTGTGGCTGGAGAAGGCCTAACCAGGGCATCAGAGAACGCGTATCAAGCGCTGGTCCAAATTAGGACTAGCTTGACGAGGCGGATAGGAGTGACCGGCGCCAAAGCTTATCAATTCTCAGGACCCTAATGCTAAACTTGCGAAGCCACCTTCAAGGCTAAAGGATTCGACCTGAACTTTGGCCAAGTGCAAAACATCATCATTTTTCCAACGACCGCAGTAACCCCAATCCGACGCTGCCACAACCAGTTTCACAAAATCATATGTCCTTATGCCTTCCTCACCTTCCAAAGCTCGAGCGAAGGAGACCACTCTGGCCACATAGTCTGTTACATCTATATCGACCGGATAATGGTTTGTTCGGAACTTGCCAAGTGTATACCAGTACTGAAATTCGGGCAGAAGCAAGCCATCGGTTGGTGAAGGATTGACTAAATCAGTCCAAGGAATCCAGCTCACCAGAGCCTTTCTTCAAACGACCGCCATCTCTGCAAGACCTGCAGCAACACGAGAATAAAACAAGCTCAAGTCGATCCAGTGAGACTGGCGACAGTCAAGGTGAGCCCCCTGCCTTTCTGACCAGCTTCCAGGCCTTCACTCTGACATGCTTCAGATAATCCTCTCGTAGTTGGGGATGACGACGAAAAGCCTGGCGAGACTGGCGAGACTGGCGGTCCTACCAGGGTCACGAGCTTACAGTCGAAGATTGGCCCTGCAGCCTTCCAAAGCTCCCCCCCAGGGAACAGGCAGAGGCGCACGGTTGCTTGAGTACTCATACTACCGAACCTACCACCGAACCCATCGATCGCCCGACCTCTCCAAGTGCTGCTCTACCCCAGCATCCATGTGGGCGAGTCGTTGGCGAAGATGACCACGGAGCAGCAGCGGTCACAAATTCTCCCAGTGCCGTCACTCCACCACTTCCTCCGCAGTCGCATGCTTAAAATGCCGCACTTGAAGAGCAGGAATGGGAGATCACAAAGGTTGTTGGCAGAGACGGGCGGCAAATATAATCGTTCGCAAAGTTGCTCCACGGGAAGGCTGTATCAATGCAGGTCAGATGCTCGAAGATGAGTTTGAAGTTACGATTATCGATTGGGAGAAGGCCGGCTGGTATCCAAATTACTGGGAATATTGTCTCGCGATCTGCGCTCTTAGGTGGGATGATGACTGGTGCCTTTATATTCAGGACTTTTTACCTCTATACCATGCTGAGGCCCTATGGCTTCAGATGCTGCGGTTCGAACTATGGTCCTGATTCTACCAGGAAGTGGAGGACGTCTTCAGCATAATACAGAACTGCGTATTTTCTCTGTACTTCTCCGCAGATGTTCCGACTCCTGGAGAAACTGCGAAACGAGAAAGAAAAGTTCTCGGGCTCAAGGGCAGGCATTTGTTTGGACTCTGTTGAAACTGGAAGGGATTCGCTTTGGAAATGGGCTTGCCGCGTCAAGCGTCACTGAGCTACAAGGGACATGCAGTCAGGGATATCATGTTGGCATTGACGCTTTGGGCTCTATCGAGCCAAACAGGTAGAGATGTAAAGGTTGACAAGAGGGAAGACCGACGCCCCGTACTGACAAAATAGAAAATTGGGAACTTCTCATCGCCTGAGAAAGAATCAAGAACGTGGATACTTCTTCTGCGAACAACAAAACTAAACGGTCACCGACACTTGTCTGCACGAGCCGGTCTGCCCCGTTTGCCTCCTCGCTGCGCCCGGTGTCTCACCTCAAACTCCTGCAGCAACCGCTGGGCGTTCCCTAATTCGCTCCTAGGCAGCCATGTACTCCAGCGCACCTTGTATTCATAGCCCTTCTTACGCTGACAGTCTGCGTGAGTAAATGTTGGGCGGTGGCCCCGAAATATATGAGGAAGGGATTGGCAGTAATAGTCTGCTTTATCCGTCTACCACTCGAACCTTGTGTCCTTCGGGAATACGGCTTGTGGCGTCTTGGTGTTTGTCCCATTCCCAGAACGGAGCAGAGTTCTTCGCTGCTGTAGGTTTATAGATCGTAATCAATTTTCCTCTGCAGGTTATCCATCTGTCGTGATCCTCCTCTTTGAACAGGTGGCCTGGCAGATATTCCTCTTCTCCTTCAAGCGCTAATTCTCCCCGCTGAATGCCAATCAGCTTTCCAGTACAAGCTAAAGGATGTTGAGATCTTATAACGTGCCTTCTTGGACATGACCGAATGTATGATGTTCGGAGTGGGAGCTATATGCAAACCAGTCTTCAATGGGCTGACGTGTCTGGCGGAGAATACGCGTAGGTTCATGTGCAGGAGGCACAAGGCCTCTCGCGGTCGAAGAGGAGATGAGCGCTGAGTCGTAATCGGCTGCTATCGTGGTTGAGGATAACGGCACTGAGACCAGCGAGGCCAGCACGTCCACCAGGGCCACGAGCGTTGAGTCTGAAGTGGGTACTGCTCAACTCTATGGATCTTATCCAAACGAATTGTCACCAACGCATACCTACCCGAACGCTCAAACTCCCACCGGACCTCCCGCCGAACCTTTATGAGCGCGCGACCTCTCCCGACGTCATTCTACGCCAGCACCGACGTAGACAGACCGTCCTCGGAGACGATCACCAAGCAGCGGCTATCATAGAAGGCTCAACACAGCATGAGGAGGAATGGGAGATCACAAACAATATTAGTAAGGCTGGTGCTCTGCTCTTGACCTTGATCTGGCCGAGCTAACGCTGCAATCCAGGGCTTGAGCAATCAAGCATGGAAATCCGCTAACCCCTCTCAAGCCGCTCGCTCTCTGCCAATAAGAAAAGAGGTGGTCAGGACAACTGGGATGGGGCCAAAAGAGCAGACGATCAAGGACATTGGGCAGAAGAAGAGAGGGAGAAAGTAAGAGTGTGGGAAGACAAGGGAGCGGAGACAAAGGACAACCGACGCTGGCGAAAAACCGCCGCTGGGGCGTCGCATTAAACGCCACCGCTTCACGTCCCCCTTGCCTTCAGACGAGGAGGAGTTTGAAGGCGGGTATGTATTGGACGGAAAGATAATCGCGAAGAGAAAGATGACGCCGTTTCTGGGTCCTCACCGAGGGAGACCGCGCAAGTTCGGCAATTCCTTTAGAGGACGTGCAACGACCAGGGTTTGTGGTTACATAATTTGTACTTCAGAGCAGCAATTTACATCTAAAGCTCCTGCATCTCTTTGTCCATCTGTCTCTGTCATTGTTACATAGTGATTGCGGGAGGTTGTCAGTCGTATTGTATTATGCGGACTTGACGTTTGCTTGCCGCCACTCGCCTCCCAATTCGAGAGCTTCCAACATCCGCCTCATTCGTTGCGGCTTGCCCACATCCAGATCTCGTCGCAGCATAAGGTTTCGTGCCATAGAAGTCCACACGGTAAGATTTCCCCTCGAAAAATGTGTGGTCCTCGTAGGGATCTTGATTTAGGCAAGCTGGTTGCAGAGCATTTGGGTACTGCAACGCGTGATTGATGTGCTGGAATGGGTGTTGATCAGACTGATATACAGTGGGAGCCTGCTGCGGAGGTACTTGGTATTGTGGCATTAAATAGGGTAGACCTTGGGGATAGTATTGCGGGTAAGAACCTCGACATGACGATGGATAGGCATCCAGCTTCATCCCTGTCCACGTACCATCACCATCAAGGTCATTTTTGAAAGGTAGTTGATGGAGCAAAGCTTCCCGGATGCAAATGTCCTTCAGGAGACTGTCATCTCTGGGGGTGGTCAAATTGTTTGCATCGTCCAAAGAATAGTAAGAAACCAGGTAATAATGTGCATCTTGTACCTTGATGCTTATCGTTTTTTTAACCAATCCATTTTCTTTGAAATCATAAGAGTCCACCAAGGAACCAACGAGAGGACGATTGGGGTTTTCACATATATTTGTCATGTGTCTCCTTGCACTCCGCCTAGCGCTCCTCTTCCCGAGAGCGAGACGGCTGCTGAGTTGGCGATAAACAAAAAAATTGGGCAACGCTCGACTTGGACTCCAACATATGCCGTCTGTCCATCTTTTCATACCCGAAGTCGCTTCGTCGTACACAAATACGTTCCCACTGGCAATAAGCTGCGGCAATTCAGCCTTTGTCGGACGACGGAGGCAGTGGTGAAGATATCCAGTGAGGCAGGCTTCAAAAACGATCAACGCGTCTCTTGTGGTCTCAATCCGTCCCTGCCACGTGGGCGCACATGAGGTATGCTTTTGAGTGTTCATGGTATGGGGTATGCTGAGGTTTTCGTTCCGAGGAGGTCGATGGGGCGGGAGCGATGAATGAGATGACGCCTGCTGGCAAGAAATATTTGCAAAGGACAGTTTGATCTATTAAGGCGTTGGCCATCGAGAGCTGTTGGGTCAAAGCGGGACAAGACGAGCAAGCTCAAAGACGAGGACCAGTTCGGTCACTTCCAAACATTGTTTCTCCGCGTCGAGGCACCCATTATGGATGCCACAGGGTTAGCGCAGATGTAGTACTGTAGATCATCCTCTTACTCGATCGGAGTGGATTACCGCGTTGGATTCCTAACATGGTTGGGTCTACTTGTACGTCCAAGATTAAAGGGACTAGGGGGCAGATACAGGCCAGGGAGAAGGCTGGGACCATACATCACTTGTGCCCAAGTATTTCGACGGGATCAAGTAGATTCCTGGTGATTTTAAGGTCTATCTGGTTCAGTCGTACATTATGCCTCCGCTTCCTATGCCCTCTTTTTATCGACCGTAGGTACACGGCAAGAGGTAGCGCAAGAACCCATATTCCCTCGTAGAACAGCCAGATGAAGCCAGAACCGCCTCTGGATTGGCCTCTAGATTGTAAAGCAGGAATTGAAACACTTCTCTCACTACGGTTTCTTCTCCACGAATGGTGTAGTGTTGGACGTACGGAAGTAGAAACGGAAGCCCTAGTTGTGCGGCCATGTGAGCTCGGAAGGCAGCAAAGTTATCGCTGGGGTCTAAGAGATCAAAGTAACTTGGTAGAGTTGACTCGTCGAAATGAGCTTCGCGCAGGGCGATCAGGAGAGCAGAAATACGATACCAGTTGCGAAGGCGAAACAGCTCCTGACATAAAATCAGCTAGATCAGCGGCCTGCACCTATGGTCCGCTTACCTTCACGAGCTCTCGGAAGAGGTCCATTAGTGGTGGATGGACTAAGAGACATTCCGCGTACTCTCGGGTAATTGCATTCGATTCCGTGTCCAGATAATGCAGATGAGCGTCGCGTGCTTTGAAGCCCGCAGGGCAGAGAAGGTCTAGGTCGTATTTGTCAAATACAGTAGCTTTCTTTGCAAGTCGCTCCATGGGATGACCAGCCATTAACGCGTCGAACACGTCAAGCCGGGTGCTGAAGGGTCGTCTCCAATCGATCTCCTCGATAAGACGGTTGTAGGTGAGGTCGAAGCGGATTGCCAGCATGGGAAGGACGCGTAGTCTCTCTACAAGGGACCGACTTTGGAAGAGCTGCCTCAACGGTCCGGTGATGATTTCAAGATTCAAGCGTAGACGATCAATGGTCCCTCGAGGAGAACTTGACGGAAGAGAGGGCGAAATTGCTTGATAAGCTAATGTACTTCGGTTGCGAAATTCCTGCCTATAGCATCAGGGAGGTCAATGGCAGCAGTGGATTCGACTTACCTTCTAGACCGCAACGTACTTTGAAGATTGGTTGAAGTATTCCATCGGATACCAAGAGGATTCTGTACGTGAAGGGGACCTTTCGGAAGAGCGACCGGCTGCCTTCGTCGATATTGGTAGCAATCTCCCCTGGGTCAGCTTGCTCTTGTGTTTTGAAAGGTTTCCAGTTCCAGCTGGAAGGCGATGAAGGACGGATGGGTTCTACCGCATCTAATATCTTTTCGATCTTGAGGCATCTGTTGAGCTCGGCCTCTGCTTGGTGATTGACTCCGACCCGGGTACAGCGGAGGCGAAGGAGGATTTGGTCGAGCCAAGGTTCTGTTCGGTGTTGCAAGGCACCTCGGAGCGAATCCTATCGGCAGAGGCCAAATCGGACGATTTATGCTATCAACATAAGGTCTTGGCCTTGAAGAATGGTTTCCGCCTCCGTCTCCCACCACGCATTGGGTGGGTGGAAGCCCAATTCCATGCAGTAGGGCCAACCGTCGATCGTGTTCCTCCCAATGACCTGCAGGATATCTGACCGGGGTTTGGAAACCATGGACGTAAGGGAAAGGTCGATAAAGGTGCTTACGGCTAATGCAGGACGGGATGCATTGCAATAGATGTAATGTAGGTTCAAGGCGCACGGTGCACAGCGTAAGGCAGTCAAAAGGCAACCGACTCGAATGAAAAATGAACAGTACAATATATGCTGCCTGTAAGCGACACTGAGATTGTGGGATGTGATCGGAATCATATACCTTGGAGATCTCTTTGCCGATGGGGAGTTCTTTCACAAGTTGGCGTCGCTATGTGGCGTGTTCCAACGATCCAGGGCATCACGCTACCGTACTGGATGTCTTCTGATGTGGCAGCACCTGCATGATTAGTTTTGATAGTCTGGCATCCGGATGGGATGTGTCGACGTCAGCCTCGACATTCTGGCATCAGGAGAGTCCGGCCTCCTGACTCCCTATTGGGATCGACGTGACTGTTGGCACCTCGGCATCCCATCCGGGATGCGGTGCTGCCAGTTTGGATGCTCTGGGATGCATGGAGGGAGCCTCGTGGCATCCCTGTAGGGTGTGAGCCCGAGGCTCTGACATCCATTTTGGATGCGTCGATACGATTCTCGAGCATGTCGGTCCAGGCGCTGCGGCATTTATACGGGATGTCTCCTAAGTGGTAGCATCGTCGCTGAGCGTCAAGACATCGCTTCGAACCTCCAGTCTCTTAACTCTGATGGCCCTTCAACTGTGAGGCACGTCCCCGGGAAACTTTCAGTCGTTATCGCTCCCTTTAGCTCTGCTGTCTTGCCGTCATCGTCAGACTTTGATTCTCCCACCATGCTGCTATTAAGGCCAACAGTGTATATACTTATCCTGAAGGTAGATTCCCGCAACGGTCACCGTGTACGGGTGCGTTCTGGCGAGATTATTGCGATCCTCGGAAATACTAATCAGTGAGAGCTCAACAGAAACTTGATGAGTGACTCATTACTACAGACTCCATTGACCCTCCTGCCTCTGATTTCGAAGTTTCAAAAGACACGGTATTGGCAATGGTATGCTTGCCACGCCCGATCTCACGGGCATTGCTGTTCACGTGCCAACCTCGGCAGTCGGAAAAGTGCCCCACCACAGTAGCGCAGAGCCAGAGACATGGCTCTCATCGACGACGACACCTCAGACGCTGATGGAACGGAGTTCCAACGAACAAATGGACCCCTCGGATGTGCTCAGAAAATCGGGTATTGTCGTGCTGGGCAACATAGATACAAAATTGGTCGAGACGGTGCGCATACATTGTACATCGCCCAATACCAAACGATCGCGGTATCAGCGACAGACGGAGCTGGAATGGAATGGCGACTGCGACGCTGTCTTTGAATATTTCGAGACGGTGGGTTAGCAGAGAACTTGCACAATACTCATTCGTTCTGACCTAAAGAACTAGGCGCTGAAGCCAAAGATAGAAGTGTTGAGAGACAAACTCATTCGAAACCGCCGACTGGTCTTCTTCCACGAGTTCTTAGATAGCTCCCAGATCCACCGGCCGCCCGCCCAGGGAAAGCATACTGTGATCATCGTTATTGAGGGGGGCTCTGGGTTCCCTCGAATCAGTAAGGGATCACATCTGGTGGATATTACCACGGTTTCGACCGCTTCAATGGAGGACATTCCGCAGGAGAACGGATCGGTCGTGGTGTATGATGCTAGCATGGCATGCCAATATCCTGCTGTCAAGGATGTCGGCGGCTACGGGATCCTGTTGCTGTATTGAAAATGTGTGATGGGATTCCATCTCGGCTTGTGTCAGAGTTACAGGTTCGGGTTTTACATCTCTCAATCCGAATACAAATATCTTCACGTAGCTGCCACGGCCCTTGTTATCAGATTAAGCATTGAACCAAACACTACCCGCTTTCTTCTGCATCCCCAGCGCAGTCCAACGAATCTACTGGCGCCCTCAAAAAACCACGACTATCGCTAAACTCGCTCTCAGTTGGCGGTAGGCACGGTGCTGTGGAGATTATGTAACTATCCCGCCCAACATTCTGAAGTAGATCATTCTTGCCGACGTAAAAGTCATCCCATTGGAAAATGCCGTTCTCATCGACGTAAAAGCCGTCCCACTGCCAAAAGCCATGCCCGTTGACGTAGAAGCGATCCCAGGAACCAGGCCCCGGGAGATCCGAAGGAGCGGGGAAGACACTGGGAGTGGAAGTGGAATCCTGTTCGAGTGTAGGTGGGATTTGATCCCGGCCGGCCCAAAAGGGCGGATTGATGGCTGTGGGCCCCACCACCATGGGAGGTGTCATCGCGTGCGTTAAGGCAGGGTCACCCTCCGACCGTTCAGGCACCGGTGCATCATCTGCTGATCGATTGGGGCTGATGCGCCGTATTGGTTGCACGCTCGCCAATTCCATCGATGAATCGATTTCGACAGGAGACGGAATTGGACGACGACTGGACTTGTGTTTTGATTGTAAGGCCCTGCGAAAGACTTTCTCGTCCATGTCAGAACTGAAATAAGTCAGCTTCGGCGATGTACCCAACAGGATTGATATTCACCTGCTTCGCACATCCTCTGACGCTGCTGAAGTGCTCGAAGGAGGCGACAGAGGCTTCGCGATTCCCACGAACTTATCAATCCTTGATATGTACGTCTCACCATGGAATTGTTTCTCGTGCTTTACAAGCTCACATGGTCTGCTGCACGTCTTGGAACAAAGCACACAATAGGTTTCATTGATGATGTCGGCAAGTGGCTCATGCGTAGGGTCTTCTTCCTGGTCGCGAATGTGCCTATACAAATGCTCCAATCTACCGAAATCTTTCTTGCAAGACACAGCTCGGCACGCATATCGTGTCGAAATCGGCGGAGCACGAGCATCCAGTAGCCGTTGCAAGATTGCCACTTGGTGTTTGAGGTCCTCTATTGTCGCTGACATTGAAGAGACAAGATCGCTCTCGTCGCTCTCGTCTCTTGTCCAGTGCTTCGATGATCCAGAACGACGACGCTTGAGCCTGTTGAGTGGAGGATGTGGTCCTGAGCAACATTAGGTGGAAGTTGAACAGACCGCTCGAGCGACTCACCTAACTCATTTTCTTGGTAGCGGTGCGGTGGCACGGCGCGTTGACGCGAAGCAATGCCTGACGACATAGTAGAAGCTTGATTCGGAAATGAGTTGGTTCAACTTACGAGCTCCCAGAGGTAAAGATAAAAGCAAGGCGGATCGTCGTGGTGACAAAATGGGGGCCTGGCCGCCAAGCATCCCTAAATGGCTTGGCACGCATAGCCTTCTCTTGGCAAGATGACTTCAATTTGCCTTTGTCCTCCGGCAGTAGGATACAGCCTTTCCTGCACGACAGGTTACCGTTCTTCTTCAAAAGGTACATTCCCCCATAGCTTTTCCTCCATAAATTCTATACTATAGTTGCGAATGCTTTCGTAACTTCAGCAACTATCAAAGAGTATCCCTGGTTTCAGAAGACTACCCAGCATCGACTATAATCTACATACAAAAATGTGTCAATATTTCGAAATAGTATACATCTACACTGGCTGCACGGAAACGCCACGTCATACGGTCCTAGGAAGAACCTATCTTCGATGTCGCAAACACCCTATGGAAGGAGTCTGTCCTGGCGACGAGACCTTCCAGAACCAGCATTCTCAGGTCGGCTCGACCAGAAAGAAAGGAGATTGTCCGACTTGTCGGGATCCGAATTATAAAATGGACGTGGTAGGACACTGGTGCACTGATCGTTCGATACCAAGCTAATATTGATAGACTTATGCTGATGAGGACTAAGGGAGCGTTCCCGTTTGGAAGAGGGGTCGTTCGGGGAATTATTGCATGTATCCGAGAACGTGGAGCACAAGAGACTTTTGGGACCTGTGCAAAGCCAATCCGCAAGATTGGCGGCAAAGAGACCGGTGGGGAAGATGTGGCGCGCTAAACGGTCAGAGCGGGCCGGAATAGCTCATGAGATTGACCTATTACATAATGATACGAGATTACGGGTGGAAGCAAATAGAATCCAAAAAGTGTATAAATCACAGACCCTTGTAAATCGCGCCTTTTGTGAAATTTCACGGTCTCCCAGCAATTCGAGCACATTAATATTTCTCATCACCCACTCAACCTTGCACGCAGCGTCCGAATTCTCAGAGCCAGTGTTTCTCGCTACTAAATATGGCACTGCCGGGACTGATTCGGGTCGCCGAACAGCAGCGCGAGCTGCTCTCCAGATACACCCTCACAGATCCAGATGGTAACATCGATGCCTTAGAGAGATTAAGCAGTATCTATTCGGGAAATTGGGCGACCGTTGAGACCATACGCAAAAGGCACACAGAGGCTCTCGAGCGTGATTGCAGACCTATTCTGGACAAAGCGAAAAGGGTGGTGGAAGAGCTCTCACAAGGCCAGTTCCAATTGGTGTCGTCATTCAGGAAATCGTTTGAAGCTATCTACGTCAGCATTCCAGCTAGAGAATCCGAGGCTACGGGCCAGCGGTTGCGACTAAAAAAACAACACGCAAGAGCACTCAAGGTTCAAGAATTGGGATGTGATGTAGCCTTGGTGGTGGCCGGCGCTTTAGTGACCACCGAGTGGGGCCAGAGACTTTTGGCAAACAAATTAGGATATATTCTCCGGAATGTTCCAAGGCCACGGCAGGGATGCTTGCCAGCATTGCTAAAAATACTTGAGGCCTGGGAGAATGAACGACCTCTGGCGGATTGCGCTGCCTTCAGAAACAGCCTCACAGGTGAGGGTTTTTGCACCTATCAGCAGCCGGGCATTATTGACCTTCATAGCATTACGCTCGAGTCCGAATGAAATTTTGGCCAGTGAGCCTGATTTACCTATGGCAGGAATGATCGGAAGTGAGCGGAAAAGCATGAACTCTCTACCAAAGGCCCATTAAGCTAATATACCTCAGACGTTCAACATGCTTCAGGCTTTCATTATGGATTCTCGAATGTACCATTTGATAAGATTCCACGCATCAACGACAGACTGCTCAGCGCAATCATGCATAGTCGTCAAGTGGAAATGGAGAGGCAGCGCGGAGCTTCATCTTCCACATGTGTGTCCATATTCATATCTGACGACGAGCAACAAGACGCTTCCGTTACTGCCAGGATCCAGCGCGATGCTTCCTTTCAAATGCGACGCGATCTTGCAATGGAAACCCTTACGCTTCCGTAAACTTCACGCCCTCGCCCCCGAACACTTCACACCCATGCCCTTTGGCAACCTGGATCTTAAAGTCTTCGAGATCACGTTCTTTCCATGTGGTCTCGCCTCCAGGGTCTTTATAAATTCTTAGGGTCATAACCTTGGCGACATAGATGAATTTACCCCCTACTTTTGCTGCCGAAAATTGTTCGCCAGGAATCTTTTCCGGGTAACCAGAGAGTGCAACATCTCCCTGACGGAAGTGGGTTAGCTAACTGCCCAAATCCGTTTGAGATTTCGACCGGTCTTACTGTGGCCATGATGAGTACGTCCTTAGGTTGTCAATTGCTGGTGCAATGGCTTTGATATCCTAGATAGATGTTCATTAGGTCAGGGATATTGCTCATTTATAATGGAAGACACGATTTGCCTACACTGGCGACTAGGGTGGTCGGATGACTATAGAACATAAGATACAAGGTTAACACGTAGAAACAACCCTTACCCGGCGTCAACTAGAGAAAGGAGCAATGAATCGTGACCAGTCTCGCGAAGGAATAGCAGACTATATCCTCAGCTTTTGGTATTGCGTAGCGTAGTAACTGTCAAAAAATGCGACAATGAACGAAAGTTCTAGAAGCTTAGTGCGGGGCCCAGCTGACCTCCGAGAAAGCGGCTCTTAAGCGACGCTCGCGTGTCGAAATCGTCTTCTCCTCGACAGAAATTCTTTCACCCTTTGCCTTACTGGATTCGTTGGAGACTCCATTCCGCTGCGCTCTGATTTTGACCTACACGTTGATTGGTCCCTACATCTGGACACGTGTGCTACGTTGGTCGAGTCACCATTGCATGACCTCGGCTTCTCATGACAGTTACTGGGGACGCAACCTAACCAAAAATTGGTCAAATTAGACGGGCGTCCCTGATTTTATATGGCAGATGCGGGTCATCGGTATGCATGTCATTTGGATGCACGTCATTCAGATGCAAGACAATTATCGGACCTGAAATGCGAAAGTCGTTTTGGGAAAAGTTGTACTACCAAGCCAAGCGGCAGCGCGGTCAACGGCCCGGAGAAGGTGTGAAGTTTACAAAGGTTTCGAAACTTCAGGGGCTTCATGAAATTTCATACATCCCTGCAAATGCAGGGTTCTGTGAGAATTCACGAATTCCAAAAGATGCTAGGATTATGTGAGAATTCACATAACCTTGCACCCTCTGGGCCTAAACCCGCTTCTGAAAAGAGCCTACACCAAAATTGTTTCTCAAGTAGCGCCATGGGTTCTGATTTCAGCAAATGAAAACTCAGGGGCTTCGTCACAATCACTTCTTGGCCGATCATTCAGACGCAATGGTTGTTAGGGTTTCCTCTGTCTCTTTCGTGAATTCCTAGAAAAACCAGTAGGCTCCCTGGCATGCACATCTCATCTCTCGCCTTACCAAAATCCCGAAGTCGTTCCGTTCCCTCGTTTGGCGGTGTAGCTCTTGTCTGATCCGTGGCCAGCTCTAATGCGTGGTCAGTCCTCCCAAGCAAGCCATGGACCGTTCACCTTCATCTCCTAGACCTGCACCCAAGCGCGCGTCAGCCGACTGTTCTATCATGGGAACCTCACCGCCCCCTGCGGCGCAGGCAGAACCTGCAGCCTTATCAGATGAGGCCGCAGACTCAGCTCAGCTATCGCAGAGTTCAATGCCAACCCAGAGACCTCAAGGGACAATATTGTTTGCGGTAAATCGGCGAGCCCTCACAGCATACGTACAGTGCAGTTCTTGACGCTTGGCAGGAAATCCGACTCTCAGACGCGATTACATGTGCGTGGTCCCCGCCTGACGAGGACGGCGGTGAGGCATCCGTGAAAACACCAGGCAACACGACCTCTTCAGCCACTACAGCCTCGTTAGGCAATCTTCTGTCCAAGCCACTGGACCTGCCTTATTTTGGTTACTTACACACGAAGAAAGATGCCCTTCTTCTCCTTGAACGTTGCCTCCGTGGAGATCTTCCTTCACTTCGAGGCCCTCAACATACAACCTCTGCCGTCCGGGACGGTTGTGTGTTCATTTGGGCGCAGGACGACTCTGCTTTCCAAGATGGACTTCTTTGGAATCCTATCGAATATGACGGGGAGTTTTGGATCAACAGTCAAGCTATTCCGGGCGACGGATTGTTCAGGAAGACATTGAGTGTTCTCGCTCAAGGACGCTGCTATCACATTAGGTGTTACGAAGATCCATGGAAGGTTGTCGACCGGACCCTGAAAGCGCCTTCTGAGGATCCCAACCTTCAGAGCATAACGCTTAGGGACGAGTTAACTTCACAACTCACAGCAGAGTCGCAGGCGACGACGGATTGTCGATATCCCCGCGCAATACTCAAGGTATCACACGTGTCCCAATCACCCGAATGGTCATTGCAGCTTACAATCGTTAGGCTTGTTCGCCTACTAGGCACGACATATTCATGCGAAATGGTCTCATCCTTAGTCTGTGCTTTACAGATAAGGCTCATTACAAGCATCTCCTGCGACGAAATCGTGGAGCCTGGTTTCCCCGCATCCCGTTCGAACGTGCATACTGGGAGGAACTTTCCCATAGAGACCTGTTCATGGGCGTCAGCTGGCGGCAATTGAGGACGCAAATGAAACTGTTACTCCTTCTTTTGGTAGAATTCGCCAATGGCAGCGTTTCGTCCCGACTTCTCCGCGAACAACCATATGATACCTTTTCGGCGATGCAGAATCGAGCCCTCTACGGAGAGATTTTTCGCTTTTCGAACGATGCTCCGCTTTCTCCACGAGCAGCGGATCCGGCAGCCCTCAGTGCAAATCTCACTCGCTCGACGCTTTTCGAACAAAGTCCCGAGCTGACTTCGACGGTCGTAGAGAATTGGATTGCCTGTCTGATGCAGCGTTTGCCCATCGATCCTCCGGTACATGGTGAGGTGTCACCCTGTCTGTTCGATCTGCTGGAGCAGGTGCCTATCGAGGACAACGAGGCGGTTCGCATGATGAGGTATGGAATGGTCTCCTCAGTATTCCACCGCTAACAAGTCAGCAGCGAGGTGCATTCCGATCAGTTTCCGAACTTCTTGCGAGCTTATAACTCTCAATCTTTATTCCTCGTTGCATGTTGGAGTACCTCAATAAGTATAAGATACACAGAGCTGCTGCATGCTTGGGCTGTTTCCGACGATGGTAACTACAACTATTATTATCTGCTCCGAATTCTTCAGGACCCTCTACCGCCTGACGAGCTGATGTTGCACATGGAGGCTCTGGTACTGCTTTACGATATGAGCGTAAGCACGGAACGCGATGACATGCAATCTCTCCAGCGCGTAGGCTTAGTCGACTTTGATCATCTTCTAAAAGGACAGATTAGTATTCATAAAAGCCAAGCGATACTGCGAGAGATGGTGTGGGCATTTTCTCGCGCGATAGTGAGTGCAATATTACCTGATAGCCAAATTGCCTATTTAAGTTTTCTGGCCCCGGCTCAGACTATCTTCAGAACTTTGGAACAGCGCCCAGATACGGACCTGGACAACTACTTGAAAAGAAGGCTTCAAAATTCCTTCAGTCATGCAGACACATACGCTCAGGTGCAGAAAGATGCAAGCTCGGGGCCTGCGCCTGTCAGGCCCCCATTGAAGCATGTGGACAGGGATGAGGATGAGATGAGCAATCATAACACGGTATCAACGTCTTTCAGTGGCATACCTCTATTTAGAATCGAACACGGGAATCACGCTGGCGAAACCGGCTCGTCATGTCTGAGGTGGGGTGCATTTCTAGATGTATTTGGATCTTGTGGCGGACGGAAAGTACAGCGCTGACGGGGAGAACCTGGGCAGTTGGCGATTGTCTCATTCGATGCAATGTAATAGGACGTTTACATGTGTGCCAAGGATTGTAAGGCTAACCATTTCATAGAGCCTCATCCCAAGGAGCCGGGTGGCCAAATTTGCGCTCACAGTCGTTCAGCTGGAATATCAGTGGGTGCCTTGGCTTGGCATTCCCACAGCCACCTCCCGTTTCCCTTTCGAACAGTCCCTTGCGTTCCCCTGGGTTGCCAGTCATTATCCAGCCATGGAGGCGGAGAGGATTCAGCGGGAGAATGATCACGCTGTTCATTGAAACCGGTCAGCGTCGGACCCCTGCTGAGTCATGTGATATTCCTTTGGACTGGGTGTCCTTTCCTCATCGAAGGTGGCAAATAGCTTAGTCATCCCGTAGCACTTAGTCGAAGCTTCAGAGCGAGTAGGGCTGGGCGCGTGCTTGGCAGCTGTATCTTAGACAGCTCCCTCGTCATGAACTTTAGACACATTACAGTACCCCGAGTATTGATTTTGCTATGGCCGTCAACTCCTTGCATGACTTGGAGCTTATAGGACATGGAGTCTCTGGGATAGTCTTTGCCATCAACCACACCACGGTAATTAAAGTTCCCCGCGGCGGTCCAGAAAGCGCTCGAGATCAGGAAATCGAATCCCGGATTTACCAACGACTAGGACAACATCCACGAATTGTTCGCTATATTCGTTCGGAGCCTCGAGGCTTGATACTGGAACGACTAACAGGCCCACTTCGAAAACGTCTTCGAGAGCTCTACGCCGAGGGGAAGCTCCCATCTCAGGGATTGATGCGAAAATGGTCACGCCAAGCCATCGAAGGTCTCCAATACCTACACCAAAGAGATATACTTCAAGGGGATATTGGCTGTCACAACTTGTTACTGGATAAGAATGATGATCTCAAATACTGCGACTTTGCAGGATCTTCTATAGACGGGCAAGAGGCTTGGGTATGCTACGAAACACGCAGTCAACGCCCCTATGCGTATGCAAGCTCCCAGGATGAAACAAACATTCCCTCTGAGATATTTGCCCTAGGGACGACGTTGTATGAGATATCAACCACAAGACCTCCGTACTCAGATCATGACGAGGCAGCTATCACAGAGTTTTTCCAGGGAGACATTTTCCCTGACGTTAGATCATTAGAGCTTGGCAACATCATTTTAAAATGCTGGAGAGGTATCTACGCAACAGTCGACGAGGTTTCAAGGGATTTAGACAGACTAGGGTGGGATCCCCTTAAAGATTCGATACTCCAGCGCAGTCGAAATCTGTTTCCTAGGATATGGTCGTTGGGCTTTGCTTGTCTCCATTTCGAGAAGGAAGATGAAAGGTACTTAATTTCAAAAAAGTCTAGCGCTCTTCACTGATTCTATTCTTTCAGCCAATTTCGATATATATACCCCTCTGCCGGCCTTCTTGTTTGCACTGCACTCCTCGCTTATGGTTGTTGGAGAAGCCCTCGATTCCTACCATGGTGCATCCGACATTAGACTCTGGTGGCCATTTCCACCAGAACGTGCAGCTACCCAGTCGTACCACGGGGCTTCCCGTTCCATCGTTGTCACACTCCCCATCTAATCAATTTCTCCATTAAATTTGATGGCTTTTCCTCTCTTGAAGTCGCTGCGTGCTTCACTTCGTCTTCCAACCGTTGCTATCTACTCTCGCTTCCAGTCTTAAGCATGAAAGCCAGCGAAGGAATCTAAACCGTACGTTAATGTCGACCTTCATCCGCGTGAGGATCGTTGGCTTCTCTCTGTTACTATAGGGGTCTCGCATCCTTTCCTCCCAGGTCTTGACGAAGGGTTTGCCTTCGACAGTAGGCCTTTCGTCAGTTTCAAGGCTGGTGGACGCCCTTCAATCTACGTCCCACTTTCACCTTAAAATAAGTGGAAAGATACTCGGTATGCTCTGGTCGACTCTGCGCAGGCTCGCCCTGGGTTATTCGTGGCTCATTGGAGCCACTTCCTTCGAGCCGGTTCTTGGAAATTTGAAATCCACCTTTGGGAGGTGGTATATGGATTTGCATCGCCAGTTAATTTCAAACCTTGTGTTTCTTTTTTTACAGCATGGTCGGTGTACTTGCAAATGCCTGCGCCACCCGGTACACGGATCGACCGTGGCGTTGCAGAAGGTCAAAATCCAAAGTTGCGTACCGAGCATGATCGAAGTCCGACACCGAGAGCAGAAGAGCGAATGGAGACCATGAAGAATGCTGGGTCTTCTGCGCCACCTATGGATACCAGTGCTTGGTTCCTGGATGATCACTGCAACACGATGGACTCTCCGACCACCAACTCTTTGTCTTCTGTGCTGTGGCCACCGAAGGGTCAGCACATTCGATTACCCCTGGGGAGATGAACTGCAAAATCTCGTTCGCAGCGGACATATATTCGTATATGCCGAACCTGCTACCGGCACCGGAAACTGGGATAATGGCAAAGACTGGGACTATCTCGGTGATGAAGACGGATGTCCTACTCGGAGGAAGGGGACGTTCTGAAAAGCTTAACGCGGCCTTCCTAAGACCCCAAATTCAAAGCCTCCATTGGGCTTTTGTGAGAAGACGACAGTTCTTACTCAATCGTGTACATAGAAGACAGGCAGTAACGAGCCGTCAACATTCTTTGCTTCTAGAATTATCAAAACTTAGAGGCAACAATATAGCAGCGGAATGTTCTGCCTCATCAAGCTATGTGAACGTCTTAAGAGCTAATGATTTGGACCTGAGTTTAGAGTCTTCGCTTCCATGCTTGATATCCAAAGACAGCGTCAATCCACAAGCTTCGTGTGGAAGAGAACATGGCTGCGCGAATGCGAGTTGGGAAACGCACAGGAGCTGCTGCGAGAGTTTGAGGCCAAATGCCAGGCGCAGCGGGGAGGCAAACGAAACACATGTTCTGGATTCTATCTGAGGTGACAAGAAAGCCCCAAGTTTCTTTTCTGCCAGTACGAGTCTTCGCTCTTGCCTCTGTTGACCATTCCAATTCAACTGTACGAGCATTATAGCAAGTCTGTACGCAACAGTGA
>JAABUI010000914.1_pt1 | contig 18961 bp, 10 predicted proteins | sample 5559111 | NCBI WGS metagenome assembly JAABUI01 (sample SAMN10711870, study PRJNA513365) | rock metagenome | isolation source: Antarctica rocks | place: Antarctica: Victoria Land, Buttleship Promontory
TGATTATATCTTATCAATTATTGATTTTATTTTTTTTTATGATAGTTATGATTAAAGTAAATAAAATTAAGGTATTACATAAATAGCACATAGTAACATGTATGCGAAAAACGACTTTAACATTTACAATTAATAAACCTTAAAATTATTCATATAATTTTTAATAGAGCTCATTTATAAACGCATTATACCACTTTCCTTCATATATTTTATCTTATTTACTAGACTAGACAATATAAGAATGATATACATGTATGTGCTATACGGCTTTTTTTTTACAAATGCAAGTTATTTGCTATTACTTGTTTTGTTATTAAAAATAATTACAAAGTATGCTTATTTATAAACGACGCATACATTCGACATAGGTAATTTGGTAGCTTTAACATCCCGTTATTGCCCCACAAATAAGATTAACACTGGTCTTGTTTAGGCTAAACCTTAGTAAATAACCTGCGCTTATAACTTAAATGTACCAGGCTAGTATCTTTATCTATTTATAACAACATTAACCAATAGACAGTCCTATATTGTAATGTTATTACGAGCTCACACATAAAAAGTACTTAGGTTAACATATGCCCAATAGTATATAGAAAGCATTTTAAAATACCAAAGATAATGATAAGTTGTAGCTAAACAAAATTAATATCCAAGAAACGACTTGAACGTTTACGGCAACTTGCCAGCGAATCTTAAGATCGCTCTGTCTACCAATTCCAGCACTCGGACTGATATACCAAAAAGTATATGTCTATTTCTAATGTTAAGGCCAGAATGATTTGAACACTCATCTAAACCGTCATGAGCAGTTGGCTTTACCATTTAAGCTATAGCCCTTTTTAACTTTTATGTGTAGACATTATATTTAAAAGCATGTTAATAGTTTCTAGCCTATATAGGTAGCGATATACTTTTAATAAAACAATCTATACCAAAAAGCTAATTGTTTTGTAGTAGTAATTATTACATTTATGTCTAAAACAAAACTTATTCTATATTCATCTATTACACTAGAAAGGAAACGCGGATAAAGGAATTGCACCCCTATAGACTGGTCATGAGCCAGCTATGTTACTATTACATCAATCCGCATGTATATGTATAGACATATATATGTATAGATATATGTATTTATATGTATTTATTCATATGTGTATTTAGATCTTATAAAAAACCTTTTTAGCCCAAACGGGATTCGAACCCGTGATGTATTGGTGAAAACAATATGTCTTACCACTAGACAATTGGGCCTATATTTAAGATATACAAACATCTTAGTTATATTTTAAAAGGTTTAATATAAAAGAATGAGCCCAGTGCAAGTATCGCACTTGCTTCTACCGATTACAAAACGGTAACATTACTTTTATGCTAACCAGGCTTGACATTATAACTTAATTACATATATATATATATATATAGTACACTCAATTTTAAACTAAAAATGTAAGTGTAAGCGTATTATTTAGTAAATTATAAAATTAGTACTTTGTGCCTAAAAACATCACAATTATTTAAACCAAAGCCTATTAATTAAAATCATATCGTTTATATCTTAAACTATATCATAAGTTTAGTTAAAATATAATAAAAATATAAAAGGACTTAAAATCGTAGTGTTAAACTACATATATTTAAGAATATCTTAAAGTATGTTTCGTACCTATATGCATTCAGCACTTATCTTTAATTAACATAGCTTTCCTGCCGTGCCTATCCAGGACTAGGTATATCATCTGTTTTAGTTTATTTATACTTAACATTATTTTAGTGGAAAATAAAATCCCAATATAAGCCATGGCACTTTAGGGGATTACGCCCTTAGCAATAAACTTATAAATCATATTAATATGGGTGAATAAACAACAGGTAAACCAGAGGTTAACATACCCAACTCCTTTCGTACAAGGGGCTCTCCTTATTTTATTCTAATTTCCTCTAGAAGATAGAAACCATACTGTCTTACGACGTATTTAACCCAGCTCGTGTAGCTCTTTAATGGACGAACAGTCCAACCCTTCATGACTCCTGCATTCATGTGGATGAGCTAAGCCGACATCGAGGTGCCAAACTGCGCACCCAATTTGAACTCTCTGGCGCAATTAGCCTGTTATCCCTAGCGTAGCTTTTTCAAAAATCCAAGACCTTTCCTTTATGCATCTTGTGATCATATGCCCCGCTTACGCGACTGATAGACGTGTAAGTCAAACAGTAAAGCAGGATTAAGCCGTTAAACTCGATAAGCATAATCATTATCATTTAACTAAATATCTATAAGATTTTTTATATATTACTAGATATTACAGTAAACAACAAAAATGGTTATTAACATATAAGCCTGCTTATAACATTAATGTTAGTAACTATATGTATACATATAGTTACCATATTTGTAAACAAACAAAATTAAGGCCAATAACATTTTAATTACATCTACATTTAAATATAGTCAAAGTCCTACTTAAAAAAAAAAAAGTTCCAACTTAAATGGATAGATAACTGAATTAGTATTAAAATAATACCAGTTTCAGACTAAAAATAATAAACATGTCTAGAAAACTTAGACATGTCTAGAAAACTCAGACATGTTTAATTGCAATTTGCAATTTTACAAAAGTGAATTTGGATACTCCCAGGTACTTTTTATGGGATCTGTGCCCCGCATAAACTGCCACCTAGCAATTGTTCCTACCTCTTGGTAAGGTCTATATAATATGATAAATGAAGTAAAGGTGTTTCAATTTTATCTTACCGATTTCCTTATACACTACTACCCATTATATCATACTCGGTAACTAGCAACAGTAAAGCTGCATAGGGTCTTCTCGTCTAACTAGAGGTAAACTGTATCTGCACAGTTATTCCAATTTCACCGAGCCAATCATTGAGACAGCTGTTGTATCGTTACATCATTCATGCAAGACCGCATTTAACGGCCAGGGTATTCCGCTACCTTAGGACCCTTATAGTTAAGGCCGCCATTGAACGGGGGTTCCTTCAAAACCTAGCCTGTTTTAGTCAACTAAGAAAATCCGATAACCAGCCGCCATCGGGCAGAGATCACACTCAATACTTCGAATTCATTTCTTTGCAGCGTGCTTTGTTTTAATTAAACAGTCGTACAACACCATTCTGTGCCTCCTATTCCTGTCCTGATATTAATCAGGAGGAACGGCCCACCTTATCCCGAAGTTACGCGAGTCAATTTGCCGAGTTCCTTAATGATTGTTCACTCGAACGCCTTCGTATACTCTACTAGCTTACTTGTGGTAGTAATTTAGGTACGGTAATCTTGCGTATTTAGTTCAGGCCTAATATACATATTTTACAGTTTTCCAGAACATTTATCACTTATACCTTATTACATATTTCTAAGTAAAAATTAAAAAATGTTATTTTCTGTAAAGGCTAGGTTTGCTCATCGTTTATCCCTTTTGGGTTCTTTTAGTGATACTTAACACTTAAAGGTATAATAAACTTAGAGGCCGTAACTTTATCTAAATACCATAAGCTTTAGGCGAGGGCATTCCCTTTATCGTTACTCATGTCAGCATTCTCACTTGAGCTATTTAATATTAGTCCTTATAAAGGAATAATCTAAAATCTGCCCAATGTTCCGCTACCCCATATATACAATATACATCTTATATGTGCACATATGGACAAGGTTTCGGTATATTGTTTAGATCCGCTAAATTTTCGGTGCTTTTATCCATATATAAACAAAACCAGTGCTCTGTTACGAGGTCTTCAAAAAATGGCCGCTTCTAAGCCTATTCCCTGGCCGATTGGGATAAAAACTACCTTAATTTCACTTAACAAAAATTTTGGAACCTTATTAACTCTTGTTCTGGGCTGTTTCCCTTTAGACATACAACCTTATCGTACTATGTCCGATTATTTAACCTTCATATCTAGCCCTTCCGAGAACAAATACTCGCTGATAGAGTCATCACGACCCCCCAATGTCCACAAAAAGCATTATAATTTATTACACTTAAACGTCCTCATTTATTGACAACTAAAGTAGAAATAAAATAAATACTAGTTGTATGAGATCACAATTCTGTACCTTCTGATATTCTATTTAAATTACCTACTTATATAGGTTTCGCGGAAAACCAGCTATCTTAGTCAGTATTGTCTTTCACTAACTTACCACAATTCTTCGGATATCTTTACAACGATACATATCTTCTCTTTAACCTTTGAAGGCTGAGCCGAGAACTTTAACCCTAAACAGTTTAATACATATTTATAACTAAAGCTATGTAGATTAAACTATCCATTTAAAAGATAATATCTTTTTATGTTTTATGTCTTGCTTTATACCATAATTTTACTTATAAGTTATAATTTTACTTATAAGTTATATCTTTTAGAGAAGTCTATTTTATATATATTATCTAACGGTGGATATCCTCATTGCAGCATTGACAGTACAAAATGCCTATCTATCTATAACTTAATCATGTAATAAAAAATCACTAGTTTTCTAAAGTGGTTATGCTGTATGTTTATAAGCTAGAGTATAATTTATAGTTTCCACAATATAATACTGAGGTTTAAAAAGATCCATGTAATATTGCTATACTTTTAGATTTTAAAACACTCTTTATATCAGTATATTGTAAAATTTCCAATGCAAAATGAGAAAATCCATAATTTAAAAGGGCTTAGTCTAGTAGTCTGTTACTATTTGCTAAGGATAGTAAACTATAATAGGTATACACTCTAACGCTTATGTCAACAAAACTAGCCATGTGAGTGTCACTATTTCTTTTATCAGTTCAACAGTAAATACTTATTTTATTACAATTATCTGCTAAAATATTTAATATATCCTCATCAGCATTACCATAAAAAACCAGAAATTTAACATAGTTAAACTTAGTATTATTTGAAAAATAAAGCCTAACATATATATAAACCTATAAACCTGTATTAAATATAAACCTGTATTAATTATAAAACTATATTATCCTGTAATGTTTCCATTAAGGTTTGACTATATCTTAAGCTTGCGCCAACCACCTTCTAGTCGATGAACCTTTCTCCATATAAAATGGAGCTTGGATGCAGGTTACCCATTCACTTTGGTGTATCAATCATTATTTTACTATACCGCGAGTAATTACCTGCGCCCCTAACTATATTACTATGCTAGGTTAGTTAAGATTGCTTTAGGGATTTCCTGTCAATTTGACGGTTTATAGCAGAAGCTTCACTTCTACTGGGGCTATGACAAGGGCTTAATCTTGTTTTTTACCCGTTCGGACTTTTATAATCCTGATTGTGGTAAGATCACTAAGTTTCGGGTCTAATTTTTGATACTACATCATTATATCATAATTGTTTTATCTACGCATTGCTGCTCGCATCAAACATTAACTTGCTGACCCATTATGCAAAAGGTACGCTCTTCTTGTTTATTTAAACTTTTATTGAGCTGCTTATAAAATTGCTATTTCAATCATTTCCCTCACGGTACTTATTCACTATCGCATATATATCATATTTAGTCTTAGAGGAAGGTTCCCCTTTTGTTCAAACAGATCTGCACTCCGTTTTACTTATTAAGACTTTTCTTTTTTCATTCACATTACTTAAAGAATCTCTTTTGATTTATTTTCCTGAAGTTATTAAGATATTTCAATTCACTCCGTTTATTTTTAGGTATATAATTTCTTATTAGAGTTTAACATGCATAATCATCATGTAACGTTAAGCAAACCACTTTTAGCTGCAAAAACCCTCCCTTATTAATTTTTGAGTGGATTGATGTTGGGGCTGTTCTTACAACTCTCTTTGATATATAGCTATGATTCCGCAACAATTTCTTTATATACTTTTCTATCATTTATATTAAATGATAAATTAAAACTATCCATATGATCTACATCACTATTGTAGATTATAGATTTAACATCATCCCTCTTCTACTGTAATTTTTACCTTATAGTTTCATTTAAGTGAGATCTAAATAAATATTAAATATATAGTCGGGTCATTATGATTCGAACATAACAATTCCTCAACCCAAATGAGACGCCTAACCAACCTGGCTCTGACCCGTATAACTAGAAATATATAAACCCTATAATAAGTACTATATTTATCATTAATTCAGAGAATATCCGATTCGAACGGATGTGATTATTTTAACCAAATAAGTTTCAAGCTTATCACCTTAAACCACTCGGTCAATTCTCTTTGATCGTATCATTAATTAATAAAAAGTAATTTATTATGATTCCTCAGCGATTTGAACGCCAAACCTACTCTTATCAAAAGTATACTTTACCAATTAAGTTAAGGAACCTTTATACTTTTTGTGATTGTTCATCATGTATTTTTATTATTTCAGAAAAACTATAAGGGATAAAAGAAGTAGGTAAATATTTAACTTTAATAAAAGTTATATTACATTTAGCAAACAAACATTATGGGCTTTTTTTATGAAAACTCACGGAAAAAAGATGATTCGAACATCCAGGTGTTAATTACACAATATTTAGCAAATATCTTGCCTTACCAATAGCAATTTTTCCTATACACATACAAGGTACGCAACAATATAAATATATGCGAGTTAGGCCGGCTACGATCCGGCATCTAGCTTCTCGACAAGAAGATCCTTTGCCAATTAAGTTACTAACTCTAGATATTATTAAGTACGGCCAGTCGAAATCGAATCGACACACTTTGTTTGGAAGACAAACGGTCTACCATTAACCTATGGCCGTTTTTAGTTTATATCATGTAAAAACATGATAGTAAAAGGTTAAAAAACATCATAAAGGGATAAAATAAAAAGGTTAAAGATCAAAAAAGTCAGTAAAATCCAATGGTTCTGGCTATTGGACTTCTTGAACATACTGAGTAGAACTAGTTAAAGGTGGGTTATTTTTATTATTGTGATCGCAATTACTCTTATTGCTATCACTTTCATCGTTATTACCCTTTGTACCTTTAGGTCGTTTTACTTGTTGTTCCTGTTTTTTAAACTCTTCTTGTTTTGTCTTACGTTTTTTGTTCATTTATTTTATAAATAGTTATTTATCCAGATACTCTTGATATTCAGCATCTGCTTTTTTTACTTGCTGGTTTAAGTAGATTTTCTCTCATTTCATCAAGTTCTCTTGACAAGTCACCCATAGGGTCCTTAGGATATTTTTCTTCAGGACTAAGCTTTTTTGGACCAAAAACCTTACCCTCATATATTTTTTCCTCCGCTTGTTCAAGGTTAAGATCAAGACTTTTTCCATATTTATCCTCGAATATCTGTGGTATTATTTATTTTAGAGTATTAAAAGCACCATTTTTAGACTTTGCCTTTTCAGGTAGTACTTTATCAAGTTTATTAGCTTATTCTATAAGCTTTGCTACATGAGGTTTAACTATGATCCCCAGTAGTATATAGATATAAAAAGGATTAGTCAAACAATGTCTACAAAATGTCAATAGAGTATAGAAGATTCCAAACCCAGATGATGATTTTCAGTGAAATGATAAGCTAACAGTCTTCATAATCCTACTGCTATAAAAGCAGTTCCTATCATCACATGTAAACCATGAAAACCTGTACCAAAGTAAAAACAAGAACCATATGTACTGTCAGAAAAAGTAAAAGAAGATACTGTATATTCCATACCTTGTAAAGCAGTGAAAACTAGGGCTAACATAACTGTAAAAACTATACCATATAACGCACCCTTTCTGTAACCTTGAATTAAGGAATGGTGGGCATAAGTAACTGTAAAGCCTGAAGATAACAGTATTACAGTGTTAAGTAAAGGTAGTTCAAAAGGATTAACAGAATCTATACCACTAGGTGGCCATTGGGCTCCCATTTCTACAGCAGGTGATAAAGCGCTATGAAAAAAGGTTCAAAATATAGCTAGAAAAAACAATGCTTCACTCACTATAAATAATGCAACTCCCATGTTTAAGCCTCTTTGTACAGCTGAAGTGTGATTACCTAAATATGTTGCCTCACTGATAACATCTCTAAATCAAAAGGACATAGAAGATATCACTAATAGCAAGCCCATATATAAGAAATCTTGTCCTAAGGGAAAACCATGCATTGTTAAAACACCCGAAGTAGTTAAAGCTAAAAGAGAAACACATGTAAAGATAGGCCAAGGTGAGGGGGAAACAAGATGAAACGGGTGAGCCTGAAAATTGCTTCTTATTAAATTTGTCATATATTATATAAGTATATAAACGCGTATATCTTACAATATATAAAAAGTATTATGATTTTTGACTTAAATGTTTTAGTATTAACTATAGTGTATATAAATAATAAATCTATTGTTTAGACACTGTTGCATTTTTTTCTTGTCACAATTATATACGTGCTTTAAACGAGATAGACATGTCGCACTACTACTTTTACATGTAAAGCTTTAAGGATTGCTTTTTGGACTTCAATAACAGCTTAACTTGCATGTAATACTCTACACTTTATATTAGTTCAATCTATACAAAATAATAAACTTTTGCGCGTATATTTAACATTTACAGGTTCATTTCTATAAATAAAAGCTGCTAAAGCATGAACTGTATTTAGGTATTAATTAGTTAACTCTAGATCTTTTTCAATATAAGATAATATTATAGTAATAGGCTATACCTTGTTTGCGTTATATATATATATAACTGTTTACCTTATTACTTAAGCCTGATTTATTATAGCAAAAGCAAATATAGTTTTTTAATGCACCTTATACATGTAACAATACTACAAAAAGTGATATAAACAAGTCAATTTATATCTTTTACACTTAATACTAGCAATTATACTAAAAATAAGGTAGGGAGGCTTCAAGCAGTGTACCCAAGTTATTTGACTTTTAAATGTAGCCATCTTTACACAAAAAGTAAGTATGCCGTTAAAGATAACATAATAGGTTAGTTTATTAAGCTCTTCATAAAGATACTAACTTAGTTATACCCAGAATGTATGAGTTAATGAACGTAAGTATTAAGCAACATAGTAAGGCCAACAACACTGTGATTTTAATACGAGACCTTAAACATAAAAATGCGTGTATTAATTACATTTTAACAAAAAAAACGTAATTTTTATTAATTGTAATGTAGTGGAAAAAAAGTAAGGAATAGGTGACTTGAACACCTAACCTACCGTGTGTAAAACGGTAGCTCTACCATTAAGCTAATTCCTTTGTGTGACTTTTTTACACACACATGTTACAGACAGCACAATAAAAATAACGCAACTTGGCCGTTAAAACTAAAGGATCTCACCCAAAGATGTAGATATCTATATCTGTAAATATATACACCTTTATCTAAACAAGTATTTTTTGTTAAGACCTGTGAGATTTGAACTCACATAATGATGATTAAAAGTCACATATTTTACCAATTAAACTAAAGTCTCTAGACTAGTTTATCTGCTATGTTATATCGTATATTTTTACTTAACATGAAAGGCTATTATAAATATAAACTTTTGTATCATAATGTGTGTAGCACATTACTTTAACCTTATATTTTTGCATTAAGTAGGTAAATAAATTTAATCTTTTTGTTTTATTGTTATAACTATCGCACCAACCATAGCTAATAGTAATATAATAGACGTTATAATAAGTCATATTGAGTAACTACTATACATAATATTACCTATACTTGCTATATGTGTCGTTTCTGCTAGATTACCATCTCAAAGTTTAGAACTTACAAACATTATACCAACATTGTTGCTAAAAAAACTAAAAAATTCGCCTAAATAATCAAGATAACTATTACTTAACAGGTTAAGGGGCAATACTTCATAAACAGGATAGTTAAAGGATACGGCTATAACTACAGCTAAAGGTATACTGTTACTAGTGTCACTTAAAAGTTCAGAGACTCTTACGTTAATTAACATTAATATAAATAAAAATAAAATTGAAACTGCTCCAACGTAAACTAATAAATAAGATAAACCTATAAAATTTATACCTAATACAAGCAAATAACATGCTATGCTTAGAAATAAACCTATTAAAAATAACACTGACACTATGGGGTTTTTACTGATTATGACAAAAATACCTGATAATACTGAGGCTAAAGAAATAACATCTAAAAATTTATCCCTGTAACCGTTAGTAAATGTTTCGTTTATAAGCAATAAGCTATTCATGGTATTAATTTTTATTGATATTCTACCTCATTACACAAGTAATTATTAAAAATGTAAAATTTAAACAAAAAGTCTGTATATGAGGAACATTTACTTTAATGTGTAAACAATAAAGCATGAGGCGTGTACAAGACTCGAACTTGTAACCCTTGTGTCCGTAGCACAATGCTCAACCAGTTAAGCTAACAGGCCTAAAAAAAACGATAATTACTTTTTTTCGCAAAGCCCTTAAAGTGAATTGAACACTTATAAAAATATTAACAGTATCTCGCTCTACCGTTGAGCTATAAAGGCTAGAATAAGTTAGTTAGTAAACATAAATAAACACTAAATATCTTTCTAAATATCTTTCTAAATATCTTTCTGTGTTTAAATTTATAATTATAAACTTAAGGTTAAATTTAATAATAAGAAGAGGTTGCGTTACCATAAACTTAATTGATGTTTTAAGAATAGTTATGTGTAATCTTTTTCATGTAGATCATTAAAAACATGGGTCGAAGAAAAATAAACTTTTAAATGGGTAGCAAACGTATATTATTAGGTCAAGAATACTCGGACTTGAACTGAGAATTTGAAGTTTGAAGCTTCTTATTTTACCATTAAATTATATTCTTTACAAGTAAATTGTTTTTGCATAACAATTTACTTATAATATAGTTTTATTTGTAAAATGTTGATAGGAAACAAGAGATTCGAACTCTTAGAAGCTTATCGCTATTGAGTTTACAGCTCAACCCATATTACCAATTATGGAAGTTTCCTTTGACTGGGTTTTTCATTTACGAAAAACAACAGAAAGAAAAACCTATTTAATATACTTTTATTAGCTTTATGTAATGTACTACAATAAAACAATAAATATGCAATAGTAGACTATCTTTTAACTTAGACTTGTGCATGTAATATGGATACCTCATTTATTATTGTGTTAGTAAACAGTAAACAATAAAAATATAGTTATATTCATTACCTTATGTTGTACTTGCTTGTTACATTAAACTATAGTGCTTATTTTGGCCAAAGTATTTTTAGATATAGTATGCTTACTATTTATATGTAAACTTTGCTCTAGTTAAGTGTAACTATAAATAAAGCTTACTATATTTAATATATTATAAAAAACTGTTATTAATAAGATCTTATGATAGGGTTTTAAGTTATTTGATTAAAACCTTTTTCCTTATTTCTTTCATTTCCAATAAAATAATAATCAGTAACATTATGCACATCTATATTCTAAATTAATTAGCATGTAAAATTTAAAAAAGGTATTATCCTTTAAGCATTTAACGAATAATTTGGATAAAAATATACTATACTCTACATAAACAGTATAGATCCTGCTAATAGGTATGCCACATATTTGTTTCGCTATTACAATATGTTTTGCACGGAACTTTTGCCTAATACACCTTATGTTATTTTCATTAAAAAGGAAGAGAATCGAACTCTTGTAGTATTTTACCTCAAGGGGTAAAGCACCGCTGAGCTTACGGCTCAATCCGTTATACCAACAAACGGGACCTTATTTTTGTTACAAACATCTAATATAATGATATGCTTGTTATGTCTTTTTTTAGACTTCCATTAAAAGTTATCATTATATCATTAATCTGTAACGGGGTATTTTTAAAACTCATCAATCCCGTGCAATTTCCACTACACGAACCGTATTTCGACTTAACACTAATCAAAGTCACGCATACGAAGACATCATGCCTAAGTTTCTGGGCCAAATCGCCCACATTAAAATAAACACTAGCCAAACTTATTGCACATACTTCTTTCAGCGCCTGACGAGTGGTTAGTACCTATCTGAGATTATATTCACCGTGCCGTACTTATACACGATTACTAGTAATTCCTATTTCACGCAGTCGAGTTACAGACTACAATCCATTGTTAGTGTATCTCCATTTTTGGGGGATTAGTTCAATTTCACAATTTCACATCCTTTTGTAAGGTTTATGTAGCACGTCTATAGCCCACAACGATTCAGGCCATGATGACTTGTCCTAGTCCCTGTTATCTTATCCAATCTAGTGGGGAACTACTTTATATAAAAATAAAGCAAGGGTTTACGTTAATTTTATGGAACTAACCAAAATCTCACGACATTAACTGAAGACAGCCGTGCAACGCTTGTAGATATATTTTCTTACAAAAAAACATAAATATTCAAGTTGTGGTAAGGTTTTCTGCGGATTATCAAATTAAACAACATACTTCACTACTGGTTTCAGAAACGGTCTAATGATTTCAGTTCCAATGTTGCCAAATTACTCTTGAGGTGGAATGCTTACACTTTCATTTATACAATAAACTATATGTCTAATCTATGACATTCATCATTCTCTGCTTTGACTATTAGGGTATCTAATCCTGTTCGCTACAAAAAGCCTTCGTCCTTCAACGTCAGTTATCACATAAGGGGATGCTTTCGCCTATACCTGTGCCGTCATTTCCCATTCTTAGGAAGAGGTATCAAAGAATTTCATCTCTACACCAGCAGTACTTTAAAGCCCCCTCACAAGTAACTCTAGTAAATTAGTCCAGTTTAAAGCTTAATTTACCGTCTAGGTACCCTTTAAACCTATTAAAGATGAATAACACTAGTCTTCTACGTATTACCGCGACTGCTGGCACGTAATTTGGTCAAGACACATAGGCAGATAATGTCATTATCATAATTCTACCTAGAACTTTATTCGACAGAGTCGATATTGCGTCAAGTTTACACAACTAGCTATTGCTATACATTCCTCCAAGTTGCTGGTTCAGCCGTTAGGCTATTGACCAATATTCCTCACTGCTGTAATTCTCATCGTGGGCTTTATTCAGGCCCACTGTGATCGATCAACCTTTCAGTTTCGACTACGTGTATAAAGCTAGTTAAGCTTTTACCCTAACTACTACAACTGCTACACGAGATACACACTTCTAAGAGCGAAAACTAAGTTTTCTTTGTTATTATAAGGGATCTTTCTCCTTACTCCAAGGCGGTTGTGTTATCTTATACTCACCTGTACACCACTACTAGTTAATTTATAAAACTAGTCGTTCGATTAGCATGTGTCAAGCATTTGGACAGCGTTCATTCAGAGCCATCATCAAACTCAACCAATATAATTTCTATTAGAATTTTAATATATTTATGTGAATATTATAAAATTTATAATGTTATAGTATATATAGTGATATACTACTCATATAGTATATTAGTTAATATATTAAATTATAAAAATTTATATATTATGCATACATGCTTGTATCTATGTTTTACATTTGTTAATTTAAGTTAGAGTGATATATATGTATAAAGTATTACATATGTATGAAGTATTACATATGTATGAAGTATTATACATTATACCTAGCTCTAATCAATATGTTATGTTGCCTTTTAAAACTATAAAATAATTTATATAAATATACAATAATTAATATGAGTATAGCAATTAATATTATGTTATATGATATAGGTTTAAGTCATATAATTATAGCATGACTTAACCTTACTGGATACAAGTAAGCCGGTTTCTGTTATTGCTTATGAATCTAAATAAAGGCTAGGTTTAGGATTGTTGTTTCAATATTATACTACACTTGATGGAAATTTTTTAGTTTTCATCATATATAATAAGTATATAGTTTATTTTCTGCTAAAAACCAACATTTATAAATTTGCACACCTTTATGCAAAGGTAAGCATAAACCTAATAAGCTTTGGACTTCCCTATGCTGTTATTAAAATAACAGCACTAAACAACGTGTATCGCAGTAATCTTTGTATTTATTATTTTCATTTTATATATGATAATCATATATAACACAATTAAAGTACTTTGTGCGTAACGTAACGTAATGTAATGTAATATATATGCATAATTATGATATTACGCGTTTTTATGATCTAATATATTATAGTAAAACGCAGACATGTTACCTGTTTACATGCATACATATTTGCATATAGGTTTATAAGGTATTTGTATTTAAAACAAAAAGTGTTTAAAACATTGTACATAACTATATTTTACACAACCATATATAATATAATTGTGCAAAAGATCATACATATGTATAAATCTGTTCTCTTTTCTATTACTACAATAATAAAAAGAATTACTTACATTATAGAGACTTAAATATGACTTTACTGGTAACTATAACTTAGTTATGAAGTGTCGTGTGGCAAATAAACGAACAAATCTTGGCAGAACATATTTTGAAAATACATATATCATGACAATAAATAAAATAAAAGCAAAAGTAATTTGGTTTAAAAAATAAAAAGGTACTAATTGTGGCATATAGATTAGAAATATTGTAAGTTGCTGCTATCATATGTTATATGTCATATATGCATCGAAATCTAATAATAGATAAAAGGGTATAGGGGAAATAAGGATCCGACATTTATAATTTTTAATTTAGAAATTATAAGCTAGTGGAAAAAGATAAATATTATTTTGCGTAGAAAAATAAAACTAAGGCAAACACAAATAAAAAAGCCAGATCTATTATGTGTTACTTGGTAATAGATTAATATTTATTAAATATTTAAAGAGATTACTACTGTATCATCTTGTAACGGTTACAGATTAAAGGCTTAAAGATAAAAAGTTAAAGATCAAAAGTTTTTTACTTGCGAGGCATGGCATGGCATGGCATCGTGGATCAAAGTAGAAACAAGGGCAAACAAATAAGCCAAGATTAAGTCATATTAATTGAGCACTGCACATAATATTACCTATATCATTACAGCTTTAAAGTAAAACATGAAAATTTATCTATACATGCAAGTATAAACTGTCATAGAAATAAGCTGTTTTATTATGCTAGATTTACTTATGCAAAAATGAAAACTGCCTCATACGCATTGTTATACATTAAGGGTAAATTTCCACTTGTCACGTAATAGTTAAAAGTTCTTATCACAAAACCAAAGGGTCGAGGAGATATTCACATACCTATATGGGAACCGTTATTTTGTCCGTTGCTTGTATGTATAACGTTTACTTGTGTAAATATAACATTTTGCCCTATGCGATTCAAAAGATTAGCACTAGGATTAAACCTAATACATGTTCAAAGTGTACCATTTCTATTTATTTGCACAAATCGATTTGGGCCTAATCTATACAAGTGTCTTAAATTAGAACACGTTGCATCGAGTGTGTCTAGTAGTACTACTCCGACATTATTATTACTATTTCTTGTATCAAGATATTGAATATTGATATTTGTTTGCTGTTGTATTCTTTGTCTTTTGGCATCTGTAATAGGTATGGGGTTTTTACCTGTTAAATTAGGAGGAGTCTCCTCCCTTTCCTTACGTTTGTTAGAGCCTTTAGAAGTGTCTTGGACAGGTTTAGTTAAAATATCTGTGCCTGTTTTAGTAATAACGTTTACATCACCATGTATATATATGTTGTCTGTAGATGTTATTGTACTAAAGATTAAATCTTTTATACAAGGTTGAGTGAAATTGATTAAATCTAGGCTAGAATTGATTAAATCTCTTGTATATACAAGAGTAAAACTAATTAAATCTTGGGTAGAATTGACTAAATCTATTGTATATATGTTAGCACTGTCCTTTAAAGTACATAAAGTATTGATAAAATCAAGAAAGGTAGTAGTTTTAATAGTGATAAGATCGGTAAAAATCCTAATCTTAATATTTATGTCAACTTTTGGATTCTCTATATTTGTAATGAACGCTTTTAAACCAGATTTTAAACACTTAATATATAAATCATGAGCATCACTAACACCAACACCACTTGTTAACCTAATATTTTTAACGTTACTTAAAAGGTCAATATTACTAGTATGAGATTTTATGTGAATAATACTAGTAAACATATTATCAAATAAACTAAGAGGTATATAGTCAAGAATTTTACCAGCAGTGGCCCCAATATAAATAGCAGTAGTAATAGCTTGATACCCAAGCCCTGCACATATATGCCCAATGTTTAGACCTATAGTCCCAAGCCCTGCACATATAGTCCCAAGCCCTGCACATATATGCCCAATGTTTAGACCTATAGCCTCAAACTCTACACCTGTAAGTGGGGGCGTTATACTTATTAATTCAGCCACCATACCATTTTCTATGACAGGTGAAATTTCTTCTTGTACAACAAGTATTATCTCTTTTCGTATCAGGGGTAAAATTTCTTGCACCATATCCTTTCGCAGAAGGGCTAAAATTTCTTGATTGAAACTTGTGAGCAATGGCTGAGCCATTGCTATATGTAATTCGTTAATTGCTGTGTATATTTCTGTCATTTTAATTATGTAAATCTATGGAATCCTTAATATATGAAGAAGTTAAAACGGCAAACACTTGTGCTTGTATAAAAGCTATACCTAGTTCTAATCCTGAAAAAGCTATTATAAATGCTAAAGGTATTAAACCTACAAAAAAATAAACAAAACCCGAGGTCATAATATTATAAGCGAATCCACTTAAAATATTAAATAGCATATGTCCACTTAAAATGTTAGCTGCTAACCTTAGGCCTAGTGATGCATTTCTTGCTAAATATGAGATAAATTCTATTAACACTAGTAGTGGTAATAAACCTAAAGGGCAACCGGAAGGCACAAATAATGAGAAAAATTTTAAACCGTGTTTTTGCAGTCCTAAGATAGTTGCCCCTAGAACTACAGTAAAACTTATGAAAAATGTCAATATAAAATGGGATGTAGAAGCAAAGCTGTAAGGTACCATACCTATTAAATTATTTATTAAGATAAAGGTAAACAAGGCGTAAATGAAAGGAAAATAGATTTGTCCTTTATTTGCATTTATTTGGTTTATTACTATACTATGTACAGTAGCATAAATAGACTCTTGACTCACTGATCAGTTATTAGCTATTACTTTGTTGTAATTAGTGGCTAAAAGGTTTAAGGTTAAAACCAGAAACGCGGCAATTGTTAAATAAAGCCCAATGTTAGTTAAAGAAAGGTGTAGGTTAGCTAGGATGGGTGCGTCTAAAGATAAAAAATTTCTTATTTCAAACTGATCTAAAGGGCTTGCTATTACAGAATAAACAAAAAATGCCACATGACTATACTAAAAAGCATATGTTGATATGTGTATATATAATAGCAATTACTTATAATAATGAAACAAGCAAAAGGTATTATTAGAGGATCAATATAATATGCATAAGCCAAAACAGAGACATAAAAAGTAATTTTAATAAGGACAGGGCTAATGCTAACTTTCTGTCTATGCTTATAAAAAAAAATTAACTAGTAATATCATGTGGTGTAGATTAACGATATTTTCTTGTTTGTATTTTTAATTGTAGAATAAACTAATGTTATCACACTTGGTAAAAATACTACATAGTGGATCACATTAAAACTTATAACAAGAAAATGTTACTAGATATAATTTCAAAGCTATATAAAATACATGGAAGTAATATAATAAAAGCTATTACTAAAGGCAACAAGACAGTTCAACAAAAAGACATTAGTTGATCATAACGTATTCTAGGAAAAGAAGCTCTAACTCATATGAAGACAAATATCATAATACAAGCTTTTAATCCGAGAGTTAAACCATATATCGTACCCTCTACTAAAGGTTCTGATAATAAAGTTTCGTAGTTAGAGTTTACAATAGACACATATAAATATAAGTCAATATCTTTAATTAAAGAAACTATATATGCGAAATTAAAAAAATAACCTCCTAAAAACAATACACTTGTTAGTATACAAATAAGAACAATGCTAGCATATTCAGCAAGAAAAAAAAATACAAATATAACTGCTGCATGTTCTGTCATAAAACCACTAACTAATTCAGATTCAGCCTCTGCTAGATCAAAGGGGGCTCTATTAGTTTCTGCTATAGACCCTATAAAAAATATTAAAAATATAGGTAAAAGTGGTACAACGTATCAAATAGCTTTTTGTGCTTCTGTATTAACAGTTAAACTTAAACTTCCTGATAATAATATTACAAGTAAAATAGCTGAACTTAAAATTAGTTCATAACTAATTAACTGAGCTGTACTTCTTAGTGACCCTAAGAAGGCGTACTTTGAATTAGCAGATCAACCTGCTAATAGGATACCATAGGTGGATAAAGAAGAAACTGCCAACATATAAAGTATTCCTAGATCGAAGTCTGATATAGCTAGACCAGGACCATATGGTACAACAGAAAATCCTAACAAAGAAAAGATTAAAGTTATAATGGGTCCAATAAAGAAAAGAACTAAGTTTGCTTGTGTAGGAGAAACGTATTCTTTTAATAAAAGTTTTAAGGCATCGGCAAAAGCTTGTAAAAGGCCATAGTAACCTACTATATTTGGACCTAGTCTCCTTTGCATACTAGCCATTGTTTTTCTTTCCGCAACTGTGACAAAAGCTACGGTTAGTAATACTGGTATAGTTACTATTAGAACTTCTATAATTGAAATAAAGAGTGGGTAATATAACATGGTAATAATAAAAATTTTGATTTTTTGCTTACATATTATTTATACTATTTTAAAAACTAAGAAAAAAAATCAGGTTAAAAAGAAGATGAAGATACTGCTACAATGTTGTATTTATTATAGATATAGGTATACTAATAACGATAATAGCTTTTGGTTTAAATGCACAAATTACTCATTATTATTATATACATATTAAAAAACAGAAGTGTGCGTTCGCAAAAAAGGTAGTATAAGTGAAACACATATATCATGTACTAAACTAATCTAACATTGGTGGTTGCAGGTTGCAGGTTGCAGGTTGCAGGTTGCA
>JAABUI010000915.1_pt1 | contig 18957 bp, 23 predicted proteins | sample 5559111 | NCBI WGS metagenome assembly JAABUI01 (sample SAMN10711870, study PRJNA513365) | rock metagenome | isolation source: Antarctica rocks | place: Antarctica: Victoria Land, Buttleship Promontory
ATCCTGAATCCATACATGCTCCGCCCTGGATGCGCTTGTACATAATTCTTCAGGTACGCCTCTTTATTCTTATTCAGCAATTTGTCTCTCCTTGACCGGCGATAACTAACCCAGCTCGTGTTCCGCTCGGTACTTCTCATGCAGCTGCATTTCGTCCAATTTCCTCGCAATCGCCTTGACGTGGTTGATGATCAAGTCGTCGAGATCGCTGTAAGAGTATTTCCCGGCAACACGTAATATCCGCCCGATTGAGTACTCGTTCGGCTTGTCGATTTCCTGTACGTCGATGTGCTGATACACATCCTCGTCGACTTTCCAGGTGACAGCGAGGTGATCCGACCCCTTCGACGAAGGGCGGATGACGACGTCGCCGCGGTGCTGACTAGCCAGGTACTGCTCGGCTTGACCAGAGTTCACGACATGCCAGTTTGGGTGATTGACGATGCGCTTCACACTGCCAGCGTCTCGCCGCTTTCTTTGCGCCGCAGCGACCTCTGCTGCCTCTTTCCGCCCTAGGTCGTTATACGGATCATCGCGGAAGGGCTGTAGGTACGGTACAGCCTGCGCCAGGTCGGAGGGCCGAGTCGAGATGCGGACTTGAAATCGGGCGAGCTCGGGCACAATGATAACAGCCTTGACCGCTTGTCGAGGCTTGAAGATCTCCTCACACGAGGCACCCATGGCTTCGTCCGCCACGTAGTCCCGTTCGAGAATTGCGTCCATGCCTGACTCGAGCTGACAGAAGACTCGGGCCATCAAGGCTCTCCGCACAGTAGCCGTTATGCGTAGACCTCGGCCGATCGTCCGCTCGTTCTCCCCAGTGAGCATCTGCACGACCTCCCACTCGTTCGGGACGTAGAACGACGGTCTTCGATCCGCGCGATACGAAATAAGCTCCGCGACGATCTCGCCCAACGTATGCCGCTTGTTGCCCTCGCCTTGTCGCTGGAGATTGAAAGCAAAATCGTCGAGGTTGAGCTCCGACAGCTTTCGTACTCGGTCATCGTCCTGCATAAGCTGAAGCACGACAGCAGATTTATGCTGATCCGCGACATCCTCCGCGTCGAGGTCGAGCGCATCCTGACACATCTTCTGAGCAAATTCGTAGTCTTCTGGATGTATGCGCGTCATGTCAAGTGGATCTGGCTGTTCCTGCGGATTCCGCTCCTGGAGCATCATGTCCTTGAGATCGGTCTCAATACTGAGGAACCCGGCCACATTTTCGAAGATGGTCGGGCCAAAGAGGCCGAGATCGGAGAAAGCGAGCCGGTTGAGTATAGCACCCTGTACTCAGTAAGCGCCAGACAAGACTTTCAGTAATGGCCAATCACCTGTCGTTGGATTCCGTTGATCAGTAAATCCGCCTTCCTGGGTCCCAGGCCGGAGATGAAAGGCAGCATCGCACGTTGATAGGGGTCGGCCACGCAGGAATTGATTTCGATACCCATGAAGCAGATAGAGTTGACGAGACCGCGCTCAAGGTGTACCAGAAGCTTCTCCTGAGTGATCTGAAGCAACGAATCAGGCTGATGGTATGACAAAGCCGGAGGCCACTCACAAGTTTCTGGTGGTGCTCCATAAAGGTGACCGATGCAATCTGCCGACCAAGCTTGCAGTACGCATTCAGAGGGTTCTGCGTATACCGCGCCAATGCTAGCGCGTATCGACCGTTCGATGGCAAAGATGGATGCTCCTTTTCTGCTTCTTCCGACATCATGTATATTTTCGCTGTGGCATCGCTGACGAAGATGAGGGGGATAAGGGTTGGCCCGAGCCGCTGATCGAAATCTGCGAGTGCGGCGACAAACTCCTCGTGCGAGCCATATGCATCCTGAATCGGAGGGTTCTCCCCTGAATTGCGAATGGCGTGCTCTCGCAGTGCTGCCGCCACATCGTCTCGTAGCTTGGCAGTCTGAACTGACATGCCACCTATCACAACCACTCTCGGGGTCCGCCGTGCGATAAGCTCGAGGAACGCAGCGCGATCGCCCTGATCTTTCAAATTGTCGTACTTAGTTTGCGTCCGGATGTTGCCGTCGTCATCGAGCATGACGGCCATGACAGCATCGCGGATGTCGCCTTTCCCGTTGGTCAGGGCGAGGACTGAGGGTGTTTCGCCTTGCTCCATTCGGGGCGTGGCAAAAGGGCAAACATTGACCCGCTACACTGCGATCAGCCTTCCGCTTGTACCAAGTCGGACTCGAAGACCTACAAATTCAAGCTCTAGCCGACATCGCTCCGCGACGTACTCCTCCGCTTCTCCCCGTAAATGCTCCTTCACCCACTTCGCTGCACTCGGAACCAGATGACTTCGGACCACATCCTCACAGACCTCCTCGCGCAGCGCATTCCAAGCAGTCGACACCTCGCCATAATCCATCGACCGAACACAGCGGACCATCGTTCCGGCAAACTGCTCGATCTCGGTCTCCATAACCTCGATGCTGATAGTGACGAGACCCTCCTCCTCGGCTTTCAGCATATGAAGGAATTGCGGGCTGTCTTTGAACAGGTTGATAGGCTTTTGTGTGAGGAACTTGAAGGTCTAGGCGTATTCAAATTAGCGCACGGCGAGTCAAAGGAAACTAGCCCACATAGTACAGGTGATACTCGTCGATGACAGTCATCCCCCGATCAGTGGGGCTGACGCTGACGACACCGCAAGCTTCCATGAAATCCCGCGCCTGTTGTCGGATCGAAGGGTCCTTTGCGAATTCGAGAGTGAGGATATGGCTCGATGCTACGACGCTGTATCAGTCGATGCCACCCGTTTGACTGGTGCTCACCCTTTAAAGCGTCCTCCGGCGCAGGGAACGATGTCTCTTTACCAGCAAACTCCGCAGCGAGGTCCATAGGAAGACGTTCAGGGTTTTTCGGAGGCACAGGCGTGCCATTGAGGTCGTTGAACGTTACAGCCACCTGAGAAACCGAAACGCCATATGCCTGTCGTCCAGTCAGCGATGGAGAAAAAAAATAAAGGTGCCAATCACTCACCTGGACTAGCTGCATGATTGGTCCCGCCCGCAAGTCTTCCTGCGCTGCTCTCTCCGGTAAACGCTTCGTACCTTCTTCGATTGCTTCATCCTCCTTGATCCTCCGCAACTCTTCCGTGTAGTGATATGCCAGCCAGTCATATCCCTCCGCAGCAGCTTCGACACTCAGCATGCAGACTGACAGCAGCAAGGTTCCCGTCAGGTAATCGTCTTGAACATCAGGTGAACGATTCTTGATCTTCTCCCACATGCTCGTGATCTGGGAGCATCGCTCGAAAATAGCGCGATATCGGATGCCAAGGGTAAAGAGCTGCCACAACTCGTCGCGTTCAAGGAATTGAACAGAGCTCTGTCCCTGATTCTCGAGCATGCTGAAGACATCCCGCTTGTAGTGCCATAGATAAGCCGCCTCGAGATGCTGAACGAACATCATGTGGAGTGCTGTCGAGACGACGTCGACAAAGGCTTTCGCGAGATCTGATCGGCGTGGAGCTGGGTAAGGTGAGGGGTCCGCCAATGTCGGTTCAGGGTAGGCACCCTCCTGATGCAGGTTGCAGAAAAGGTATTGCGTCCGAAGAGAGATTTTGGTACAAGCCCATCCAGCGGCTAGGTCGGGGGGAGGATAGAGAGTGTCAGGGGCGAACACCGGATTCTCGGAGAGAGTTGAATTGACGAGTTGATGGCGTTCCGGCCAGTCATTTTGAGCAATGGCTTTGTCTTCGTCCTGTAAGCGTCGAGCCTTGATCTCGGCCGGGTCGAAGACCTAAATCAAGAAGTCAAACTGCCGCTGCCCGTACCTGGCACCGGAACTCACATCTTCCAGCCGCAGATCCTTCTTCGCCGCTTCCTCGCCATCATCCTCGTCCATGCCTTCTTCGCCATCCAAGGCCCAATCATAGTCTTGTCCGTCACCGAACACGGCATAGATCTCGTCCCAGGATCTTTGTGATCATCAGCTGTATTCAAACATGTCTGTGGCTATGGACCCACCCTCGATCCACTCCCGCCATATCTGACTGCGTCCGCGCTGCTTCTCGTCTTCTCAGCTTCTCCTCCCTCTTCCTCTCCCTTCTCTGCTCCTCGGTCTCCCCCTGCGTCATCGCCTCCTCCTCATCCTCCTCGATAAAGTCACCCAGATCATCATCATCCTCATCCTCAAGCCTCGCCCTCTCTTCATCCTCCCTAAAGATATCCTGAAGGGTCGGTAACGCCTCATCGCTCGCACCCGACCCGCTACGCCGCCGTAACCGCTTCAATGGCCGCGATTTGGACGGTCCAGCCAATCCGCGATTCTCCTGGAGCAATTCGAGGTCGTCGTCCGACAACTCGAGCTCTTCTCGACGTTCCTTCTCCCTCTGCTCCCTGTGCTTCCGCTTCCTCTCCTTCTGCCGTCGTTTCTTAGTCTCCTCATCGTCTACCTCGTCATCTTCATCCTCGTCTTGCACGATGAAGCCCTCGGCGATACGTCGGGCTTCCTCGGGATCCTCGTCAGACGACTCTTCTGAAGAGTCGTGGTCGTCCCCGTGATGTCGGATCTCGTCTCCTTCTCCTTCGTCAGAAGGTGTACCGGAGCGGTCGGACATATTGGCAGTGAGGGATTGCCGCAACACGTGGGAGAGAGATCAAGCCATGAGAGAAGGGGAAAAGAGATTTGCAGCCCCTCGAGAGCTGATAGCGAAGACTTGATTGATGCTCGAGACAGTCAGCAAGAGGCAGGCTGCATTCAATTCAGGAGGAACATAGACATCATTTCGGAGAATTAAAATGTGGCACCACGGTCACTGATATATCAGTCTGGTCCCGGTTGACGTGGGATAAAAATAATGCCTGGCTCCCTTGTGCTTACTGCATCCAATCTCCAATCTCGGACCCGTATCCAGCTCCATCCTATTCAATCAGCATAGCGAAAAGGTCCCGAACGATGGGGCCTCGTGTAATTTCGACACCAGAGGAATATCAAGAGCTGATTGACTCGGTCGATACTTTCCTTCTCGATTGCGATGGCGTCATCTACCACGGTGACATAGCCGTCAAGGGCGTCAAGGAGACATTACAGCTACTGAGACAAGCTGGTATGTAAGTGAATGAGAATGGATAGACTGATACGTCTAGGCAAGCGACTCATTTTCGTGACCAACAATGCATCGAAATCGCGACGCCAATACAAATCCACGTTCGACAAGCTCGGTATCGAAGCGAAGGAGGTAAGGACTTTCTCTTCTGGGTGCAATCTCAGGGATGACGAAGGCTAGGAAGAGATATTTGGCTCGGGTTACGCCTCGGCGGTTTATCTCTCCGAAATACTCAAATTCCCAAAGGACAAGAAGGTGTATGTCGTAGGCGAATCGGGACTGGAGGCGGAGTTGGATGCCGTTGGTATCCAACATATTGGCGGAACGGTGGGTAATTCTGCCATTATCATTGGACGAGGGCTGAAGGGATATCGGATGAAGGATCCCGAAGACAAGGTGTTCATGACCGTAGAGGAGCTTGGACAACTCGTACCAGACCCGTCTGTCGGAGCAGTACTTTGCGGCTTTGATGCCAATATCAGTACGATCACATCCTCCGTTTGAGTGATTCCGCTAAATGAGAAAATTGTGCAGATTACAAGAAGCTGATCAAAGCGCACTCCTACATCCGCGATAATGACGACTGCCATTTCATCCTGACAAACCAGGACGCGACCTATCCCACAGGAGGGACCACCTGGCCAGGTCTGTCCCCGACATTGTTTCTCAGACTCGCTAACGTGCGTGCAGGATCTGGAGCTATGTCCGCGCCCTTGGTATTCGCTAGTAAGCGGCCTGCAGTGGTCATCGGGAAGCCGAATGCGACCATGATGGACGCGATCATCGCCGAGTCGGTCCAGATTCCCTTATACTAGCATGAGCTGATGAGAGTCCCAAGGCATCGTTTCGATCCAAAGCGAGCACTCATGGTAGGCGATAATCTATCAACAGATATCCAATTCGGTATCAACAGCGGTGTCAGAACACTGCTCGTGATGGGTGGTGGGTGTTTTCGGCTCATTCTGGAGTGATTGCTGACTCGCGGTTTCCAGGCGTGACAGAGCGGAAACAAGTCTTCGGTCCCTCACCCAGCGCTATCGTCCCGGATATGGTCATGGAGAGCCTAGGCGACTTGGCGGTGCTGGCGAGGAGATGAACAGCAGTTGATGTATTAGACCTTAGAATGTAGACGTAGGCAGTAGGATCGCGTGCATGGCGTTATACTATAAATGCATACGTCGGTAATCAGTCAAAGTCATCCATTACGCCCATCCTGTGATCAACGTCAACCAGTAGAAGGACTCGAAGGGAAAGTCAGGCTTACATGGAATACTGCTTGTACACTCTGCATGACATCTCGTCAGCCTTTCGCGAAGGCCTCACGAGAACATGTGACTCACGTCATCACCTTTGCGATGAAGGCCTCGATGTGGAAGATCTTCTTAGACCCCATCCGCATTCTCAGCTCCTGAACGGCAAGTCCATCAGCCATTATTGCCATTTCGACCCACATAATATGCTGCCCAATGCACGATTTGGGGTTTCAAAGTGTCATCCACCTTATCGACGAGCCTATCTGCGATCGTCTGCTCACCTGTCAGCGAAAAGAGATGTCTGCTACTCACCTTCAAGATGACGGCCGGTGGGATGCAATGCGAGAGCAGCTCGTATACCTTCGCCCGAACCTCTAATAAACGCTGCGCCGACTGATCTTGCAAGATCGCATCTGCCACTTTACCGCAATACACCTCCCAATCTGGTTTCGCCACGTCGATGTCACCTGTGAGGTCCGGTCGTTGCATCTTCATCGCTTCGAAGACAAGGAGGGCTTTTCGGAGGTTTCCGTTGGATGAGGAGATGATGCTGGAACATGCAGTATCAGGGAGGTGAAAGCGTTCTTTCCTCGCGACGTGATGCAGCACTTTCGTCATCTTATATAACCTATGTCATTGTAGTTCACCTCGCCGGACAGATGACGTACCTCGTCTTGATCGGGAGCAGCGACCCGGACAAGCAGACAACGACTCCGGATCGGCGCGATGATCTTGCTCGTACTGTTTGCGCACAGAATGAGCCGCATGTTGTTCATGTACTTCTCCATCGTCCGTCTTAATGCCGCTTGCGCATCGCGAGTGAGCGCATCAGCCTCATTGATGATGACAACTAAGGACTGAATCAATGCCTCGGCTTGATCAAGGTGGTATTACTGACCCTTGAAACGCTGCTTCGCGTTCAGGTCGACCTGCTGAGTTTGGGCGATCTCTTTCAGGATGTCCTGGATGACGACTCGGTCGTACATCCCAACGTCCCTGGAGCACCATGAGCAGGCTTCATGGCATACCGTGAACGGACTCACGAAGGTGTGAGCTCGATATGGTAGTTTGACTGCACGACATTGACATCGAGTTTACGGTTGGAAGGCGTAACGAAGACTCGTTGGTCGATGCGAAGCTATATTAAGTCGGTCCCCGATCAGCTCGCATTCGAAATCAATGACGCTGAATCTCACCTTCTCCACTCCCGGTCCGTACAGCTCTCGTAATGTGCACATAATTCTCGTCTTTCGATCTTGTATCAGCTTGATAGCCAACGCAGCGAGAAGCTCGGCCTCACCTTCTTGCCCGCTCCTGATGGCCCATAGAAGAGGATATGAGGGAAATCGCAGGAAGCAGCCTATGACGAGCGTGATTAGTGCAGGCTGTTTACCAGGAGACCGGACTGACAAGGGATCTCAGGCGGGACGAAAGCTGTTGATGGTAGTGCAAGTCCTCGAGAGAACGAGGTCGATACTAGATCCCCGTCCGTCAGTTACTATCGGAGTCGTCGACGTAGGAGAATAGCACCTTGTCGACCCATAATGACATGATAGCTCAGGCTCTCGTCCGGTCGATTGGGCGAAAGCGGAGCTGGCGGGAGGTGAGCTAGGATGCGAGATGGTATCGATTTATGGGGCGGAGATGGCTGAATCGGGTCGATCAGCAGGCTTTTGGTTGCTGTATACTCCTATCGGATCTTGAGCGCCTTAGTAAGGTAGGAAGTACAACAAGAAGAAAATGGAGTGGTAGGCTCGATGTCGGACGCGTCTATATTTTCTCGGCTGTAGCTGTGCCTGAACTTGATAAGACGCTCGAATCCTTCAACCTCCCCTGTGTTCTCCTCATTCGGGCTTCGCGATGGGGAACTTAGACACTCTGTATGATTCAGCTATGATCGTTGATCATATCAATCCGTCATGACGGCACCCTACACCCCTTTGCGCACATCTCAAACCTCCTCTTCACATTCACGGGCTTCCTCTCCTTCCTCTCTCACTGATCAACCTCCATCAAACTCCCTCCGAGATCTGGAGCTTAGTGGTCGGAATGACATGCCATCGCTACCGAACCGACTACAACGTTCGAGTACGGTCACGAGTCTAGGTGGATTCGAGTTTCGGGACCATCTACTGCCCTTGACGTTGAGTGGGGAAGACGATGGGGGAGGTGGTAGGGAGGGGAAGGGGGATGAGAAGCATGTCGGATTGCTGCATGGTCAGCTTAGCCCTATTCTTGCTGCTTCACAAGGTTGATTGGTGAATCTCCAGGCATGGCTCTGATCGTGGGCACGCAGGTCGGCTCGGGCATCTTCTCGTCTCCGGGTGTGGTGGTGGCGGAGGTCAGAAGTGTCGGGGCGAGTCTCCTGGTGTGGGTCATGAGTGCTTTGCTAGCGTGGACAGGTGCCAGGTGAGTGTAATGTCTCTCCCACCTGCGAGAAAGGAGTGATGCTGACCAAATACTGGAGCTCTTTCGCTGAGCTCGGTTGTGCTATCCCCTTGTCTGGAGGCGCTCAAGCCTATCTCGCTTACTCAGTCAGTCTTCGGAATTTATAGCACGCAACCTTGTTGATTGGGAAGCAGTTCGGCCCCATGCTATCCTACCTGTATACTTGGGCAGCGGTATCGACCCTCAAGCCGGGCAGCGCAGCTATCATATCCCTTATCTTCGGGTGAGTTGAAGGGCATCTCGAGGACCGATGAGGGGTATCAAGCTTTCCCCCAAGACTGACAACAAAGCAGCGAGTATGTCAACCGGATAATTCGTCACGCCTTCACCTCCGACCCCGATGCCATCGTGCCAGAGTGGAGCTTCAAAGTTCGTCTTCACATCGTAAAAGCCGTCTGGGCTTAAATGAGCTCCAGGTTACCGCCATCATCGCAATCGTACTTGTATCGATTCTGAACCTCATCTCCAGATCCATGGGCACCAACTCCGCCATCATCATCACTACCATCAAGCTCGGCGCCCTCCTCTTCGTGGCTATCCTCGGTCTCATCTCGCTAATACGGCACGGGGCTGGTCCAGCTCTGGCGCCATCGAATTTGTTTCTCGGGGCTTCGAGTCAGCTGAGCAATTACGCCATCGCATTGTATTCCGGTCTTTGGGCTTTTGACGGATGGGACGCTTGTTGCGTGCGCGAAAGTCCCTGTTGTTTCGCTTCATGGCTGACAGAAGACCAGTTTGTGGCCGGTGACATGAAGGACACTCATCGAGATCTCCCTGTTGCTATTCACGGATCTATGACGATCGTCATGGTTCTCTTCGTCGTGGCCAATGTCAGCTACTTCATCGCCCTCGACCCAGCGACCGTTGCTTCGACGAATACAGTCGCACTAGATTTCGGAAGAGTCACAATAGGTCGCTTTGGGGCGGTCGTCTTCAGCGCGTTGGTAGCTATCAGCTGCTTCGGGGCATTGAGCAACAGCTTCTACACCAGTAAGCTGCACCGCGAGCTTGATTATCACCATGACTGATAAGTCGACAGCGGCTCAACTGATTTACGCAGCATCTCGAGAACACTTTCTGCCCGAGGTATTCTCTCGGCTACATCACCGACGTCGAACCCCAGATTACGCCATGGCGCTCCAAGCGGGTCTCTGCAGTTTCTTCGTCGTATTCGGTGGAGGATTTCGGAGTACGTGTCTCTAGATTCAGGTGGACCAGTAAACTCACGACCTTACAGCTTTGCTGAACTTCTTTTCCGTAACCTCATGGACCTTCTACCTCCTCACTGTTCTCGGCTTGTTGGTACTTCGCGTCAAAGAGCCAAATCTGGACAGACCATATAGAACGTGGCTGGTCACGCCGATCGTCTTCTGCGCGGTGAGATGGGATCCCAGTACCGACAGAAAGTAATGCTGACAAGATTACTCAGGTCGCGATGTTTCTGCTTCTCATGCCGATCTTCGCCGCGCCGGGAGAAGCTATTGCTGCTTTCAGTACGAGACTCCACTGCATCCGGCTTATTAATTGTCTGATAGTTTTCATCGCCGCCGGCGTGCCAATGTACTATTTGACTGCCCGATCTCGCACCGCGTCTGCCCGTGAAGGCGACGTCAGCGACGAAGGCGGTATCAAAGCGGTCTTGAGAGGTGGGCTTCTGTCTCATGCATCAAGTGCTCGCTGACCTCGCCTCCACCAGCTGGTTTCGAGAAGTTCCGAGCGGACATCTCTCAGATCGTGCCATCTCGATGGAGAGGAGGTGGTACATCGTCGACTGTCGAGCGACGTACGGGCCGAGCTGTGGACGAAGGTGAACGGCTAGGCATGCTTAGAGGCGAGCATCTTGAAATGTTAGAGCGTTGACCATTTGTATCCAATCCATGCGCATCACCGCTTCCCTCCTCTCTTCCCCTTTCCTCGGATTCCGCCTTTCCCACGGATACTAGGTTTTCCCCTCTGCCTCCCATCCCTTTCGATAGCGATAGCAGCCTTCTTATTCCGCCGCCGCGCCTCGAACTCCCTCCCCTTTTTCCTCTCCGCCTTGGTCTCCATACTCCGACTCTTCTCCTTCTCAGCTTTCCGCTTCTCCTTCTCCGTCTTCGCCTTTTGTTGCGCCCTGTGGCTCGAGGCGGGCAAGACGGAAGCCGTAGCGTTTGAGGCTGTGGAAGTGGAAGTAGGGGCTCGAATCGGAAGGGTGGATTGTAGTGCGGCAGCGGGGTCAAAGTCTTCGGTTATGGTGACCGTCGCGAGTTGGTCTTCGTCAGAGTACTCTGCTTCTGCTTCATGAATCGACGAGGGGCCAACCTCAGAATCGTCATCATCTGAGCTACATCAGCTGGACTCTATCTGAAAGGCAAAACGCCTCACCATCGTCAAAGTCAGGTAGACCCATCGCCTTCCGCATATCCTTCACATTCTGCGCCGCCCGCTCCTTCAGATCCTGTCTAGCCTACACACCACCGTCAGCCCTATCCTCGACCAACTCGCAGCAAGGCTGTGGCTGCAGAAGTCCCGGCGGACTGACTTTCCGCCTCTCTTCCAGATGCGCAAGATGATCCCTCTCCTTCGCCCTCTTCCGTCTATCTTCAGTCTTCGCCTTCTTCCGCTTATGGAAACCGCCCAGCCATTCTCTATGTACCACCCGCTTGATTAGGTCATACGCAGGGAGGTGAGGAAAGGACGAACCGCCGAGCTTCGTCGTCGAATTCGATGGACTCGATTTGCTCGCGTCGGAGTTTCTTGGCGCGTTGGATGTAGGTTTCACCCTCTGTCAGGAGGGCGATGTTTGACTTTGCATGGCGGGAGGTCATGTTGCCGAGCCTAGGATTGCGCTTGAAGTCGAACGGCAGAGATGGACGATTGGGACGTACAGAGGAAATGAGCAGAACCGCAGAAATCGACAATCTGCGGAGTTCGGTGCCTGTCCGTAAATTAGCCGACTCTCGGGCTTTCGGCTGGACTTCCCAGATCGAGAAGCAGGCTGCTCAATGCAATGTATGGATTCGGCTACGATACATCCACCCAATACCGTCTTTCGCTGTCTACTCCCTGGGCCAGACCAGCATTTGCTCCTTCACCAAATCCTCCGCCGCCAACAGCCTTGTCGATCCGCTCCATCACCGCCAGACCCAAGCCTTCGTCCGAGCAGCCCTCCATCAGAATGGCATCGACGCCCATTGATGATGAGCCATTGGCCGGATATTTCGCTGACCCTTCGAGCGAGAGCATTCCTGAGAACAGCCTCTGTGCTGCAGACTCCGCTGTCGGGCCTAGAGAGATTGATTCGATGCTCAGGTCGCTGACATCTAATACTCGTCGGCTGAGTGGCGAATCCTCGTAGTGCAGCAAGCCCAACGTAGGGTTTCTACCGTTCCGCTGGACGTCCGCCGAAATTTTGCGCAGCACCGCTCGAGGGGTCGAGTCTGTCTTTGATGGGATTTCTGATGATCGGGGAAAGGTGTTGCTGGGTTGTAAGAGGTAAACCGGTATCCGGGGAGAATAGTGCCTGTATTTCAAGCCCGGTGTCGCCGGAGCAAGGTTGGGCTCAGTTCGAGATAGATGAGTGGCTCTCGACGACGAGGCCTCCACATTCCGCCGCCATGGCTTGCCATGCATCTGTATCTCCGTTACATCGCCTCGTCCATCCACCTCCTGGACGACTCGTGCGATCTCCTCGACTCCCAAACCGCCTGGACGTAGGATGTCCACACTACCGCCGCCACCCGCCTTCCATCCTAAGGCATTGACCACCGTCGACTCGACGCCAACTCCGCAATCACCTCCATCAAGGATACATCCGAGTCCCTCCGCACCGTTGAGATCGTTATAGACGTGTCGCGCCTGAGTGGGACTTGGCCGACCAGAAAAATTGGCTGACGGAGCAGACAGGGGTAGGTTGGAGTGGTGAATCAGGGCTAGAGCAAGGAGATGTGCTGGCATGCGGATAGCATTGGTCTGGAGTGCTGGAGGCTGCGACGGATTCGGCGACGGGAAGAGAAGAGTGAGCGGTCCAGGCCAGAAAGCAGTGATGAGAGCGAGCTGGATCTTCGATATTTCGTAGACGTCCGAAGAAGGAAGGAGTCGTTGCAGCATGTCAAGCGATGAGACATGGATGATGAGTGGATTGTCGGCGGGTCGATTCTTGATCAAGTAGATCTTCTTGATAGCGTCGGGATCGAGAGCTGAAGCTCCGAGACCGTATACTGTCTCGGTCGCAAAGGCTACTGTACGTGAGGAGTGAAGGTGTTGCGAGGCGATTTCGAGGTGAGCGAGCAAGGGGTTCGGAATGGTGAATGCTGGGTGTCGGAGCGGATGTGATGGGCTTAATGAGGGCGTGATGGTGATTGAGGAGTGTTCGAGACATGGCAGAACTGGGGTTTGGGCGGACATGTTGGGTGAAGAAGCGAAGATGTATCGCTTCGAGATCCATACGCGTGAACTGCGGGTCATTTAGCTCATCGCCGCGTCAAGCCTTTCGGAAGCTCACGGGCACAAGGAGAGAGATGAAGTTGCTTGCAAGACTCGCCAGGATCCGATCCTTGCTATCATGCCCAAAGGCCCATCTTATCACGGATCGGGACTACGGATGACAGCGGAAAAGGAGTGACCGATCAATGGATGGCACGGAGCCCCAGCTTTCATGTTTCGTCTAACGTCTGTGACACTTCGTATGTGACACTTTTCAGAATTCGGCTATGGCTGGCCGGATCACGTGACATTTGCAAAACCTGGAAATCCGGACTGTAGATCGAGAATCTGCTCAACCAGACCAGGACTGCCTGCTTTCTCAACTGCGGACGCCACATATACGATGACGAAGTGCGCGGGCTGTGGCGAGAAGGAGGCGTCCCGTCTCGAGTGTCCAAATTGCAAAAAGTGAGCTGAACTGCGTGGTCGTCTGAGCGGCAGTGGCTGAGATGATGCGATGGCAGGCTCGGCATACCAGGGTCGTTCTTCTGTGATCAGGATTGCTTCAAGAGAAGCTGTACGCTAAGATGTTTGCTATGCGTGGCTTTGACTGATGTCGATGTGCTCTTCTAGGGGTATGTATAGCCGAGCTGCCCAGACGGATTCAACGCAGCCGCTGACGGGAGTGGTTGGTAGGGCGCGCACAAACTCATCCACAATATCGTCCAGATAGCCGCGGAGACCGAGCAGGATAGCACGTTGCTCAACCATCTGCCTTATTGCCAGCTGACCAGAGATGCGCTGTAGGGAGCTCAACATTACCCGAGAATATGCGAAATTATCACTTCACCGGCCCCCTTCGACCCGTCTACCCATTATCAGCTAAACGACTAGTCCCTCCACACATCACTCGACCCGATTACGCCGATCACCGTATGTCGCTAGTCCTCCCTAGTTAACTCATAGCTGATTCAGATTCTGTTAGCTCATGGCATGTCACCATGCGAGGCGATCCGAGAGAAAGCCGTAAAGATACTCACAAAGGAAGAGACTGATTCAATGCGTGTTGTCTGCCGGGTAAAGATCCCCCTTCCTTCTCATATGATTTGGGCTCATCCATCATCAGCTTGCTCGAGAAGTCCTCGAAATCACAGCTTCACATATCAAGCCCGGAATAACGACCGATGAGCTTGACGCGATATGCCATCAGGCTTGTATCGACCGAGATTCATATCCGAGCCCGTTGAATTATTCGAGATTTCCGAAGAGCGTTTGTACGAGTATCAATGAAGTCATCTGCCACGTACGTTCGGCGACGGGACGCTAGACAGTTTGGCTGAACTCCCCTAGGGTATACCAGATCAGCGACGATTGCGTAAGGACAATCTTTATGTCTGTTCTGTGTCTGACCGGAAGCTTCAGTTGATGGGGATATCATCAATCTCGACGTGACGTTATGTAAGCTTTCACACTCTTGCCCTTGAATCGGATGCTAACGGGTCGTTTCAGATTACGGCGGTTGGTTCTGCGTCAATCCACTCCATTCTTCTCTCTTATGCTGTATGCATAGGCTTCCACGGCGATCTGAACGCCACTTATCCGGTCGGAACTGTCAACCAAGAATCTCTCGATTTGATGGAGACTACAAAACGAGCGATGGAGGAAGCTGTCGCAATCTGTAAACCGGGTGTCGCATATCGTGAATTAGGAAACAGAATCGAGGAGGTCGTCAAGCCGATGGGTTATAGCATTGTGCGACGGTATACGGGCCACGGAATACACAATCTGGTCAGCTCATGCGGTAAAGATCGGTCAACGAATGCTGACTGTGTATCTTTTAGTTCCACTGTCAGCCTAATATCGTTCATTACGGTGGATCGAAGATGTCAGGGAAGATGGAAGCGGGGCAAGTGTTCACAATAGTATGCAGCCGAACGATCATCGACAAGGGCTTCTGTTGATCTTCCGGCCGACAGGAACCCATGATCAATCTCGGTACTGCTAACCTCGGTGCGTGCTCCACTTGGTTTTGGAGCCTGTGCTGATATGATCAAGAGCACTGGAAGGATGACTGGACCGCAGTGACATCTGATGGCCGAAGATCTGCTCAGTTCGAGGAAACCATTCTGTTAGACATGCTTCCTTCCCCCTGCGAATCGTCTGACCCTTCCCAGTATCACCGAGACCGGCGTCGAATACCTTACACGACCACCTCTAAGCGCGTTTTTATCATCGACCAAGAAGAAGAAGAAGAAGACTGGGGCGAAAGCGAAAGCAAATGGCAATGGTCATTCGACACCGGAGGTCTCGACCACAACATCGGAAGTCGCTGCAGGAGTGGGACCGCTGGCAGGGTATGAGGCAGAATAGCATCGGCGCAGAGAATCGAGTACACGGAGCATGCATGCATGAGGTATGGCTCGCCCTATTCTTCAGGTATTGTCTTCAGCTGTATAAATCTCCGTCAGCATCTTGTCCCTGCATACCTTGAGACTGTATCCTCACCTGCAGTCCGTGTATGCTTTTGATATCCTCTTTCAAGCACTCGTTGACAAGCTTATGCTGCTTGATCGTATTCAACCCCTTAAAAGCCGGTGAGGATATCAAGATTGCATAGAATGATCCACAACCCCCTGTGATCATTCAGCCAAGCGCACCGCAATCTAGAGCAAAGTACGGACCAGAGACGTCCTGCACCTGTAACTGCTCGCCGGGGAAGCGAGAGGCGAGCTTATCGTAGATCGCTTGTTCGCCTGTATCGAGGGGAGCTGCTGGTGGATCGGAAGACGTTGAGAGGGGTCGGCAAGAGGGACGTGTGGAGGACGACGGGACTGCTCGAGGACGGGAAAGAAGGGGTACTCGAGGTATGCGTCCATGAGTCGCTCGAGAAAAAAAGGGTACCAAACGCGACGCCATGATTGAGATAGATATGGGTGGAAATCTGAACGGACCGGCCAATTAGGTAACTTACAGCGATCAACGAGGATAATTTGATCCCGGCCGTCTTGAGGTGCGGCCGGTATTGTTGTCGAAGCTCACCTTTCTGTTTCCCTTTACAGCTTGATACGAACGCCTGAAATGACCCGTAACGACTGCTAAGAAAGCAGAAGAGCCATCTCCTCCACCACGACCCTTCAAGAACGGCTTCGAGCCGTCCGCTACCAATCAAGAAGCTTCCTCCTGTTGTCTGGTCGAACCCATAGGCGCCTTCACCCAATATGGCCGACGCGAAGTTCTTCAGTCAGCCAATCTGTTCAATTGCTTCACATACGTACTAATGGGTGAGAAACAGCTCGCGGCAAGACCCAAGAACTCCGTGACGAGCTCCGACAAGCCAATGATAAGCGCGACAAGGGTTTCCTACGGAAGAAGACGGCGTTGAAGAAGATTGTTGCCAACATGACCATGGGGAATGACAGTGCGTCCGACCGCCTCTTCTGTCTGACCTCGCAAGCTGACGACCTTCGGATAGTGTCGCCTTTGTTCCCGGATATCGTGCAGTGTATGCAGATCCAGGTTCTGGAGATCAAGAAGAATGAGCTCATCCCGCTTATGTTACATTCAGACAGCTGATGTTGACGTAGTGGTCTACCTGTATCTTGTGAACTATGGACGATCTAGACCTGAGGAGGTGACGAGCGCGATATCCGGCTTTCTCTCCGTAAGCCGTTCGCGTCACCGACGTACAGCGAGCTGCAGCTGTCAAGTTGGTGTCGATGTCGGCTTATGTTTTACCAGGATTGTGCCGACCGCAATCCCCTCATCCGTGGCCTAGCTATCCGAACCATGTCCTCCATCCCTCTCCCGCCCATCATCCAGTCTCTTGTCGACCCACTTCGGCATGGATTGCAGGATCAGGACCCGTATGTGCGGAAGACATCAGCTATTGCGTGAGTCTGCGTTTCACTAGCGGGATCATCGCTCATGGGGGTGGCAGTGTCGCGAAGCTGTACGCGTCGGACTTCGGCAAGCGAATAGTGGAGAAGGAGTCTTTCGTCGCGCTGTTGAGGTGGGTCAGCTGTCGAGGATGCGAAGTCTCCATTTTGACCGAGATTTCCGCAGAGATCTGCTGGCAGATCACAATCCGACGGTAGTCGCCAATGCTGTGGCATCATTAGTGGAAATCTCGGACCGGAGCGACGATATCTCATTGCGGCTGAACGCGACTGTTGCGGGCAAGCTGGTTGCCGCTCTCGGAGAGTGCTCAGAGTGGGTCCTCTCACCAAAACTCGTTAGAAATCGCTAACGTAGAGTAGATGGGGCCAGATATACATCCTTGACTCCCTCCTCTCCTTCGTCCCCCAATCCCACATGGATGCCGAGCAGTTGGCCGAGCGGATATCGGTTCGGCTGCAGCACGCCAATAGCGCGGTCGTCTTGACGACCATCAAAGTCTGCTTGTATCTGATGAATTACATGGAGGACGAGACAATGGTGCGGGTATTGGAACGGAAGATGGGTCCGCCACTCGGTGAGCTGCAGACTCCAGGGTCCACCTCGCCTCAGCTGTGCTGACGATAAATGTGACAGTGACATTGCTATCATCGGGTCCGGAAGTTCAATATGTCGGTTTGCGGAACATCCTCTTAATCATTCAACGCCGTCCCGCCATTTTGCAGAACGAGGTGAAAGTCTTCTTCTGCAAGTACAACGATCCGATCTACGTCAAGCTAGCCAAGCTTGAAATCATGTACCGTCTGACCCGAGACGAGAACGTCTCCGAGGTCCTAGCCGAGCTAAAGGAGTACGCTTCGGAGGTGGACGTCGATTTCGTTCGGAAAGCGGTCCGGTCGATTGGGCGATTGGCGATCAAGATCTCATCAGCATCGGATCAGTGCATCTCGACCCTCTTGACGCTTATGCAGACCAAGATTAGCTATGTCGTGCAAGAGGCAATCGTGGTGATCAAGGATATCTTCAGGCGATATCCGAACCAATACGAAAGTATCATCGGGACATTATGTGGGAACCTAGACGTACTGGATGAACCGGAGGCGAAGGCAGCTATGATCTGGATCGTGGGGCAGTATGCGGATCGGATAGAGAACAGTGATGAGCTGCTGGAAGACTTCGCGTTCACTTTCAAGGAGGAACCAGCAGAGGTCTGTCTGTTTTGCTGGGCGATATCATCTCACTAACCACTTGCAGGTCCAGCTGGCCCTCTTGACCGCGATCGTCAAGCTCTTCATTCGACGGCCGACAGCGGCCCAGGACCTGCTTCCAAAGGTTCTCAAGCTGGCGACCGAGGAAGCGGAGAACCCGGATCTTCGGGATCGAGTGAGTGAGGGTTCCTTAAGGTTGGTCAGCCGCTGATCGTTTTCAGGGCTTCATGTATTGGAGACTTTTGACATCGAATCCTACCGCTGCGAAAGATGTCGTCATGTCCGACAAGCCTGCGATCTCGACGGAGACAGATAGGATGGATAAGGGAATGCTGGATCAGGTGTGTCAACCTCGTGACAACCAACGAAGAGCTGATTGTCGACAGCTTCTCCTTCAAACCGGGACACTGGGGAGTATATATCACAAGAACCCAAATGTCAGTGCGAGTTCATGATGATACCTCACGCTTATGGTTCGCATCAGACCTTCATCCGTACAGCCCGAGCGCAATATCTTCCTGGTTGGTCATCCCTCGGAGCAGGTTAGATCCCTTGTTGACCCATGTTAGACTCTCCAGCGCTCAACGCCTCTTCCCGTCGCCATCTCATCACCGCCAACGGAATGGGCATCACTTCCGCCGCCCGAATCACTGCCCCGTCCGTCCCCTCTCGATCAACAGCGGTA
>JAABUI010000918.1_pt1 | contig 18884 bp, 18 predicted proteins | sample 5559111 | NCBI WGS metagenome assembly JAABUI01 (sample SAMN10711870, study PRJNA513365) | rock metagenome | isolation source: Antarctica rocks | place: Antarctica: Victoria Land, Buttleship Promontory
CTCTCCCCTAAACTATAGTAGCTATAAATATAGGTATATAAGATATTAGAGATACGGAAAGTATATACTAAGTATACGTAGCGGCCCTAAATCTAGGTACCTAGCTATCGACTATTAACTCCGGAGTATAGGTTCTACTTATTCTCCGTATATACTAAGTATATACTTATTAACTATAGGTACGACGTAGAAGTATAGGCCGGGATAATATATAGGTCTATTTTTAACGAAGGCGTTAGATAGTAGCCTTCTATAAGCCGAGTATATACTAGATATATACTAAGTATAAGCTTACTAGTATATAGCTCCGACGATATCTACGTAATAAATATTCTAGTACTAGTATATTTTTTTTCCTACCTAATACTTAGTATATACTAACGATATATAGTTCGTAATCCCGGGTATAGTAACGTAATAAATAATTCGATTATAGCTAGCGAGAAGTAATTTATATATATATTTAGTATATACCTAGCTAATGCGTAGTAGCGCTCTTAAGCTTTAGGTCCGCTCTAGCGGTTAGCGGAGCGCCGCCTACCTTTATAAACTAGGGTATATAAGTCGATACTCGGTATATACTTAGCTTACGCTTAGTAGACGGGGGCCTTACGGCGGCTATATTAATATCTACGCTACCGAGATAGAGGCGCTTACGTAAGTCTAGAGTATATTCTATATATACTAAGCTAATATATCTAGGGCGGCTAACCTAGCCTTTACTAGCCTTTATAGCACCGTATTCTATCGTGCGGTATATTAAATACCTCGCTAATTAATAGAGTATACGCCTAGCTTACGCGGTCGCCCTAAATACCGAGTCGGTAGCGATTCTCGAGTCTTATCGGAGAGGGAATATACTAAGTATACGCTAACTATAGTCTAATAGAGGGTATATAATACGACGCCGGGGTCCCGCCGCTCCCGAAAGGTAAGTAGAGGCACGCTAGGGTCGCAGTATATACTAACTATATACTTAGCGCGGGCGCTCTCCTCCTCCTCCTCCTTATAACGAGTCCCTAGCGGCGGACGCCGTAGCCCGTAAAAACGCCCGCCCCGCCGGTAAGTTTACCCTCTATATCCTTAGTATATACTAATTATATCGTAGCTAAGAAGCCGCGTACTAGTAAAACTAGTAAGTTCTAAGATATATATATACTTAGTATATACTTCGCTAACGTTAACTCTAGCTACTCGCGAGGGTTTATACTCCTAGGGGGTTAAAGTCTAGTATATACTTAGTATATAGTTATTAGGCTACGGTTCTTATATATTATATTATAGTATTATAGTATTAGGGTATCTAGCCTACTTTATATATACTTAGTATAATTCCCTAGTAAAACGGGGTAATACTTACTATATAGTAGCTAAGAGTACTTTCTACTCTCTATATATTTAGCTTATACCTTACGTAACTTATCTAAAAGCTCTTACTATATACGCGTAATTATTTTCGTCGTAACTTACCTTCGGTATATGCTAAGCTAATACGCATAGCTCAGCGGGGGCAGAACCTACCCCCGTTAAACTTTCTACCCCCGCTCGGCTAATTCCTACCCCCGCCGAGCTATAACCCCGGATTCTATTAAGATGTATCCCTTTCCTTAAGTCGGGATGGCTAACGCTAACTTTAGCGTACCCGGGGTCATCCTGAAGTTACAATTTATCTACTTAATAATCTATAGATGACTGAGAATGCTGCTAAGAGCTGAGTAGATTAATCAGATAAGAGAGATGCCCTCGGATACGCTAAAGCTTAGCGTTAGCCATCCCGACTCAAGGAAAGGGATAGCACATTCCCGTGCAGAGAATCTGGCTGACATTTGCATTGTTGTCGATAATCTCTATTCGAAAGAGACTCGCTTTTTATATGAGCTCATACAGAACGCTGAAGACAACTCTTACTCTACAGCGACGGCGGACGGTGAAGAGCCGTTTCCGTTGGAATGTAACATCAACATGCTTCTCATCAGCCTGATGGATGACACTCAGCCCTATAGGGCTGAGGTGCGGGATCGCTATGTACATAGTAACTTCTCGTACCTCCATAGATCAATAACAGTCAACCTCATGATGTTCCTATTGACCATCTATCAAACCTATTCCAAAGGTTTCTAGCATTCAAACTCTATCCAGATAGGATCATCATTGATTCGAATGAGGATGGCTTCTCGAAAAGCAACATCAGAGCCATTTGCTCCGTCGGCAACTCTACGAAGAAGCACAGTGCGGGATACATCGGCGAGAAGGGCATCGGCTTCAAGTCCGTTTTCAAGATTGCACAGAAAGTGCACATTCAGTCCGGACCGTTCTCTTTTGCCTTTTCGCATACTCGAGAGGACGATGACGATGGTCTGGGCATGATCACACCGTACTATGAGGACGCTGAAGAGCTTCCAATGGGTGTGCGCACGCGTATGACATTAACGCTCTTAGATTCTACGGAATTCGAGGAGCGGGCTTCTGAATTCCGGGACGTCCCTGACAGTTTCCTAATGTTCTTGAGTCGATTACAGCGACTATCCATAGAGCTGTACCCGCCAGACAATGCCCCTACGGCCAATCAATACTCGAAACGAGAAACCAAAGAAAATGGGCTGTACACGACATTCCTTGCCAAGACTAAGCGCAAGGGCAAGAAAGGATCAACTTCAGAACAAAAATATTATACCATGAAGAGCGATCTTCACGATCTCCCTTTCGACGAGGCGAGAAAAGACAAGGAAGGAAACAGCATTGACGGGGCAACAGTTATTCTCGCATTTCCAGTAGATGAGCAAGATGAGCCAGTCCTCAAGCAGCAGCACACGTACGCTTTCTTGCCCTTGCGTCGAGTAGGGTTCAAGTTCTTAATTTAAGCTGACTTCATCACTCAAGCCAATCGGGAAGATGTGGTACATTCCAAGAGGAACCAAGCTGTTCTGAAAGGGGTCGCCAAAGCACTTGCGGATGCCGTGGTCGTGTTCTGCAAGTCTTCATCGCTTAGGTATCAGTGGATGAGATACCTTCCTGAAGATTTCATTACAGATGAATTCTGGAGGACATTGTGGACCCTGGTTCGTGAGAAGCTCGAACAAACTGCCCTTTTAGAGCCATGGAGCGGTAGTGGTCTCTGCAAGCCTTCGGACCTCCAGAAGCTGTCCGAAAGTGTCATCGCCGAAGATCGAAGTCCTTTGTTACCGGATCTAGAGGGTGCAGAAATCTACCTTTCACCGAAGTACACAGAAGCAGACGTCCAGATCCTCAAACGCTTAGGGACAAAAACGCTTCAATTGAGCAAATTTATTGATCGTCTAGACGCTGATCTCCACATCCCTGGCGGCTCGAGATGGAGATCTATGAAGAAGAATGCCGATTGGCGTACTCGGATCTGCAAGGTACTTTCGAGAGCCTTCATGAGGAACAATCCTGGTCAACAGAAGCGCTTGAGAACGCTTGCCCTGATTCCATTGCGTGATAGCAAATGGGTATCTAGCGCTTCTGGGACCAAAATGTACTTCCCCAAGACTGATGGTATTCCCATTCCTGCAGATCTCGGTCTCGATCTCGTCTGCCCCATGGCTGCCGAGAATGTTGCTTGGACAGATCTTCTCATAACTTTAGGCGTAATGAGCTGCCCGTGCGATTTTGTAATCAGCTCGATTCACAAACGTTACAATGCTACGAGCCTTGACAACTTCAAATTGTTCAATGCTGTGGCTCACATCCGATATTTATATTTTTTCCTCCCGAAAGACCATTCGAGCTTGGCTCCGCAGGTTCGACTTGCCAATCAGCACGGCTCTCTGCTTAAGAAAGACCAGTACCTGTATTTCCCTGACGAAGGAGATGACTACAGTCCATCAAAACTCTTTAAGCAAGATGCCCAGCTTCCTGGCCATCCGGTACATTATCTACATGAAGACTATTTGAAGGCGGTTGATCCTGAAACTATCCATAATCGCCGGCCGTGGCTGAGATGGCTTGAAGAAATAGTCGGGGTCCGCCGAATACCCGAGCTCCGTGCCAAAGGCTATGATGGACTGTCGAAAGAATTTCAGTATATCATCAACCATCGATCGAATAGGCTGCTAGGAACTCTGAAGCGTGGATGGGCCTACTATCGCCCTCAGATCAACAACGTCGTGGAGGGAGAGCTGCGGAACAGCGCTGTGCTTCTTGAAAATGGACGCAGGACATCTCTACTATGCACGTTCCTGCCCCTTCCCAAGCTTAAGCAAATCGCTGCGGAGCTCCGTATTGCCGACGCATATCCTTTCATTGGAATTTCCGAGCTTCTTCGAGATGAGGAAAGATTAGAATGGACATTTGTGAAGGACTTGCAAGTTGGGATTGAGGAGAGTCTGGACTTCTACCTCTCTGCCCTGGAGACATTCAAAACACTCAACCCTGCGCTCAACACTGCTTCTGCGAGAGACCAATTGGCCAGGATCTATCTGAACATTCAGTCGAGATGTAATGAAGGTCTTGATCATGTTCGGTATGCCTTTGTGGAATTTGGCCCCTTTCGCGACTAACGAACATGTAGTGATATATTCAGGCATCCTGTCATTTGGATACAGCCATCGAAGAGGATTGACTCTACCTGGCTCTCGACTGCAGACTGTGTTTGGGACGGTCCGCAATGGCTCAAATCAAAGCAGTGTCTGAAGCTCGAAGTCTACCTTGAGCTTGAGCATCTTTTCAAGTTGTCTCTAAAGACTCCCGATGCTTCTCAAATAGATGTCGTTAATGATCTGCTTATGTTAGAGAGCCATAGTGGAGACAAAAATGCCTCGAGAAGCCACTCCACCGCCTACACTAAACCGAACATTGGAACCGTCAGCGAGCCATATCAAGTCACTTCAATAGAGGAAGCTTTTGGCACTACTGGAAAAATCCATAGCATTACTTCCATGGAGGCATATGCAAAGCAATCTTTTGAGGTAAAGGAATATTCCCGTTGATAAACGAAACCTTACTAACTGCATTTTAAAGGAGCTCCGTCTAAAAGATTATGATGTAGGGAGGAAATCGTTGAGCACTGAGACCTCAGTCTATAAAACAAAAGCATTCGCTGGACTCGAGACTGACAAAATCATCGAGGAAGCTGAGAAGCGATACAATTACCTGTGGCAGAAGCATTCGTTCCCGACGAGTGACGGGAGCCCAGAAAGCCAGAAAGCCTTAGGGTCCACCTTCGAAGATTCCGCCTTGGTATACATTCCAAAAGAGAACGCTTGGTGCCCTCCGTCCCAATGCGTCTGGGTAGAGTCGAGTGTTAAGATTCCGGGGAGAGCTTCCCTTGCTGACGCATATCCATTGAAGAAGACATTCTTCACAGCAGTCCGCAAGATCTCGGAGCCAACCGTCGAGATGTACGTTGATTCACTGAAAGCCGAAGCCAAAGGAAAAGCATCAGCAGCGCAAATTAAGGAGACTATGGCTCTGATTTGCGGCTTGAGTGTTGGAGAAACCGATCTCTCGAGCTTGGTCGAGGCTAAAGTCTTACCGGTAAAGCTTGCGAATGGGGTGGGCAGCTTCGCCTCAGCTTCTTCTAGGAAATCTTTTTTTTTCGTGGATTTTGCGATTGTGGAAAATACCATTCACTGGGATGCCTTTAAGGGCAAGATCGTGGTTTTGGACTTTTCCCTCGAAGAGATCAGGGACACCAGACCCCTTCTCCTGGCAATGGGCTTGGAAGAACGATTTTCTTCAAAACTTGTGAAAGAAGTCACAGACGTAAGGGAAGGCTCCCAGGATCATGAGATGACCAAAAATCTCCGCATCAAAAGTCAGGCTATTGTCCGGTATGTCATTCTTCATAAGACCTGGATAGGAACATGAAACAGCAATGAAGCTTCAGTTAGCTGACGCTAGTACAGATGTGCTTTTCATTTTGCTAGCCTGAAAAAAAGACAGGACGTAGCCTTGGTATATCAAAAGTTCAAGCGCGCAATGGTCTACGTGAGTGACGGCATTAGACGCTCCCTGCAGATCATGCAGGATGGACGCAGCATTGAAGGCGTATCAAGCCGAGCGAACTTTCATTTTGAGGAAGCAGAGGGTGCTCTGCGACTCTACTTACCGAAGGACGAGGTTGAACGCGATGTTTGCTTAGAATCTGACCTTCCTCGCAGATTGTGTACATTCTTGAGCATCACTGATCCAGGTGCGCCAGGCGTTATTGGAGGCGTGTTTCGAAAAGACAACCCGGCTGTCATAGACAAAATCCTCGAGAACGCAGGAGTGGGTCAAGTTGAATGTGACTTTACCGCTCTGGATGAAGAGCTTGGGGCGTCAGAAGCTGGGTCGGACGTTGAGACTCTGGTCGAGGCTACCAGCAATAACAGGCTTTCCACTCCAAGTTCTGGTCAATCCGGAAGTGAAATTGCGGAGGACGTACGCGATGAGATTATGCCCAGCCCCTCATACCAGGAGCGGCAGAAAGAGGCCCAGGAGACAGCTTACAAGCGCATCCTCGAAAATGTCGTCAACGTTGCAAGACAACGTGTGCATGCTGGCGTTTTCGAGTCGACGGGAGTCTCCATTCGGGGTCCAGTGGCAACTAAAGCTTTGCCTCAGGAAAGAATTCGAGAAGCTTTCGCAACTCGCACGCAAGAACGGGATTTCAAAGTTGGAGCTGCAGGGGAACTTTACATGTTCGAATATTTGAAGGGACTCGGTCTGCCAAGATTTGGTTGGAGAATTGGAAGAGCGCGATCAGAGACCGAGTCAAGATACATGCCGACTATCATGGCCTCGAGAAAGATAACGATCGAAGTGCCATTGCTGATATTGAGTACCTGGATGATTCACGCAAGCTCACCCAATTCTTGACCCAGAAGGGACATCTAGCACAAGGGTTGTGGGATAGCGAGAGACCCCTCTATCACATTGAGATCAAGACAACAACGAGTTCAGATTGGCAAGAGCCTTTCTTCATGAGTAAAGCCCAGGAACGACATGTAAGAACCTCTATCTTTCGGGTTTGAAATCGCTTACAGGGTATTAGATTCAAGACAAACGTATTGAAGATGGCAAAAGCCGTTCGAGCATCTATATGATCTGCCGTATTTTCAATCTGGGTAAAGGCGACGAGACAGGCATACATGTCTATCTCGACCCCGAGACGAAGAGGAAAAATCGAGAGCTGGAGTTCAGCACACACACTTGGGCTGTGAAACCCTTAACGCATCCAACCATGCCGGTCGGGAACGGCATCGCCAGGGCATCTGCAGCTCCGACAACAACGATAGTAGCAACAACCGCTGGGACAAGCGGCGACACTGGGACTAACGATTCTAATAAAGAATAGGTAATCCCGAGCTTTGCCAACTTCGGCTCCTCTGCCACCAATGGCGTCCCGAGAAGCAGTGATTGGACATTCGGGTTATCAACTGGGTTTCAAAAAAAAAACGGAGTCTCCGGGGGGCACTCTATTTGGTTCAAACTCGGCACCTTCCGGCAACAACGCATTCCCCCAACCCCCTTCAAGGGGTGTTTTATTCGGAACGACCCAACCCTCTTCGACGGTAGGTATCTTCTCTGGTTCCAATGGCGTATCCCCCAACAACGACACATCCAAAATCCCGTCCCTACGCCTGTCTGGCTCGAATGCCACATCATCCAACGGTGACGTCTCGAAAATTACACCAAAGGTTGGCCTATTCAGCTCTAATGCCATGTCTACCAATGGTCATACTTCGAAGGCTAGTTCTACAGGCATTTTTTTTGGTATAACTGCAAACAGCGACGCACCTAAGGGTAGGTCTCCCAGCACGACTGGTGTCTCTGGGTTCGGTTCCTCCAGCAGCACCGAATCCAAGGCTCCGTCCGCAAAGGGTCTCTTTGGAATGAACCATGGTAGCAACAGTTCTAAAGCTCCGTCTGCAAGTAGCCCCTTCGGCATGAAAGCTGCCTCTTCGAACATTGAGACTTTGAAATCTACTTCATCGACTTATTCATTTGGAAAAGCTGAATCCTTATCTTCTTCAGCGACTGGTGGACTTTTCGGCACAAGCCCCTCGCCTTCGAACACCCAAATTCCTGAGACCATTGCCACGGGAATTTCTATCGCAGTAGTGCAGCCCTCGTCTTCGACTACAACAGGCTCTGTCTTTGGCACAGCAGCGACGTCCACAGAGAGGGAGTCTTCGCAAAGTGCGACTGGCTTTTCCCAATTCGGGACATCTTCTTCCACGCCCAGGGGCGGGGTTGGCACGTTCTCCCAATTCGGGACATCTTCTTCTACGCCCAGGAGCGGGTTTGGCACGAACGCCGCTACCTCCACCAGCCATGATAAGTTCGGATTCACAAAGCCGATACCTATCACTAGCAACCTCTTCAGCGCGTCTAGAGAGATATCATCTAGCTCGACCTTCGGCTCCGCAAGCCTCACACAGACTGCGAACACGTCTAAGCCGACGACGTCGACTGCACCAAGCGTTCTCACATCCGCAGACCCGAAGCCAACGGACAGCCTTACCCCCAACCCGTTTCAGACCAGCTGGCTCAATAAGGATCATTCTTTCGCGCATCAATCTCCTTCACCGTTGCCCGCGCCGACGCCGAAGTCGCGCAGCCCGCAAGCACGAGAGGCGAGGAGCAAAGCTTCTCCGAAACCTGCGGCTGCGGAAACGACAGCACGGGCAGCTGAAACGCAGCCAGCTGCTACCAAACATGGTGTGAGTGACGAGACGTAGACCGTTGACTAGCAACAGCAGGCGTGACAGACAAAAGAAAGTTCGCTTCTTTGCTTCGCCGGCTTGGATTCTTGAAGGGCTAAATCTAGTGTGCACAGATCTCTACAGTTAATATCACGCCACTCCACCGTCCCTAATAGGCCACTCCATTTTGGGTAGAACAGGCACCGCCGTCTGGCTCTCCTGATGCGACTTTTTTGTTATTCGCGCGGAGTCTCTGCCGATCTGCAGCTCTGGGATTCCGATCGAACCGTAGAGCTCTCGGCTAATGCGGTCGCCTTTGTTGAAGGTCAGGTGGTCATTTGCAAAACGGCAGCTGGCGAAGTAAGCAAGGTTGCAGGTACTATTATATGAGCCCAGTTTGTGACATATAACATAGCCTTCAGCTTCCACCCTTCGCAACTTTGCTTCTACAAGTTCGACGCACGCTCCGAATCTCGTGATGCCACACACCATCCGCAAGTCTTAGGGCCCCGTCCAGGGGACTCAAATTTAACTGGCCTATGATTAATTAAGATCCAGTTTTCCTCGTAACTGCGTCTGAATACATCGATTCTACCCCCTCTGATAATGAGCATTACTTCATAGGGGCTGCCTCCGTTACCGTTGAAAACGTCGCCCCTTACGGTCCCCCTTTCGATCCAAATCCCGGTGTCACCTTCATCAATCGTCCCAAAAAGAAAACCTGTTACCTATGAAGTTCAGCGAGACTCCCGTAGCAACCAGATTCCACACATCCGGATTGCTAAAAACTAAGGCTTCAGAAAATTATGTTTGGTTCTAAGTCGCTCCTATCTCTTTGACAGTACAAGCCACACGCCGGGGTTTTAATCGTCTACGCTGTACAAGATGGTCAGCACCCAACGACTGATGTCTAGAAGTCGGCTGGGCTTCGATTCAAGAGCGAGCGGTCATTGGAGCCGGCCCGAACACCTTACCGCTCGCTACCAGAATTTTCCAGTTGATCTAATCAGCTTAGGGGTAAGGCCGAACAATATCGTCAACTTGCGCTGAAAAACGATCGAATCGTGAAACTCTTGTGCGAACACGCTTCAAGGATATTCTGGCTTGGTCAAAGCGGAGTGCTGAGATGGCAGGGACAAACGAGCAATTGATTGCAAACTTCGGACGAGTAATCATTAATGACATTGGATGTTCTTGCATATTTTCTAGTCCTCCAGGCGGAACTGCAGCTCGTCGTCAGACTGCAGGATCAAAGGAAGGCATGGCCCTGGCAATTTCTTTATAATTTCTTGGTCGCCGAAGACATCGTCGAGGGTCCCAGCGAACCACCATACGCCTAATGGACGAAGCCTCAGGCGGAACTCATCATCGTCACCCATTGCCTTAACGATCGCGTCCGCATTTTTCAAAAGCACGAATTCGTGCGTAACAGGTACGTATGGCTCCAGCGTGGTGAGGCCTCTTCGCGATCTTCCCCCAGAGCCTACTGCGAGGCTGCACGTATGTGTAGGCTTGGTGACAAACTCTTCACTGGTAGAGATTTTGGCGATCGAGAAATTGCTTAGCGATGGAGACGGCTTGGTTGAAGTGATGCGATGACCATTGGGGATATTTTCAGCCCTATTAGATAGATGTAGAAAGCTTTGATCTCCGGAAGACCTAAGAGTGATTGCGCGGTCATCCTCGTTGGTGATAATGACACGTAGGGTCGTGGGAGGCGATTTTGAACGATGCACAATATTCGACGACAAGGACATGGATATGGAGATGCTGGGAGGCTTCGGCAGAGAGTTGACAACCGAGAAGTCCCTATGAGTGGGCTTCGACGCTACAAGCTTTGCCGGCTCTGAAGGTGGTAATGAAGCATGCAACTCCAGGTCTGCGTCATCCCCGTAGCTCCACCATTTGATTCCAAGATCGAGGGTGCCCAGCTCTACACGGTATTTGTGGTCCGGGACAAGAGCCGGTTTGATGTGAGCATTAAGTCGTAATGGGATGACAAGGTCGTACTCGAATAGTGGCAAACGTGAAGTCCTTGGCGGGAGAGTAAGTATCCTAGGATTGGCAGTCGGCTTCAGCGAGATACCGACGAAACCTAGATCAACTTGCTCTTTGCTGTCAAGATCGATGAGTTTGAGAAGACCGTTTGAAAAGGCGTGGGGGATGTCGAAGAGGGAATCGTCAGTCAGGATGTTCATTGGTCGCGTCAAATCGCTTGCACCTCGGCGCACTTGGAGAACAACATCATAAGGGACGGTGCCTTCTAGGTCCAAAACCGCCGGACTATAAGTTGAATGGAGATGCAAATTTATTGGCAGTTGAGAAGCCATCCGTGGGAATTGAAGTAAGGAGCACGACTTCAAATTCTTGGGATTTGGATTTGCTCTTGAAGATATGCAATCTCTTTCTGTGGCCGACGGCAGTATTATTGCTAGGTGGCAGATCTTGTCGCTCTGCTAACCTAAGGAAGGTGGTAGAAAACGAGAATCCTGACGTGTTCATGGTGTGTGGTTTGGTTGTGAGTCACATCCTTCAGAAATCCTATTACAGCGCTATGCAAAACCATCTCGCTTATTGGTCTGACCACGTAAGCAGCGTAATCAGAGAGCAAGGCCTGTTATCTTCGTTTCAAAACGTTGTAAGTGCATAAGTATTATACAAAGCATTGTTTATACGCGAATATTACTTAGGTAGACTTTAAAGTGATTGAACAGAAGCTTAGTGATAGGATGATATCATCATCATAATGCATCTGTGGGTTCACAGCGCTACCAGGAAGAACATCTCAGGGGTGTCGCAACCTTAGCCCATAGGGATAGTCCTGGAACTTAGCAGTATGTACCTCGTGTTGCGTAGCATGTTGTTTCTGGCTTAGCGTGTGACCAAATGCAATATATAGCTCCCCCAGCGCCATTCACATGCATCCCAAACACAGTCATATGCCAAACGTCTGGAAATAACGGGAAGATCAACGATCTCATTCGGCCACACTTCAAAGCTCAATAGCAAAAAGCTCCCTCAAATATTGCCCATACCTAAAGAACAGCAACGGCGCCGGACTCAGGACCACGCTCAAAAACGCAAAAACACTCACCCCCCACCCATACCCCACCTTCTCAAACAAATCCGGCGCCCCCAACGGCATGATTCCCCCCACAATACTCCTAAACACCGCCCCGGCCGCAATAGCCGACGCCGCATACTTGGAAAACGAATCGATATAATAATTCTGCACCGTATTGATGATGGTGATCATGCCCAGTCCGAAAAATACTGTTGCTAGCACTGTGACCGTCCAATGGATTTTATATTCTACCGTCCAGCCGAACCAGAATAGACTCAGCGGGATGAGCACGGCGCCGATGTTGGCGAGTGGGAGGCGGAACTCGGGTTGAGATTCGTTGTTGTTCTTGCGGGTGAGAGAATTGTAGAGGGTGTCGATACGGGGGACGATGAACCAGACTGCGAGGAGGAAACCGAGGCCTGGGCCGAGGTACATGAGGCCGACTTGGGTGGTATTGAAGCCGTATTGTTCGCCGTAGATGGCTTGGAAGTTGGTGTAGAGGCTGTATGTTGTGCCGAAGAGAACGGCTTGGTAGATTGCCATGGTCAAAACAATCGGCTGCGTAAACAGAATTTTTAACGGCCTCAGCATACTCTCCGTCAATCTCGTCCTAAATGGTCGATCATCCTGGCCCGCGGTGCGGTACTTGGTGCCCTCGCCGGAGGAGGAGGAGGAGCGCTGGTAGGATTGCTTGCGGGCGGAGAGGATGACGGGGGCGTAGGTTTCTTTCAGGAAGAGGAAGCCGATGATGGTATTGAAGGCGCAGACGATGGTGAGGATCCAGAAGATCCAGCGCCAGCCTAGGTATTGGACTATTAGGCCGCCGAAGAGGGGGCCGAGGGTGGGGCCTAGGAGGGGGCCAAGGAGGTACCAGCCGAAGATACCGCTACGGTGGGTTAGCGGAGAGGAATTATGGGGGGGCGGGAGGTTGGGAGGAGGACTCACGCTCGTTGGCTGGGGTGGAACATGTCGCTGATTGTTCCGCCGCCATTTGCTATACCCACGCCTGGGAATCCTTAGTCTAGACTCCAATTGATAGATCAGGTAGGAATTGCTGAAGGACAAAACAACGGAAAAGGTCGTACTCCCAAAGAACCCACTAACAGTCCTTACCGCAATCAGAGTCTCCACGTTCGGACTCAAAGCCGTCGGTATCTGCAACAACGCAAATATCGAAAAACAAACCAGATACAGCTTTCGCCTCCCGAATGTTTCTGACAGCGGAGCCAAAATCAAAGGACCAATACCAAGAAAGACTACAAAGCCAGTGGTGGCACCAACGATATTCTCACTCGAAGTGCCCAGGTCCTTTGCAATCTCCCCAATGCCAGGAGTGAACATGCTAGATGCCAAGGGTGAAAGTACTATTTTGGACGACATCAATACCCAATTTCTCACTTCACAGAAAGATGTTGATACACACCAGCCATGAAAGCAATAATACCAACATTAGTCATCTTCCTCCATCTCGTCCAATTCCTCGGAGCCTCCTCATCTTCTTTCGAAAACTCAATGATCTAAATACTCCATCAATCACACGACATTCAGTAGTCGCCGAGCACTCAAGTACCTCTACGGAATCATCTTGTCGGCCGTTGGCATCGCCATTCTGGAGTAGCGGGGACCGCTCATTTGATTTCTGCGCCATTCAAGGGGATGATGTCGATGATTGCATGGATGGTTTTGCAGAGGATCGTGGGGGTCAGCTTGGCGAGATTTCATTTTTTGTGGGTTAGCGCGATCTGAGGACGCTGTTGATCATTGTAGGGCTGATATCCGATTTGTGGAGCTTGGCGCGTCTGCTAGTCACGAGACTCGCAAGTGCGCCACCCTTCACTGTGGGTCCTTCACGAGGTCTTCAAATGATGCTCCCTTCCTTGTACTGGAGAAGTAGACCCCTTGTCATGTCTTCTGTCTCTCTGAGTCTGGCCTGCTTTTCAGGACGAGTCAGACTCGATCGGATTTGGTCCTCGTCGGACGGGTCCAGTCATCTACTCATTACCTCTTTACAGCTTATAATTGTTTTCAACGGCCTCCAATAAAGAATTCGATAAAACCGTCACAAGATTATGGTCCAGCGCGTTCGTTCTTGAAATGGGCGTTCGAGATGTACTAAAGCTAGTGTAGATCCTGAAGGATCCTGGCACGGGAAGGCTGCGGCCCAAGACTAACTAAATCGTGAGTCTGAGCCTGCCCCCAGTGCCGACCTCATGTCTTTAAATTCATGTCCTCATCCATCCGCTTTGTCTTTACTCGCGACGCGTCATGGAGAGCGGAGATTTGGCTGCGCTCTGTTTCGCTCTGCTATTTGCGTTCTTGTTGTTACCATGGGTCGTCGCTATACGATACAAGAACGATCGCACACCCAAGGCGTCCAGGCAATCAAAAAAGGTCATGGAAAATGCCAACAATTACAGGCGTTTCGAAGAGTACACAATTCTGATAGTGATATATGCCATCGTCATTGCTGCTTATATAATTATCATTGACCGTGCTGTGAACGACCCCAGCTTTCTGGGCAAGCAAGGCTTCAAAGCACACAATGTCAACTTTCAGATTCTCTCCTTCATTCGAACCGCCTTTGCAGTCATCCATTTGCCAATTTTGACAGCTGTACTCGCTGCTACAATACCCTATTGGATGATGGCCAAGCCCGACCGTTCCACACCAGAGACTGCCGCTCTACGGCCGACCAAAGATGAATCAATTCAAAAGGAGCAAGATCCGGAGCAGCACCTGGAACAATCTACCAGAGTAACTCAGCTTTTCTATCTGGCCGACAGGACATGGGCTGGTCTAATTGGATGGATTACGACTTTCGTCTATGGCTGGCAAGACCGTGCTTTTTCCTATATATGGGTTCAGCTTGCAATTATAGCAGCACTCGCCTACATCGGCTTTCCTCTACTGTCTTTAGCTTATGTCACAAAGAACACTCAGTATTGGGATTCAAGTTCTATGCCAGCCATAGTCGACGTAGGCGGCATGAGCCAGTCCTACGGCAGTGCTGTAGGAGGGATGCGAAACACAATGGATTGGATGAAGGATCAACCTCTTCTCAATTCGAGCCTGAACATCAATCTCATGGGCTTTAATTCGTCCAGTAAAGCTTCGTTCAGCAATGCTTCGACCTCATTCAACGGCATTGGAGATCAAGCTTACTACTTTCGTTGGGCTGATAATCAGTCTTTCATCACACTTGCATTACCAAAGACCGAGGACAACAAAAACAATATTCAATTGCCTATCGCTGGTATCAGAGCCTTCGCATCTTGTGGACTGAACAATTATAGCCTGACACAACTGACACAAGGAAATGGCAAAGGTTCGACAATTGTGCCAAACCTTGGATATGACAATACTCCGCCCCTACCTGGCAGCAGCTTTCCCTACACGCTGAAATGCGCAAATAATTGCTCTAGTCTTGACAATTCACCTGTATTAGCCTGCAGCGCGCAATCCTCGCTTGTCAACCTGACTTCATTCGATTACAAGAATGTAAGCGGCAATTATGTTACTGACCTTAGGACGGGAACGTCGGTCCCAACGGATCATTACACTTTCTCTAATGTTGGTTCCACCTCTCCGGGTCAAGTCCTGAGCTGTATCGAGCAAGACTCCACCGATGTTCAGTCCACTGCGGCCATCCTCCTGGCGGTCCAGGGTGCCAATAATATGACCCAAGTCGCAACTTGCAATATTTCCGTCACCTACATGAAGCCAACAGTCAACACACTACTGGGGCAGTACATAGACTCCACTGGCTCATCCTCTGCATTATCTGGGCTCAATGCGACGCCGGTGGAGCTCTTGAATCTCAGTATGACTTCGTTCATCAATTTCTTCCACGAAGGTCCTCCAGTCTTGAACTATGAGCCAGCCTCAAATTGCACGCTCCCTCCGATCACAAGTGGGTTCCAATGGATTACCGATTGGGGAATTCCGTGCTATTCACCAGAGCTGCCGAATCCTGTCACCAACGAATCGAATCCCGCGGCCCTTCTGAAGCAGCCCTATTCAGACTTCATCATCGGAGCTGCAAGTTTTGATGAGCGCATGTTTCTTGGCCCTTTGGCTTCCCTTATCAACGATCCGACATTCTTCCAGAGCGGCACTGTATCAGGTGTAACCTTTAAGGTTGAGAACGGCCTCGCATACGGCAAGGTACCCCCAGTCCTTGCATTGGTAGTACTCGCGATACCAATACTCTGGACGATTGCGCTCTCCGTTATCACAATCACCCGACGGCGCTGGACGGCTTCTCTTGATGCATTTGCTATGTTCAAACTTGGAGCCGATTGGCGTGATGACTTGCAGGACTTGAGACTAGTCTCGCTGGGAAAGGCGAGCGAGCGCATGGTTTCCATACCTGGCACCGTCTTGGTAAACCCAGAGACCGGGGTTGTGGAGCTGGCTAATGCTCCACCAAGAAGGAGACTGTCGATGAATTCTCGGAGGCCGACATGGCTCCAGCAGCATGGACTTTCTTGGTGAACGAGATAGCCAGCTCGACCTTTTTGTTCGGACATAGGAGCATTATTGCGAAGCTAAAATCTACACCACAGCATTCATGGCCTAGGTCTACAAATCTCGAACAGAAAGCAATCGCTGATCGCCACCGATGAAGAAGACTTTCATGAGCAAGTAACGCAATTTCGGGCACCTCAATCCGCAAATTCGCTGACCTTGAAAGTCGGATGCTTCTGAATCTGCAATCCTCCACTTACCAGTGCCTGAATCCACGGAATGCCCTTCTCCCACTAACAATGTCTCTCTGGCGCCAGCCAATCCTTCTCCAAGTCCTCCCAATCCACAGTCCCTAATACTGTTGGAATTCAGCCTTATGCTACAGCCTTATGCTACCAAGGTTCCTGGTTTTATGGGTGGATTGCCTAAAGCGGTTTAGCGTCTTGGCATCCCCCTGACACTCCTCTTTCTTCTCTATGTAACTAACTCAATCAATCAATTCCACACCTATGAGACCTCAACTTCTCCTCGTATTCCAACAGTGCTGTGAGTTGCGATGCATGGAATCGCATCCTTGTCGTGAACCTTTCCTAAAGCTATCCTTCCTCAGCCTGATGATTACTCAACGTGCATGAATTATCATCTGGCTAATAACATAGACTCACTCTCGCAAACTAGCCATTGACATTCTTGAACTAATCGGAATGCTTTCATTTAGCTATATCCTGACACTACCTCAGCTCCCTTTTCAGCATGAATGCTATTACTTTTGCAAAATACTTTGCTGCAGATTATAGATTGCAAATTCGGCAAATATGCACGAGGCATCAAAAATACGCATCCTTGCGTCATCGTTGGGCTGTGTCAGGCTTGGCCCGCCCTCTCCCACCCTCGACACTGCGATTTACGGTGTGCAATTATGAGGCTAATGCTTGGCGCAGCACATTGTGCCGCTACACACTATGATCTCTCTGTATAAGTAGAGTTTCTCTTATAAATCGAAGATTTTAGGCGGTCTAAGCGTAGAATATGTTTTTAGACTTATTCCTAACCGAATGAATAAATTTAAAGGGATTTCCTTTAAGTTTAGTAGAATAATCAGTCTGCTTTAAAGAGTCGGCGGAATCTCCGTATTAATGACTAAAAACCGAACTCTAGAATCGGTTACCTAAATCTAATTTAATCTACTTTAAACTTAGGAGGAGTATTTAATAAGGTGATAAGATAATAGCTCTCCTTTCCTAGAGGGTCCTAAGCTGTTATGGCCATGTTCACGTTAAGTGTGATGGCACAATGCGCTCCGCCAAGCATTAGCCTCATAATTGCACACCGTAAATGGGGCGTTCGCATGTCTGCAATGCAGCCCATATACTTTTTTATCGTTATGTATCTAGCTACGATCGGGAACAACTGATGAGGAGACAGTCCTCTGAATCTGCGCTAGTGAATTGTGCCGCCTTGTGAGCCTTGCCCTATGACGTGCTGACACGCATTTCGTTCTTACCCGCGATGTAAAAGGCTTCAAGTAAGAGCTGGACATTTTCCTATGGAGTTACCAAGACTTTGAGCTGAAAATGGATGGAGTCGCCTCTGGTCTGACGTTTCTCACCGCAGGGTTAAATGTCACGAAGGCAACGAAGCGTTGCTTCGACAATTACCGGGATGCCCCCAGGCAAATTCTCTGCGCACAACAGCAAGGTCAGCAATTTGAGCTGAACCAAGAACTTATGAATGAGCTTTCTTCGTTACAAAAAGAGCGTATCAGTCCAGCTCAAATATCATTGCAGGATGCTTATGCGTCTCTTTTGAAAGATCTACCGCTAAAGCGAAGGGGAAGCCGTGTCAAATGGGCTCTAGGTCGGAAACGTGATATCGAGGGAAGGATCACGCGGTGTAATCAAATTGAGAACTCAATGGTTTTGAATCTGGTAATAGCGCTCTATCAAGAATGGTGGGTCTGCATTAGGGATCTCATAAGATAGCGAGAGACCCTAGGCTGATAATATGGGAAGGCAGAAAGAGTTATTGAACAGCCATAATCGAAACAAGACATGTTCCCAAAGTCTCGCAGCTAAGCAATATGTTAGAGAGCGCACGGCCGCAGACACCTATCTCTGGGACTGGTTAGCTCAGACAATCGGCATCAGGACAGGCGTCATTAAATCGAAATGGAAACCCAAAAGGACTCGATTCTTCGCTCGATGGTCACTCAAATTACCATTCAGATTGAGTCAAGTTGTCATGGGGCATCTTGTATTCCGACATTGTTTTCTCACCATCCCCAAAGTGATGATAAGACTGCAAAACACGATACCTCCGGGTTCGATGATTATCAAAGCATGCCAAACGCGCGACACTGCACAAATTAAAGAGCTTCTTAGGTGCAAAGATGTTGGAATACGAGGAGAAGTTGAGGTCTCATAGGTGTAGAATTGATTGATTGAGTTGGTTATATAGAGAAGAAAGAGAAGTGTCAGGGGGATGCCAAGACGCTAAACCGCTTTAGGCAATTCACCTATAAAACTGGGAATACTTAGTAGCATAAGGCTAAATTCTAACACTCCCACATTCAGTCATATGCAATTGACTAAATATCTCTTCTTAACTAACTAGTTTTTACACCTTAGTTAGACTAATCTAACGGAGAAACCTAGCGTGTTTCTTATTAGTTAACGGCTTAGTTAGCCTATCAGCTACTATCT
>JAABUI010000919.1_pt1 | contig 18859 bp, 20 predicted proteins | sample 5559111 | NCBI WGS metagenome assembly JAABUI01 (sample SAMN10711870, study PRJNA513365) | rock metagenome | isolation source: Antarctica rocks | place: Antarctica: Victoria Land, Buttleship Promontory
CGCCGCCAAGGCAGCCAAAGCCGCGCCCAACGCCTCGTAGGCGTCGTACCCGGCGATGCGCTGCTGCGCGGCCGACAACAGCAACACCGCGAGGCTCCTCGTCAGACAACAGCGGCGATCGACGCTGTCCCGTGAACCTACGAGGGATACGTGAAGCACGGATGAAGCCGCACCTGGCGCACCAGACGACCGCCCGGGGGTGCAGCGCGCGCCCCTGCTGGGGCCGCGGCTCCGGCAGTCGGGTGCCGGGTGCCTGCAGGTCGGGCCGGGCGTGACTTCATCGGGCCTTCATGTGGCCCACCTACCGTTCACGCCCGGAGACTTCGATGCTCGCAAGAACGGGTGGACACGCCGCTAATGACCCTTCGGCCCGCTGAGCGTACAGGCATGTTTCGGGGGCGGGCGGCCCGCGGGCGCGGGTCTGCGGACCCGAGGGGGTCGTCTTGGTCAGGTCCGGGGGCTGCCCGGGTCGCGATCGTGTCGGGCAGCGTCGGGGCTGGGCACGACGGGGTAGCCCGGGAGCTGGCTGCGCGGTTGCGGGAGGACGGGATCGAGGTCACCGTCCTGGACCATCTGGCGTTCCTGCCCAGGGCCGCTCAGCACATGCTGCGCGATGGCTACACCGCGACGGTCAATCGGGTGCCCGCGCTGTTCGACTGGATCTTCCAGAGGTTGGAGGACTCAAGGCTGATGCTCGGCGCAGCCGACCTGCTGTGCCGCGTCGCTGGCCGGCGGCTCGGAGCCGCCTTGGCCGGCGCGGACGTCGTCGTCTCGACGTACCCGCTGGCGTCCCGGTCTCTGGGTCAGCTCGTCGACCGCGGCCGGCTCGATGTCCCGACAGTCACGTATCTCACCGACCCGGCGCCACACCGGATCTGGGTCCACCCATCGGTCGATCTGCACCTGACCGTCACCGCCGCGACCGCCGCAGTCGGCCAACGCCAGTACGGAGTCGCAATGGCTGCTGCGGGCCCGCTGGTCCCGCCGGCGTTCAGCTCGCCAGTTCGCCGCCTGCAGCGGCACCGTCTGCGAAACGAGCTCGGGCTGGCCCCGACCGACATCGGCGTCCTGCTGAGTGCCGGGTCGCTCGGCCTGGGCGAGCTCGGTGCCGCTGCCGAGGAGGTGCGGGCCAGCGGCGCGATCCCGATCGTGCTGTGCGGAAGCAACACCGCGCTACGGGCGCGGCTGACCGGCGACGGCATCACGGCGCTGGGCTGGCGCGACGATGTGCCGGCCCTCATGGGTGCCTGCGACGTGCTGGTCCACAACGCAGGTGGGTTGTCGCTGACCGAGGCGCTGGCGACCGGGCTGCCCGCTGTCACCTACGCCCCGATCCCCGGGCACGGACGGGCCAACGCCAAAGTCCTGGACGACGCGGGTCTTGCCCCTTGGGCGCGCGACAGGCATCAGCTCGGGATGCTCATCCAGCAGGCAGCGGAACGCCGACGCGCGACGCTCCCTGCCCCCGCTGTGCCCGCTGCCGAGGCGATCGGCCAACTCGCCTGGGCCGAGTGCGAGCGACGCACACCAAGCGGCATGCCACTGACGGGAGAGGCGGTGTGACGCGGCCGCCCAGCGGACCGCACATTCACCCCAGCGAGGCTCGTCACCTCGCACACGGTACTGACCACCACGGCACGGTCCGGTGCCCGAGCGTGATGCATGACGGCGACGATCCGGGGCCGCTGACGGCTGCCGTCCCCCGACCTCGAACCCCCCACGGCAGGCGTCGGTGGCGGTGGACCGTGACCGGACACGGGTTCTACGGCCTCGCGGCCGCGTCCCGGGGCTACTTCGGGGTTGCGCCTGCGGATCTGACGTGGGCGCAGGCCAGCGTCCTGGCCGGTCTGGTCCAGGCTCCTTCCGCCTACGACCCCTACCAGCACCTGGCCTTCGCCAAGTCGCGGCAACGGCAATGTCCTGGACCGCCTCGTTGCTACCGGGCGTCCCTGCCTCTGCGGTGACCTGCGCTCGTCACACCTTCAGGGCCACCGGCGGGGTGTCCTCGGCTCGGGCCAGGGCCACGACGGCGGTGAACGTCCCGGCCAGCACCAGCACCTCCAAGAGCTGGGTCGTGGGACCGCCGCGGAACTGCTCGGCGAACAGGCCGATCCCGACGGCGATGCTGGCCACCGGGTCGGCGAGCGTCAGCGCCGGCACCGACGCGGGCAGCGGGCCGGAGCGGTAGGCGGCTTGCGACAAGATGAACGCGACCGTCCCCAACGCCACGGCGAGGTACGGGTATGACGAGCGGAACGCACCGAGGTGCGGATCACCAAGCAGCCCGGTGGTCGCTTTGAGCGCCGCCGCGGCCAGGCCCGCTGCCGTCCCCGAGGCCACTCCGTACAGGGCCGCCTTCGCCCGCGGTCCGCGCCACAACGCCGCGGCCAGTCCTGCCACGCCAACGACGGCCAGGGTTACCGCCGCGACGACGATCCCGGACCTGCCGGCGTCCAGGTCAGGCCGTGAGTGCCCGACGCTGCCGCGCGACAGCAGCAGGAACAAGGCGAGGCCGACGACGGTGACGGTGGCCCACAGCCACTGCGCCGGCGTCACCCGCCGACGGTGCAGCCGCGCAGACAGCGGCATCGTGAACAGCAGCCCGGTGACCAGCAGAGGTTGGACAACGACCAAGGTGCCCTTGCTCAGCGCGACGCCGTGCAGGACCACCCCGGCGATCAACGCGAGGTTGCTCAGCAGCCATGCGGGGCGGCGGGCCAAGGAGAGGATGAGCCGGACGTGTCCCTGATCGGTGCCCGGATGAGCCACCGCCGCTTGTTGCTGGACCGCGGTCCCCACCGCGAACAGCCCCGCGCTCGCCAAGGCCAGCGGCACAGCGACCGCGAGCATCACCGGCTCGTCCGCTTCACTCGCCTCACACTGCCAAGACCACATGAAGCCCGCATGAAGGCCAACCGAGTGGCACTGGAGTCCGGTGGCCGCCTGCTGGAACCAGGAGATGCGCGGTGAAGGTGCTGGTTGTTGAGGATGAGCAACGGCTAGCCGCGGTCCTCGGGCAGGCGTTGACCGAGGCCGGCCACGACGTGGATGTCTGCCACACCGGCACTGACGGGCTGCGGGTAGCCCTGGCAGGCCACCACACGGTGATCGTTTTGGACTGGATGCTGCCCGGCATGGACGGCCCGACGCTCTGCCGCACTCTGCGAGAACGGGGGCTGACCACACCCGTCATGCTGCTGACAGCCCGCAACCAGGTTCAGGACCGGGTGGAGGGCCTGGACGCACTCGCCGATGACTTCCTGAGCAAGCCGTTCGCGATCGACGAGGTGCTCGCGCGTGTTCGCGCGCTAGGCCGACGGAGCCGACCGCTCGACCTGCCCGTCCTGCAGCTCGGGGACCTGCACGTCGACGCGCGGCAACGCAGCGCCCGTCGGGGGGACACACCCGTCACGCTGACTGCCCGCGAGTTCGACGTGCTCCTGCTGTTGGCGCAGAACGCCGGGCGGTGCGTGACCCGGCAGCAGATCCTGGACGAGGTCTGGGACGGTGAGACCGACTTGCGCTCGAACGTCATCGACGTGCACGTCGCGACACTGCGGGCGAAGATCGACAAGCCGTTCGGCCACGCCAGCATCGAGACCCTGCGCGGGGCCGGCTACCGGCTGTCCCAAGACGGCACGTGAGATGAGACCGCGCGCCGACGTGCGGCAGGGACTCACGTTGCGAGCAGCACCCCTTCGGGTACGGCTGGTTGCCGGGTTCGCGCTCGTCATGCTCGCCGTCCTGGCCGCCGCGGGGTCGTTCGTCTACTGGCGAGTGCAGGTCGACCTGGACCGCACCTTGGACAACACCCTGTCGGCTCAGGCGAACGAGTTGCGGCAAGCCCTCCAGACGAACCCGCAAAGTCCGGCCAGTGCCCTGGCGAGCCTTTCAGGGGAAAGCCGAGTCGCGAGCAGCCAAGTCGTCGACCCAACCGGCCACGTGCTGGCCAGGACCGGCAACGCACCCATAACGTCGCTGCTTCGCCGCCAGAGCTCACTCAGTGCCACGCACCCGCAAACCGAGTACAACGTCGGAGAGCTTCTCGGACCCGCAGGCCGGCGACTGCGCGTGCTCGCCTACCGGCTACCTGCGGTGAACCGCAGCCAGCCTGTTTTCATCGTCACTACTGTGCCGCTCGGCCAACGCGACGAGGCGCTGCGCGAGCTCCTCGCACAACTCGCGGTCGCGAACCTGGCCGCTCTGGCGATCGCCTCAGCCGTCGGCTACCGCCTGGCGCGTGCGGCGCTGCTCCCGGTCGAGCGGTACCGCGGCCAAGCCGAGGAGATCACCGCTGGGGCCACCGGAATCCGCCTGGACGTCCCCGACGGAACAGATGACGAGATCAGCAGGCTCGGACACACCCTGAACCAGATGCTCAGCGCGCTGGAGCAGGCCGGCACGGCGCAACGGCAGTTCCTTGCCGACGCCAGCCACGAGCTCCGCACCCCCCTGTCCATCCTCAGCGGAGAAGTCGAGCTGGCCCTGCGCAGACCACGGAGCAACGCCGAGCTCGAAAACACCCTGCGCGACGTGGCCCTCGACACGCACCGGCTCACCCACCTGGCCAACCAGCTTCTGGACCTCGAACACGCCAACACGCCGCACGCACGCACGGGCGCCGGCGCTCGTCCGACTGCGGACCTCCACGCAGTGGCGCGGCGCGCTGTGCTGCGAGGCCAAGCGGTGCGGGAAGACGACCGCCGCGCCCTGCACGCACGCGTGGAGCAAGGACTGCGGGTCGTCGGCACCGACACCCAGCTCGATCAGGTCCTGGGCAACCTGGTCGACAACGCCGTCCTACACGGCGCCGGGAACATCAGTGTCGAAGCAGACCGCGTCACGACCACCGCGGGTGCCGCCGCGACGCGCCTGACCGTGCACGACGAAGGCGTGGGGGTTGCCCCTTCGTTCGTGCCGTACGCCATCGACCGCTTTCGCCGCGCGGACCCGGCCCGCGCCGGCGGCGGCAGCGGGTTGGGCCTCTCGCTCGTGCACAGCCTCACCAGGAGCCTCGGCGGCGAGCTACGGCTGTGCACGTCCGGGCAGCACCACACCTACCGGCCCGTCCAGTTCCCAGACGTGCCCTGCACCCACCCTGCTGCGGGCACAACCGTGACGGTCGTGCTTCCCGGATGACGCGGGCGGAACCGGACGCGACAACGCTCCAGGTCAGGCCCGCCGCGAATGCACCACGACAACGCGGGAGTGAGGCCGAAGTCGAGCGCCCTAAGCCGTGGATGGCCGGCCCAGGTGCTGCTTCATCTGCCCTTCATCTGCCCTCGCCTACGGTCACGTGCCCCTCCCGAAGGGGACCCGGAGGGAGGAAAAGCGCGTGCTCACGGACACGGACGGCCTCCGCCAGCTGCACCAGGCGGTCGCGCTCGTCGGTTCTCGGCACGCGGCACCACCGGCGCTTCCCGGCATCTTCCACAGCCTTGAGCCGCTGCTGAACTCCTACGGCTACCTCGCCGTTTTCGCCTTGGTGTTCGTGGAGGACTTCGGTGTCCCGGTTCCCGGCGAGACGATCCTGATCGCGGCCGCGGTGTATGCAGGCGCCGGCCGCCTGAACATCGTCGTCGTCTTCGCGCTCGGACTGGTCGCGGCCGTCCTGGGCGACAACCTCGGCTACGTCATCGGACGCAAGGCCGGCCGGGCAGCGGTCCTGCGCTGGGGCAAGTACGTGCTGCTCACCCCCGAGCGGCTCGACACCGCCGAAGGGTTCTTCGCCCGGCACGGCGGCAAGATCGTCGCCGTCGCCCGCTTCATCGCCGGCCTGCGCCAAGCCAACGGGATCGTCGCCGGACTGACACGCATGCACTGGCTGCGCTTCGTCGCCTTCAACGCTCTGGGCGCCACGCTCTGGGTCGCCGCATGGTGCCTCGCCGGCTACTTCGCCGGACAGAAGATCCAACTCCTGTACGACACGGTCACACGCTTTGGGCTGTACGCAGCCTTGCTCGCCCTTGGCATCGGCGTCGCCCTGGTCCTACGGCACCGCTTCCGCGACGGCCACTTGACCTAACAGGAGAGGGCGTTGGCCTGGGCGGTGAACGCCTTGAGCTTGACCACGTAGGCAGCTTGAGCCTGGGCCTCAGGGTGTGCGTCTGCTCGGCTCTTGGCTGCGCGAACCTGCGACACGGCGATGTAACCCAAGCCGACGACTACGGTCGCGGCGAGGGCCGCGACGTGCCGGCGACCGAGCCCCACCCTTCGGTCATCCGGCCGCGCCGAGCGCCCCTTGAGTGCCGTTAGCCAAGATCACGACCGACGGTGCTGGGCCTCGCTCCGGAAGCCGCTGGAGGACGAAGACCGGGTCGCGATGCTCTCGACCTGCTCCCGAATCGGCTACCGCCGCAGCGCGGGCCCAAGTCGAACAAGGGAGCCGCAGGCCGGCTAAATGGGCAATATATGACATAAGGTTAATTATCGGCGAGGCGGGGGAGGGGCCTTCACGGAGGCGTCGCAGGCCGCACCGCTCCACAGCAGCACCACGATGGGCCGCTTCACCCCAGTCGCTAGCCTGGTGTCCCTAGCCCGTTCACCGCAGTGGGAGCTGTTGCCGGGTGCCACCTCTCACGCCCGTGCCGGACCCGGTGTCAAGGAGCACGATGACCGTCCTGGAAGTCCTGATCGCCTTCTTCCTGCCGCCGGTGTCGGTCGCCATGAAGAAGGGACTGAGCAGCAAGGTCCTGATCGCGCTGCTGCTCCAGCTGTGCGGACACATCCCCGGCGTCATCTACGGCATCTACGTCGTCACCCAGGAGTAGGCGCCCACCTGCCCTTGCTCGCCGGCGCCCCGAGCGAAGGCTTTCTGGGTCAAGCAGGCTGAGGTGGCGTGGGATGTGACGGGTAGCTGGTCGGGTGACCGCGGGTCATGTTCCTGTCCAGACGACTTCCTCGTTAGCTGTCAGGTCCTGGTGCTGCGCGGTTCGGCGAGCTGGTCGGGTGGTCGCGGCGCCCGGAGGCGGACCGGTAGTGACCGGTGTCGGCCAGACCTGAGGGCAGGCCGACGCCGGCGGCGCTCGCCGAGGTAGGCGCCGCTGCTGCTGTGGTTCGGGGCCCTCTTAGCTACGACATCTAGCGCCGGCGCCCCTGCAATGAACGGTCGGGCCGTCGCCAGTGCGCTCGGCTCGGTCAGGGCGGCGTCGACGGCCTTCGCCGGTCGATCCAGGTCGTGGCTGGCGCTCGCCGGGTCGACGTCGTCGGGGGTCAGGGTGTCGTGCGACTCGAGCCGGTCGAGCAGCCGCTGCGCGCTGTCACGCAGCTGGCCGGGATCCGGGACGGCCGGCAGGACCACGCGCAGCTCGCCAGCCGGGTGCTCGCGGACCTCGCGGACTCCGCCGGTCGAGGCGCTCAAGGCGCTCGTGGGCGAGCAGCCCGAGTTGGCGGACGGCACCGGCGCGCGCTACTGCTACCCGGAGCTCACCCAGTGGGAGGACGACGCGCTGCCGTCCCCGGTCGTGGTCCCGGCCTGGGGCCACCAGCTGGGCGTCCCGGACACCGCGACGCGCGGATCCAGCCGTTCAGCACGGCGTTCCGGGCTTAGGACGGCGTGACGCCCGAGGCCGGCTCCCCCTGCGGCGGTCAGCCGGTGTCGGTCGGCGGGCGGCCTGCAAGCAGCTAGGCGCAGCCCGTCGACGCCCGAGGGACGAGCAACGGCTCGAGGAGCACCGGGGGCACCGCCTCGCCGGCCAGCCGCCGCACGAGCAGCTCGACGGCCCGCACCCCCATCTGGTGCATCGGCGAGCGCACCGTCGTCAGCGAGATCGGCAGCTCGGCGGCGAGCGGGACGTCGTTGTAGCCGACGACGGCGACGTCGCGACCTGGCACCAGACCCGCGTCGCGCAGCGCGCCCATCGCCCCGATCGCTGCGAAGTCGTTGACCGCGAACACCGCGGTGGGCGGCGCGCCAACGTCGAGCACCTGCTGCATGGCGGTGCGCCCGCCCGCGGTGTCGAAGTGGCAGAAGACGACCCGGCACTCCGGCACCTGCACGCCGGACTCGGCGCAGGCCGCGAGGAAGCCGGCGGTCCGGTCGAGGCCGGTGCTGGCGTAGGGCTCGCCGGCCAGGACCGCCAGGTCGCGGTGCCCCTGCTCAAGCAGGTGCTGCGCGGCCAGCCGGCCGCCGAGGTCGTCGTCGCAGGTCACCGACGGGTAGTCGCCGGCCCGGCGGGAGACGAGCACGAAGGGCACGCCGCGGGCGTCCGTCTCGTCGAGGAAGCGGGCGTCGGCGTAGGCGTCGCCGAAGATCAGGGCGTCCACCCGCCGCGCCAGCATCATCGACGTGCGGGCGCGCTGCACCTGCGGGTCGTCGCCGGTGTTCGCCACGAAGGTCGAGAAGCCGGCCGTGGCGCTGGCCTGCTCGATGCCCTCGTAGATCGTCGCCAGCACAATGTCGACCAGGCGCGGCACGAGCACGCCGATCAGGTGACTGCGCTGGGTGCGCAGGCCGGTGCCGTGCGGGTCGGGGGTGTAGCCCAGCTGGGCCGCGATGGCGCGGATGCGCGCCGCCTTCTCCTGGCCGGCCGAGCGCACGCCCGCGTCGCTCGTGCCGTTGAGGACGCGCGACGCCGTCGACACGTGTACCCCGGCCAGGTGGGCGACCGTCCGCAGGGTCGGCCGCGGGGCGGCCTCGCACTGTGCGGCGCCCGGAGGGGCAGCGCCTGGTGGCTGCGCCTCTCGCTCCGCCGCTGACATCTCGCCGCCGTCCGCCTCTTGACCAGGGGTCGTGCAGGCCCTTTTATAGCGCGAACGTTCGGCGCAAACGTTAGGGCGGGGCGTTGGGCGGGTGTTGCACGCGCGAGACGTGACCGAAGTGCGGAGGTGACAGGTGCGAGACGTGGTCTTGCTGGCGACCGGGGGGACCATCGCCTCCCGGCGCGACGCGTCCGGCTCCGCGGTCGCCGCGGTCAGCGGCGCCGACCTCGTCGCCGGCCTTCCGATCCAGGCCGACGTTCGGGTGCAGGTCGACGACGTCCTCCGCGTCGGCGGCTACCTCATGACCCTGCCGCTCATGGCCGTCCTGGCCGAGCGCGCCTGCGAGCACCTGCGCCGGCCCGAGGTCGCCGGTCTGGTCGTCACCCACGGCACCGACACCACCGAGGAGACGGCCTTCCTGCTCGACCTCGTCGGGGCCGACGAGCGCCCCGTGGTCCTCACCGGCGCCCAGCGCCCTGCCGACGCGCCCGACAGCGACGGCCCGGCCAACCTCGCCGACGCCGTCGCGGTGGCAGCCGCCCCCGCCGCGCGCGGCCTGGGCGCGCTCGTCGTCTTCGGCGGCCGGGTCTTCGCCGCCCGCGGCGTGCGCAAGAGCCACACGCTGGCCGTCGACACGTTCACGTCACCGTCCGGCGGGGCGATCGGCTGGGTGCGCGACGGGCGCGTGCAGGTCGAGCTGCGCCCCCGTCGGCGGCCGGCGCTGCCGCTGCCGCCCGGTGCGCTCGACGCCGGCGCCCGCGGGATCGTCCTCGAGGCCACCGGTGCGGGTAACGCCAACCCGACCGTCTGCCAGGCGGTGGGCGAGCTCTCGCGCCGAGGGGTCGTCCTCGTGACGTCGACCCGTGTCGAGGCCGGTCCGGTTGCGGCGCTGTACGGCAACGGCGGCGGCACCGACCTCGTGCGGGCAGGCGCGGTGGCGTCGGGCGCCCTGCGCCCGTCACAGGCCCGGGTGCTCCTGGCCGTCCTGCTCAGCATCTCCGACGACCCGCAGTCCGTGCGGGAGCAGTTCACCGAGCACGTCACCTGACCGACTTGCGGCCGTCCTGGACGGTCCCGACGAAGGAGAGAACCGCTGTGCCCAAGGACATCCTGTGCGCGTTCGGGGTCGACGTCGACGCCGTCGCCGGCTGGCTCGGCTCCTACGGGGGTGAGGACTCCCCCGACGACATCTCGCGCGGCCTGTTCGCCGGCGAGGTCGGCGTGCCGCGCCTGCTGGAGCTGTTCCGCCGTCACGAGCTGCAGACGTCGTGGTTCGTGCCGGGCCACTCCATCGAGACCTTCCCGGACCAGTTCCGGCAGATCGTCGACGCCGGCCACGAGATCGGCGTGCACGGCTACAGCCACGAGAACCCCATCGCCATGAGCCGCGAGCAGGAGACGGCGGTGCTGGACCGCTGCATCGACCTGATCGAGCAGACCGCCGGCCGCCGGCCCACGGGCTACGTCGCGCCCTGGTGGGAGTTCTCCACCGTCACCAACGAGCTGCTGCTCGAGCGCGGCATCAAGTACGACCACTCCCTCATGCACAACGACTTCACGCCCTACCGCGTGCGCGTAGGCGACAGCTGGACCAAGATCGACTACTCGGCCCGCGCCGAGGACTGGATGAAGCCGCTGGTGAGGGGTGAGGAGACCGACCTCATCGAGATCCCGGCCAACTGGTACCTCGACGACCTGCCGCCGATGATGTTCATCAAGACCAGCCCCAACAGCCATGGCTTCGTCAACCCGCGCCAGCTCGAGCAGATGTGGCGCGACCAGTTCGACTGGGTCCACCGCGAGATGGACTACGCCGCCTTCACCTTCACCATCCACCCGGACGTCTCCGGACGTCCGCAGGTGCTGCTGATGCTCGAGCGGCTGATCGAGCACATCAACGGCCACGACGGCGTGCGCTGGGCCACGTTCGACGAGATCGCCGACGACTACGCCCGCCGCTCCCCGCGCACCGGGAGCGCCTCGTGAGCAGCGACATGATCGCGCCCGAGGGCGCGGCGGCGGCGACAGCGACGCGCCAGTTCCAGGGCTTCACACGGCGCGAGACCAACCGCGCGATGGTCCTGGCGCTGATGGCCTGGACCGTCGCCGTCTTCGACTACGGCCTGTTCGGGACGCTGCTCCCGGCGATGCGGGCCGACTTCGGCTGGAGCGAGTCGACCGCGTACCTCATCAACACGCTCATCGCGATCGGCACCGCCGTGGTCGCCTTCGGGGTGGGTCCGGTCATCGACCGCCTCGGCCGCCGCCGCGGCATGCAGCTCACCATCGGCGGGACGGCAGTGGCCTCCGCGCTCACCGCCGTGATCCCCACCGGCGTCGCGGTGGTCAGCAACTCCATGCTCGTGGCCGTGCGCTCGCTGGGCGGCCTAGGGTTCTCCGAGCAGTCGGTCAACGCGACCTACCTCAACGAGGTCTTCGCGACCACCGAGGACGAGAACAAGCGCAAGAACCCGGGCTTCTACTACGGCATCGTGCAGGGCGGCTGGCCGCTGGGCTTCCTGCTGTCGAGCGCGCTCGCGGTGCTGCTGCTCGACAAAGTCGGCTGGCGGGCGATGTACCTGTTCGCCACCGTGCCGGCCCTCGTCCTGGTCGTCGTCATTGGCCGCAAGCTCAAGGAGACGCCGCAGTTCCAGCTGCAGCACAAGGTCAGCCGGCTCAAGGCGTCCGGCGAGCACGCTGCAGCCGACGGGATGGCCGCGGAGTACGGCGTCACGCACTCCGACACGGCGCCGATCGCCCGGCTGCTCGAGCCGGGCCTGCGGCGCAACACCGTCGTGCTGTCACTGGCGTGGATCGTGAACTTCTTCGGGATCAGCATCTTCAGCATCCTGGGCAGCTCGATCCTGGCCAACGCCAAGGGGGTCAAGCTCAGCGACGCCTTCTACATGCTCGTGATCATCAACCTCGGCGCCTACTTCGGCTACATATTTCACGGTTGGCTGGGCGACCGGATCGGCCGCCAGCGCACCATCGTCATCGGCTGGATGGTCTCCGGCATCGCCTTTGCGCTGATGCTCTCGCCGGCCGTGACGAGCTCGACCATGATCGTGCTGACCTACGCGATCGGGCTGTTCTTCCTGGTCGGGCCCTACGCGGCGATCCTGTTCTACATGGGCGAGTGCTACCCCACGGACTGCCGCGGCACCGGCACCGTGATCATCGGTGCCATGAGTCAGCCGGGCACGATCATCGGCGGCTTCCTGTTCACCGCCGGGACCGCCGCGTGGGGCACAGGCACGGCGGCGCTGTGGGTCGGTGCGCTGGGCACCTTCGCCTCCGGCGTGCTGATGCTGTTCGCCCGGCCCGTCGCTAAGTTGGACGCTCCTCGGTGAGCGGGCTGGACCAGCACGACCGGCCGGTGGCGGTGGTGACCGGCGCCGCCAGCGGCATCGGACGCGCGGTCGCGCAGGGCTACGCGGCCGACGGCGTCCGTGTCGTCATCGGCACCTTCCCCGGCGACCCGCACGACCCGCAGCAGACCCTGGCCCTGGTGGAGGGGGCCGGCGGCACGGGCACCGTGGCCGAGGTTGACGTGCGCGACAGCGCGCAGGTCGACGCGCTCGCCCGGACCGCCGTCGAGACCTACGGGCGCATCGACCATGTGGTGGCCAATGCGGGTGTCCTGCGCCGCGCGCCGCTCGAGGAGCTCACCGACGACGCGTGGGACGACATGCTCTCGGTCGACCTGACCGGCGTCATGCGCACGATCCGCTCGTGCGCACCGCACCTGACCTCCGGAGGCGCTGTGGTCGCCGTGTCCTCCATCGCCGGTGGCGTCTACGGCTGGGAGGACCACGCCCACTACGCGACGGCCAAGGCAGGCGTGCTCGGCCTGTGCCGCAGCCTGGCCGTCGAACTCGCACCACGAGGCGTGCGCGTCAACGCGGTGATCCCCGGGCTGATCGAGACGCCGCAGTCCTCCGACCCGGTCAACTCCCTGGGGCCCGAGGGCCTGGAGCGCGCGGGCAACGACATCCCGTTCGGTCGGGTCGGTCGGCCCGAGGAGGTCGCCGACGTGATCCGCTTCCTCACCTCGCCGGCGTCTCGCTACGTCACCGGCCAGCAGATCGTCGTCGACGGTGGCCTGACCGTGAAGATGCGCGCGTGACGCTGGTCGGGCGCACGGCGCTGGTGACCGGCGGCGCCAGCGGCATCGGCCGGGCGATCGTGCAGGCGTTCGTCGCGGAGGGCGCACAGGTAGTGGTGCTCGACCGCGACGCCGACCGGGCCCGCGCCACCGCGGCGGAGGACGGCGCGGCCGGAGGCGTCGGTGCCGACGTCGCCGACGAGGAGCAGGTCGTCGCGGCCGTCGCGGCGGCGCGCGAGCTGCTCGGACGCATCGACGTGCTCGTCAACAGCGCCGGCCTGCTCACCCAGTCGCCGCTGGTCGACATGCCGCTCGCCCAGTGGCGCGAGACGATCGACGTCGACCTGACTGGCGTGTTCCTGCTCTGCCGCGCCGTCGTGCCGGAGATGGTCGCGCGGGGCGACGGGCGCGTCATCAACATCGCCTCGCAGCTGGCGCTCAAGGGCGGCGCCTCGCTGACCCACTACAGCGCCGCCAAGGCCGGCGTGCTCGGGTTGACCAAGTCGCTGGCCCTCGAGGTCAGCGCGTCGGGCGTGCTGGTCAACGCCATCGCGCCGGGGCCGGTCCAGACCCCGCTGGTAGACGGCCTCTCGGAGGACTGGAAGTCGGCCAAGCGTCGGGAGCTGCCGCTCGGGCGCTTCGGCCGCCCCGAGGAGGTCGCGCCGACGGCGGTGCTGCTCGCGAGCTCGCCCGGAGGGGACCTGTACGTCGGACAGACGCTCGGGCCCAACTCCGGCGACGTGATGCCGTAGGAGGCGCAGTGTGCGGAGCGTGTGGACACGCGCGCGCGGTCGACGAGTGGTCGCCCAGGCTCGACTCGCGCCGGGCCCGGTGGGAGGTCGCCCAAGTGGTCGACGGCCTGCTGTCCCGTGCCGGTTGCGCGGCACGGGTGACCGCGACGCCGAGCGGTTGGTTGGTCCGCTCGGCCACCGGGCGCGCGTCCCTGGCCGAGACGCTGAGCGCCCTGTGGGCGGCTGTGGGACGGCTACCCGGTGATGCTCCTCTGCCGGTCGAGCCGGCTGCCGGTACGGTCGCCGCCGCGGTGTGCTCCTCCTACCGACGGCACCTCGGGCAGACCCGGACGGGAGGGACGGCGTGACCGTCACCATCAACGCGGATATGGGCGAGTCGTACGGCCTGCACAGCTTCGGGCACGACCGCGACCTGCTCCCGCTCGTCGACACGGTCAACGTGGCGTGCGGGTTCCACGCCGGTGACCCCGGCGCCATGCGCGAGACGGTGCGTGCAGCCGGTGCCGCCGGCGTCAGCATCGGCGCCCACCCTGGGCTGCCCGACCCGGTGGGCTTCGGTCGGCGCGAGATGGCGCTGTCCCCCGAGGAGGTGCGCGACCTGGTGCTCTACCAGGTCGGCGCGCTAGTGGGCTTCCTGTCGGCGGAGGGGCTCGTGCTCGACCACCTCAAGCCGCACGGCTCGCTCTACGGCATGGTTGGTCGTGACCCTGCGCTCATGGACGCGCTGTGCGACATCGCCGTGCAGTACGCCGTGCCCGTTTACGGGCTCGCCGGCACCGCGCACGAGGAGGTCGCCGTGCGGCGCGGGGTCGACTTCGTGCCCGAGCTGTACGTCGATCTCGGCTACGACGCGCAGGGCCGGCTGCTGATCGCCCGGCGCCCGCAGGCGACGCCGCCCGAGCTCGCCGCCGAGCGGGCGCGCCGCGGGGTCGTCGAGCAGGTGGTGCAGGCCGACACCGGCGAGCGTCTGCCCGCCCGCTTCAACAGCATCTGCGTCCACTCCGACACCGCGACCGCGGTGCAGGTGGCCATGGCCGTCCGCGACGTCGTCGGGTTCCCCGTCCCCCGTCCGTCCTGACCCGCTCCCCGAGAGGACCGTTCATGCCTGAAGACAGGGCCGAGCACCACGTGCCGTCGCCGTTGCCCGGCGTCTTCTACCGCAGCCCCTCGCCTGGCGCGCCGCCCTTCGCCGAGGTCGGGGACGCGGTCACCGCCGACTCGACCATCGGCCTGGTCGAGATCATGAAGCAGTTCTCGGAGGTCAAGGCGGGCGTGGCCGGCCGGCTGACCGGCTTTGCCGTCCAGGACCAGGGCGTGCTCGACGCCGGGGACATCCTGGCCACGGTCGAGCCGGACTAGGACGTGCGCACGCTGCTGGTCGCCAACCGGGGCGAAATCGCCGTGCGGATCATGCGTTCGGCTCGGGAGCTCGGACTGCGGACGGTCGCGGTCTGCAGCGAGACCGACGTCGACGCCGTGCACGTGCGCGCTGCCGACACGCACGTGGTCATCGGTCCGGCGCCCGCGACCCGCAGCTACCTCGACGTAGGCGCCGTGCTCGAGGCGGCCCGCAGCTCCTGCGCAGACGCGATCCACCCCGGCTACGGCTTCCTGTCCGAGCGCGCCGACTTCGCGCAGGCGGTCGTCGACGCCGGGCTGGTGTTCGTCGGGCCGTCCGCCGACGCGATCCGCCTGATGGGCGACAAGTCGCTGGCGCGCTCGACCGCCGCGAAGGCCGGCGTCCCGACGGTCGCCGGCTCGGACGGCGCGGTGACCTCGCTCGCGCAAGCACGGGAGGTGGCCGACCGCCTCGGCTTCCCGCTGCTGCTCAAGGCGACCGCCGGAGGGGGTGGCCGGGGGATCTCGGTGGTCCGCACGGCCCAGGAGCTGGAGGTCTCGCTGCCCCGCGTACGCGCCGAGGCGGCAGCTTCGTTCGGCAACGACGAGCTCTACGTCGAACGCTTCGTCGCCCGGGCCCGCCACGTCGAGGTGCAGGTCCTCGGCGACGGCGAGCGGGTCGTGCACCTCGGTGAACGCGACTGCTCGCTGCAGCGACGGCGCCAGAAGGTGCTCGAGGAGGCCGCCGCCCCCGCCCTGCCCCCAGCGGTCCGCGACGACATGGCGCAGGCCGCCGTGCGGCTGGCGCGCGACGTCGGCTACGTCGGCGCCGGCACGGTGGAGTTCCTCTACGACGCCGACCGCGGCGAGTTCTCCTTCATCGAGATGAACACGCGCATCCAAGTCGAGCACCCGGTGACCGAGATGGTCACCGGCCTCGACCTGGTCCGCGAGCAGCTCACGGTGGCGGCGGGGCAGCCGCTGTCCCTCACCCAGGACGACGTACAGCCGCGCGGCCACGCGGTCGAGCTGCGGATCAACGCCGAGGACCCCGAGCGCGGCTTCCTGCCGAGCCCGGGAACGCTCGAGCACCTGCGGCTGCCCGGCGGCCCGTTCGTCCGCGTCGACGCCGGCTGCGAGCCGGGCGGGGCGGTCAGCCCGTTCTACGACTCGCTGATCGCCAAGGTCGTCGTGTGGGGCGACACCCGCGAGACCGCGTTCGCCCGGGCGCGGCGGGCGATGGACGAGGTCGAGGTGCGCGGGGTCGCGACCACCGCACCGTTCCTGCGCTCGGTGCTCGACCTGCCGGCGCTGGTCGACGCCACCCATCACACGACCACACTGGAGGACTGGATGAGCGAGCGGACGGCGGGAGCGGACCGATGAGCAGGTACTCGTGGGGCGCCGACGAGCACCTCGTGGTGCAGGTCGACGAGGCGATGAGCCTGGAGGCCAACTTCACCGTGACGGCCCTCGCCCGCGGCCTGGCGGCGCGCGCCCTCGACGGGGTGGTCGACGTCTGCCCGGCCAACGCCTCGCTGCTGGTCCGCTTCAACCCCGACGTCCTGGCGCCGAGCGCGCTCGAGACGGCGGTGCGCGAGGTCGAGGACGAGGTCGCCGCGACCCCCGCGCGCACCCTCGAGACCCGCATCGTCGAGATCCCCGTCTGGTACGACGACCCGTTCACCAACGAGGTCGCCGCCAAGTTCCGCGACCGCCACCAGCGCCCCGAGGGCAACGACCTCGACTTCGCGGCCGCCCAGAACGGCCTGACCTCCAGGGCCGCGTTCATCGAGCGGCACGCCACCTCGCCGTGGCTCACCTCGATGGTCGGCTTCGTCGCCGGGCTGCCGTTCCTGTTCCAGATGGTGCCGCGCGAGCGCCAGCTGCAGGTGCCGAAGTACCTGCGCCCGCGCACCGACACCCCACCCCTGACCGTCGGCCACGGCGGCTGCTTCGCCTGCGTCTACTCGGTGCGCGGCGCGGGGGGCTACCAGATGTTCGGCGTGACACCGGCGCCCATCTTCGACCCGGCCCAGCGGCTGGCCGACTTCAGCGACTTCATGGTGTTCTGCCGGCCCGGCGACCTGGTGAAGTTCCGGGGCATCGACGAGGCGGAGTACGACCGGACCGTCGCGGCCGTCGCCGAGGGCACGTTCCGCTTCCGGCAGGCGCCCGTCACGTTCTCCCTCGACGCGTTCCTCCCCGACCCCGACGCGTACAACGCCCACCTGCTGGAGGCTCTCGATGGCCGTTGACGTCCTCGCTCCCGGCTTGGCGTCGAGCCTGCAGGACCTCGGGCGCCCAGGGCACTACGACGTCGGCATCCCGCCGTCCGGTGCCCTCGACCTGTTCTCCGCCGCTGCCGCGAACCTGCTGGTCGGCAACGACCCCTCGGCCGCGGTGCTCGAGGCGCCTTACCTGGGCCCGCGACTGCGCTTCGCCGAGCCGGGACTCGTCGCGGTCACAGGCGCCACCATGCCGGTGCTCCTGAACCGAGAGCCGGCCCCGGCCTGGGAGGCGCTGGCGGTCACCGAGGGCGACGTCCTGTCGTTCAGTCACCTGCAGGCCGGCGCCCGGGCCTACGTCGCGGTGGCCGGTGGCTTCGACGTCCCGCTCGTGCTCGGCAGCCGGTCGACCTACGGCCTGGGCGCCTTTGGCGGGCTCCAGGGCCGGACGCTCCAGGCAGGCGACGTCCTGCCTGTCGGGCCGTCGACCGGCGGCAGGCCCGGCGCCCGCGTCCCGGAGGAGCTACGCCCGCCGTTCGGGCGCGAGGTCGAGGTGCGCGTCGTGCTGGGGCTGTACGACCACCGGCTGTCCGACGCAGGCCGGACGACGCTGCTCGACACCGCATGGGAGCTGACGCCCGTCGCCGACCGCATCGGGTTCCGCTACAAGGGACCCACGCTCCAGTGGAAGGAACGCGAGCAGCCCTTCGGCGCGGGATCCGACCCCTCCAACATCGTCGACGCCGGCTACCCGATCGGCTCCATCCAAGTGCCAGGAGGCGTCGAGCCCATCGTCCTGCACCGCGACGCGGTCTCCGGCGGCGGCTACGCCATGGTCGGCACGGTGATCAGCGCCGACCTCGACCTCGTCGGACAGTCCGCGCCCGGCACGCGCACCCGGTTCCACCCGGTGACGCTCGAGCAGGCGCTCGAGGCGCGGCAGGTGCGCTCGCAGCGGCTCTCGGCGCTGCGGGAGGCCGTCGGCCGCTGAGCCCGCTCCCAGGACGGCGCCGCGGTGGCCGCCGCGTCCTCGTCCCGGGCAGCACGGTCCGCCGGGGACGGCCTATACCGCTAGGCCTTCGGAGCCCGGAGCAGTCCGGAGGTCGCGAAGTGACCGCGAGACGGCCCTGCGCGTCGAAAACCTTTCCGCGCGCGAGCAGCCGGCCGGCCCCGACGTAGGGGACGACGACCCGCACCCGGTGCCAGTCGCGGACGTCGAGCGGCCCGAGGAAGGTCAGCGTCTGCGAGAGCACGGCAACGGGAGCTCGGCCAACTTGGCGTCCCGCCACTGCTCGGTCTTGGCTTCCAGCAGCGGGGTACGGATCGGGCCGGGCGATCGCGTTGACCAGCACGCCGTGGCGGGCGACCTCTCGCGCCGGCGACTTGGTCAGCCCGATGACACCGGCCTTGCTCGCCGCATAGTGCGCGACCTCCGCGCCGCCGATCTAGCCCAGCTGCGATGCGATGTTGGTGATGCGACCGGAGCCGCGGTCAAGTCGCCGACGAGCAGGCGGTCAGCGAGATGGCGCGCTCCGTGCTGGCGCACTTCGGCCGGGTGGATGTGCTGGTCAACAACGCCGCGACCGGGCCGGCCAGGCGACCCGGTATCAGCCCGCCGCGATGAGCGGGAAGTGGCAGGCCGCGAAGCGACCCGGCGCGACCTGCCCGAGCAGCGGTCGCTCGACTCGGCACCGGTCCTGCGCGTGCGGGCAGCGGGGGTGGAACGGGCAGCC
>JAABUI010000920.1_pt1 | contig 18849 bp, 11 predicted proteins | sample 5559111 | NCBI WGS metagenome assembly JAABUI01 (sample SAMN10711870, study PRJNA513365) | rock metagenome | isolation source: Antarctica rocks | place: Antarctica: Victoria Land, Buttleship Promontory
ATTAGGATAAAGCGGCTACTACTATTAGAAAGAAATAGGGCTAGATCTCTAGTACCGAAACCGAGGAATACTAGAGTATAAAGGTAATTAACGAGAACGTAAAGTACTAGGTACGGCGACGTTAGATTAATAGGTAGGAGAAGTATAAGGTAGGCCTTTAGGGCTAGTAAATTATTATAATTAGTTAACGAATATAGGATAGCGTGCGCTTAGAGATAAGGGTTCTATAGCTACGTTATCTTATTAGGAAATCGGGGTCCTTAGGGCCTTAGCTGCGAGTCCCCTTAGATAAGGGGGCGACCCCCGGGGATTCTCCCGACTCTCCTTAAGAATTAGTCTTACTAGAGAATAGAGTCTATTATTCTCTCCTCGATTTCATATTACTATAAACCGTAGAGTCTAGTCGTAGACTACTATTACATAAATATCCCCCGCTTAATAAGGCGGCCTATTCGATAATCGCCTTAATTACTACTATATACTACGGAAAGTAGAAAGCTCGATAGCGACCTAGCTCTAAAGCGGAAAGATCGGCCTAAACTACTTCCTCTACCGTATATATATCCTAATAGTAGATAGCGGCGAATACTTATATAGATAAAGGAACTAAGATATAAAATATATTCTCTTTTTCTACCCTAAATTTAGAGAGGCCCGGCGGCGGCTTTTTATAGAGGCTAGTATATCTAATACTCGGAGAATACTAACCGAAGTAAAGGGGATTAGAGTAGCGGTACGATAGATAGTAGAGACTAGGGTAATTATATCCTTCTTATTAATAGGGGAGTAACTAGTAAAGTTAAGGCTCCTACGGGGTATCGAGAAGGAAACCCTAATAAGGAAAAAGAGGAAGAAGAAGAAGAAGAAAGACGCGGGGGCTAAAGGGGTAATAACCGCCCCGAGACTAACCGCGTAAATCTAACTATCTTAATTACTACCGGCCGTAAAGCGGTAGTTCGGACTATAACTTATTAATGCGTAAGAATAGGAACTAACGTAAGTTCCTACCGTAGTATAAGGGACCTAGCGGCACCGCCGCGGGGTTAATAATTAGTAAATTATATAGATAAGAGGGAGTTTTTAATTAGAGCGTAGGCTTAACGGTTTCTCTAGCGGCTAACGAGTACGTCTAATACTCGGGGGTAGAAGGTATAAGGAATACCCTTATTAGTAATATAGTTTTACTAGAGTAGGCGTATAAATAATTAAATTAAATTAAATACCTATATTAATACTTTCCTACTAGACGTTACTAATATATCCGCTTTAGGTCTAGGCTACGATAAATATATCGGTAATATTAGAAGGTTTAGGAGACGGAGAGGAGGGTAATACGAATAATAGAGAGAAGTATTATAGGATATAAAGGGTAATATAAACGAGACGATACTTAATTATAGGAACGGTAAGATTATCTATCTATAGATAGATAATATAGGAATATAAATTAATAAGATAGTAAAATATATATATACTTAATAATTTTAATACTAGTAGAGTAATATTAAGCTTCTCCTATAATCTTCTACGGACTCTAGTATCGCGGTATAGAATTATATCGTAAGAATATACTATAGACTTTATAAAGTAGCCTTCCTATAGGTAAATAGTAACGAAAGGTACTTATATTATCTACTAATTAAGGCTATTAGGCGATATATAAAATACGCGTAAAATCTATTAATTTTATCTAGTACCTATAGTTTTATCGATTTTATATATATACGAATCTAAATTATACGATTTTACGGGTTTCGAGCGCAGACCTCCTACGGGGAATTCGTCTTTTAATACTAAAATCTTAGATCCCTACTAGATCCCCACTACCGAGTTGCTAAGCAGGGGGTCTATAACGGAGATAAATCATTTTTAAGAAGTCATTTTATAAGAAAACTTTATACACGAAACTTATGTAAATTTTGATTTTAGGAAGATTTAATATGAAGCAATTTTCAGTATCTCACGGGGTTATAAAGATACAAAGGGGGTGTTCGGTTGGGGGGTTTGTTCAGCTAGGGGGTTAACCCTTCTAGTGTGTTTCAGGTCGAGCGCTCGGAGACATTTCAAAGGGTTTGACAAGCTTCCGAGTCCTGCCCCTAATCATCTAATGTCATGGTGGCTAAGAAGTCTGCAGTTGCTGCGCAAACGACAAGGTTACCTGAAACGGGCTGACAGCTGCAACCGAGCTCCTTCCGTTCCATGAGTCAGCCTGGGTGAACTCGTTTCGGCCCCAAGCGGCAAAGACCCCTCACTGGACGGTGCGATATCTTTTGCGTAGTAAGCAGATGGACAGGATTGGCAGAGGGTGGACTGGCGCCAGAGATCGCATTACCCATGAGGGGCGAATTCGAAAATCCTGACCCAAATGCGGTATGGTGCTTTGGCAAGCGTCCGGATTTTTTGTCAAACGCGCGCGCTGTAATCCTTCCTTGTTCTCTAGAGCTTACAGCTCTAAAGGGCCCTCGATAAGACCGAGTAAGAAAGGCAGTAAAGTCCGACCCCAGAGGCATCTTTTAGCGATCAGCCAGGAGTTTTCAATTGTTATTCGCTTCCAGGAAGAACATTATTGGACGAAATTTGTGAGGGACGTATAGTTCTAGATGAGTATGACAACGGGTTGGGGGCCGTCACATTCGACCGTCACACAAGGTATGCAGAGCGTTACATTCGGCTAATTTGCCCGGGTACCTCAATCTTAGGTGTGCGCACCTATGTAAATCCATGTACTGAGATATCAACCTCATTGTATTCTATAGAAACCTAGTTACGAGCGATAATTAGATCTCGCATTGCTAATCCATTATTCTTGTGCGGGAATAGCTACTAACCTATTGCGCCTGGCCGTTGAGAGGTGCTTTCAAGGAGGTACCCCAATGGGGGCTCAGAGGGTACTTTTAGGGACCCTAGTTTTAGGGGGTTCCTCCCGAGAGTTCTTCTTGGGGGCTAATGTCGGGAAGTGCTTCAGGGATCTTTACAGGGTCCGGACACTTCGGATGGGCCCCTTTCTAGTAGCGGCCTCGACAATTTGGTTTCTCTGATTAGCTGGTTTCTGCTGATCCCCTGCTATTAAGCACGTTGATTGGAAGGCGGCTAATATTCACTAGATGTGGGGCCATCCGAAGTGTCCGAGAACTCCTGGAGTTATGGTCGTGGAGCTGAACCTGAAACTATACAGGAACAATCCTGGCGGCACGAGAGCCTCGCCAGCCTTGCCTCATGAGCCTCAGTAAGCGAGTGACCTCGGTCGTGTTGGGTCGCGAGGTACCAACTCCAGTCTCCAGCCATCGGGCTATGATCCGGCCGCTAGGTATGATCTGTAGAGCTTAGCGTTGGAACCATTAAAAGGATTCACGGGCCAAATGTACGCACCGGCCAAGCGTACAAAGCCAGATAACTCAACAACCACGCATCATGATAAGACTTGCCACGTATAAAATATGCTCTAAATTAGCATCTGAAAACTTGAATATACAAAATTCGTTCTTAAAACCACCTTCTACCTTTGGAATAGGTGAAACGACTTGATTTGGTTCTATGGGAGACGTGTCATATTTATGCTACGTGCCAAGCATATAGGGCTGAGGCTGATTCCCAACGTCTACAAGCGATGTTCAGGACCATCCAGTCAGCCCAATGGGGCTATACAGTTGTACGGTTGGCCCTTGAATCCTTCTAGTAATCAGTGATCACGTGAGTTGCGAAAGACTCCGACTGCGGAGTACATTAAGGTACTTTATCTTAGTCAAACATCGAAACCCGTGGGAGAGAGCATTCGAAGGTAACAAGGTAGAAAGAAATGATGCTCCAGGTACCGCGACTGTTAGATTCGCATTGCATGCTCAAGCTCGAAATGCCTTAGGCATATGCGTGATCTCTGGAGCTGCAACACCTTGCAGTGTAAGGCGCTTCACCTTGGGCGTTCCTGTTACTTCCGGAGCCTCAGCACCTGCCGGCACATCTCGCTTCATTGATGGCGCTGGTACCAGAGCGGTGGCAGGTTGCAGTGCCTTGCATCCATCACAATTCGAGCTTGGAGGCGTCGCAGTGTAGGCTGATAGAATGACATCTTTAATGCCGTTGTGGCCGTCAGCGGTGGGATGGAAAGCCCTCGCCAAGGCATCGAAAACCCATTGTCCCCATCCGTAGATGTCAATTTGGCTTTGGATGCTGAGCTCGCTCACGAATTGATTTGACACGCGGTAAGAAGGATCACTCTGCACTTGCTGTGCTGCCCAAGTCTGATATTGGTTCGAGATGTTGTTGCCAGAGTAAGGTGTATGCTGTTCAAATAGCCAATTCTCCTGGAACCAGCGCATGTCGTTATTAAGGTCGGGTTCATCGATTCCGATGTCACAATAGCGGTGGGTATTGAAACTGGGCGATATGTCAACGAATACGCAGGGTTTTCTCGGGTCTCTCCCATTCGCACGATCCACGGCGGAAGATATTTGGCCGTTAAGTATTTGCACCAGATTGTTCAGATTGCCGCGTAGCTCTGTCGTTAAATTTGCTTGGTTTTCGGGCTTCTCTTCCCAAAAGTTGAAGCTCACATCATTACATTGCGTCGTCTCAACGTTGAAGAAGTGTGCGTATCCAGTCATGTAGAGCTTGAAGCCTGAATTTGCAACCTGGCTCATGATGGCCGAAAGAAGGTTGTCAAGTTTTCGTGGCAGGTCATTGTTGATCAAGTTTGTAGTTGTGGTTATCTGGTCAGAGCAGGGAGTGTAATGGTTGAATTGAAAGATACATGCGTTCAAGATATCGAAGAATCCTACGTCGTTACCGCCAATCGTAAGGGTAGCGATATCAACATCTGGGTCAATTGAAGGAACCTCTTTGCCAACGACATAATCCGTTTTGGCACCTGAACAAGCGACCCAGGTGAATTCTCGCGTGTCGGGTCCTTGACCGTCCAGAACAACGTTCATCACGTTTCCGTACGCCTCTGTATAGCGACTGCACACAGTGTCACCACTATTGGGTCCGCGTTGGCCAGCTCCTATGCCAGAAGCAAATGAATCGCCCAAGTCAACCCATTTTTTAATATTACATGCAGCCAAGTCAATTTGCAAGACCCAAACAAGCGTAAGGCAGCTAGCTTTGTATCAGATCATCGGTTCCTGCAACGAGAGAGATACAACATGTGTAAGGATGTCTTTGTTTACTTACGCTTTCATTGGTAGTGCGGTACGGACCATTGTGGAGGCCCGTGGAAATAGCTTTTGCAAAGCAGGAAACTGATGTAAGAGGGCCAGAGTTCAAGGCTTAAACAGAGCAGAATAGCGGTAAGGGGGGGCTTCCAATGCGTTTGAGTAGTCTGAAGCCTTAGCGTTCAGCAATCCGGATGTGTGGAATCTGATTGTTATGGGAGTCTTGCTGAATTTTAAAGGCAATACAATTTATTTTTTAGAAGATCAGTCAAGGGGGATACAAGTGATATATGGATTTTGTATAATGGGACATCGCATGGGATGAAGGAGGGAAGGAATCGGTAGGCTTAGTTGGGTAACGCGAGTGAGATACAAATGAGAGGCGAAGATAATAGATTTCATACTCTGAGAATTCCTGGATGTTGGAGTACGGGCAATAGAACGTCATATTTGTTGGTTCTATAGTTGATTGATTATGCTATGTAGAAGTTGGATGTGGTGTTTATGTATCTGGAAAGATTGGCATGGGGCTGAGAGATCCTGATTTCTAACATTGGAGCTGTAATGCTGAACCTGAAACTATATAGGAACAATCCTGGCGGCACGAGAGATCATAGCCCCATGACTGGAGACTGGAGTTGGTACCTCGCGCGACCCAACACGTCCGAGGTCACTCTCTTACTGAGGCTCATGAGGCTGGCGAGGCTGTAGAGCTTAGCGTTGGAACCATTAGTAATCAACGATGACGTCAATTGCGAATGACTGTGACTACGGAATACATTAAGCTACTTCGAAACCCGTGGGAGAGAGCATTTTAAGACTTTTCGGTAACAAAAACTTCTATGCTCCTTCCGTTGTCAAACCATAACATTGCGTACAAATGAAATCTCTCATACTTTCCGCAGGCCTGCTACTGGTCTGTTATGCCCAAGGTAGAATATTACAACTACCACTACGCCGCTTCGACCATGATGGTCTCCCAGTAAGTCTCAAGAGAAACCCAAATTGCCTTACTATCCGATGAGAGAAAACGCTGACATTGTCGCACAGCGCGATCCCGGCTTGGGGCCGAGTAGTGAACAAGATGGAGTAGATTACTTCAATTTTATCAAAGATCAAAGAATGATCTCCAAAAGTCCATCACAATTAGTCGCTCAAGATGATGTCCATCATCTGCCTGTAAAGGTAAGCTGTCCCATCTTCAATCAAGTCATCGTAGTTACTCAATCACATATTATAGGGCTGGGAACACCTGCTTTACCTCACCACAATAGCCATCGGCACTCCACCCCAATCCTTCACAGCAGCAATCGACATCGCCTGGACTGACCTGTTCGTTCCGTCTTCAAAATGCAAGCAACATGGATGCCATACTCTCTGGTCAACTTACAATGCGTCAGAATCGTCAACCTTCGTAGCAAATGGCTCAGAAATCGCTCTTCATTATGCGGGCTTGTACACATCCGGCATCATATCACAAGACACCGTCCATCTTGGAGATCTGAGTATCGAAGCTCAGCAATTTGAAGAGGCCCTGGAGCTTCGCCCAGCGCCGGGTTATTGGGGCAATATCTTTGACGGAGTCCTAGGCTTAGCGCGACCCTCCGCAAGTGGGACCCGCAATCTGTTGCACCCATTATCAATTATGATATCGCGGGGTCTGCTTGATGAGAACGTGTTTGGACTGCGTTTACCATCTGATAACAACACTGGCGGAGAGCTCACGCTGGGAGGCACAAACAAAGATTCTTATAGCGACGATTTGATTTCCATTCCGACTACCAACGAGACCGATCCATGGCTGCACGGTAAATGGACTGTCGAAGCGCGATCTGCTTGGTTAGGCGATGGCGGTTCTGTCAATAGGAATCTGAGCGGCTATACTGCTTTCTTTGATTCTGGCTACCCTTTCATCGACCTTCCCAGGAGCCTAGCTTTAGATGCCTTGAAATTAATCGACGCGAAGCCAGGCAATAGTATTGTCCTTACTGTTCCTTGCAGCAAACGAGAAAAATTACCAGATTTGACATTCCAACTGCACGACGCAAATATCACGCTGACAGCTTTTGATTATACCATCAAAGACGATGGCGAGTGTGCGGTCATGATCGACGGACATCAAGAGCATGAAGGCAGCAAGCCTTATCTGAGGCTCGGTTCCTCGTTCCTTAAAGGGCTTTACAGTGTGTTTGATATAGACAGAAAGACGATAGGATGTAAGTGTGCCACCGATTCCAGAACTACTAGGCGAAAGGTGCATGGCTAATACCACTTCTCTCAAGTCGCCAAAGTGAGGCATCTAACAGCACCTGTGAGGCAAAAAACTGAAGTATGGCCTACATTGTAAGGTAATGGATTAATTGTTGAAATACGTGGGGTAGGAGAGGTCTCATAGTCGTGGAATTGATTAATTAAGATATTTATATAGAGAAGGATGGATGGATGGATTACTCCTACAGCGACTCCGGTCCGCCATAGTAACCTCACGCGGATATCCTTGACAATTGAGAAGGCGGGTCCAAATCGGCGGAGGATAGACGTTTGAAGACCTTGAACATCAAGGGCAGCAAAAGCATGATTTAAACGAGACACAGTCTTAATTCATTGATATGTGTGAGTGCCATCTCATATAAGGCCATGTTCGTTTCGTTCGAGTCCCTAGACTCCAATGCTTGATCACAACTGCTTGCAGATCCTTTAGTATATCTTGACAACTATCTCACACCTTCTTCAAACGAACCTGCCTTTCTTACGACATTGACTCTAGAAAAGGCATCTCTTCTGCCACGTCCTGCATGCATAGAAAGCTCCTCTTGAGATATGTGACTGGAGCTCTCTGGAGCTGACTTGCGGGACTTATTAAAGGTCTAGGCAAGCTCCAATGGCGGTAAAGTCGCCTTCGCCGTGACCGGAACTCATCATCGGACATTGGGCATTAAACAACGATGCTCCATATGGTTGACATTGAGTGGCCGCCATCTAGACCAGAGCTTCGATACCATTACTTACAAATAGCCATCTTTAGCGCATCAAGATTGCTCCGTCAGAATGTTTCCATCAGACTTTATCGCTTTGCTTTTCAGCTAGAAATCTGTGTTTACTAGACTACTGGATGACTGTTGATCTAGCCGTCATGGCTTGTGTCGCACCCCTTTCACTAGGATGGCTCCTTCGTCAAGGGGCACGTCTGCTTGACTAATCAGGCGACTAGAGTCCTTCGGGAAGTATATACACCTCCTTCATCAAGTAGACATGTTTTTGGGCTTAACATTTGGCCGCCTTAAGGGGAAACATCCTCTGTTTTTAAGTCTCTTATTACCTCCCCCACCATCCCTCTCATCTACCCCCATTACGACCCCTATTATTATCTACGTTATCGCTTTTATTGCTACCCTAATGATAATCTGTATCACCAATGAGAGCGATAAGGGTGGTAATAAGAGTAGCGATAAGGGTGGTAATAGGGGTGGTAATGGGGTAAACTTTGGGGGTCTTTACTAAAGGTACCTTAGTATCTCAAACCAGCGACGTCGGCTTGACAAAAGAAGGGTCCAAATCAAGATCGATACTAGTATTATTAGAAAGCATAAGTAGTAATTGAGTCACTTGAACTCATGTCGCTACTAATCCGAAGTCGAGAAAAATCCTTAACATCGCTCTTGATAAGTTACAGTTAGCAATTGAAGAAACAATCCATATCCCTCGACACAGGCGTATAGCTCCCATCCAAACCACCCGTCTTATCCTTGATGGCAGTATGCCCGCTTTTCTTCGGGTGAAACGTCCTCGTCGCAGAGGGCGTTTGGGATGGATCTGAGCTTCCGCCTGAAACCTGATATCCATATTCCGGATTATCTGGCTGTAGGTCTGGACAATTCACATCCAAATCAGGGTCGCATAGCGCTGCAGTACCAGGAGGTAGACTGTAATTGTCGAACACACTAAATGACCAGAACCAGCTGTTGATCCGTTGTTTCCGATTGCCAAGATAACCTGATGAGTCATTGGGCTCGCAGAAGCGGTGCCCTTCAAAGCCGGAATCAAAATCGACAAAGATGGCTTTAGGTATGTTGGCCTTGTGCACGGTCTCTTCGACTTTGTGGTTGACAAGGAGTACGAGATCATTGATCGCGTTTCGAAGGATCCTCGTCAATGATGGGCTGCCGATAAGCCTTAGGCCGTACTTGTCGCACGCTGGATCGTCTTGATTGAAGAATCGGGCATGTCCAGTGACAAAAAGCTTGAAATTACTTTTGTCTTTAAACTTTGAATGACCGAGTACGTGCTCGATTTGTTCCGCGAGTCCCTTAGCAAATTCGTCATCGTTAGCAACCCTGTGAGTTGTCTCGTTAATGACTTTCGCGCATTCTCCCTTTGGGTCCGGATAATCTGGGCCATAATCTCTGCCTATGTCATTATGAAAAATACAATTTGACACAACCCCAAAGAAGCCTGCGTCATTCCCGCCGATAGTCATCGTCGCAAACTCTGGGACCACGTCTGTGAGTTTAGGATTTGATGTATCCTTACGGTACTTTGCCTCCCGGTCTGATATCTGCTTGTCCATATCGTCCAACTGACCAGGAATCGCGTCAAATTTTGCGCCAGAGCACGCCTGAAAGTACAGCGAAGGTATCTTGCCGTTTGCCCAACTCTGGTCCTGATGGTCCCAATCGAAATCATTCAATAACTGGGGAGAATAAGCGTCTCTAATCCGACGACAGCTGTGAACAAGGTCTGAATTGCCTTCATCGAAATCCAAATTAGGGCCACCGTTGTTGTAATATGTAACCCTACACCGTATGAGTAAGACAACGCTGCCCGCTTCTTAAGTTCTTGCGAACTCACCCAGACGCGAAAGAGTCCCCAAAATGCAACCCAGGGGAGAGTAGACCAAACAGTTTGGCGTAATTGCTCGGACGGAGTCCTAGTTATCTGTGGGAATGCATGTACGTCAAGAGTAAGGGCATCGGCTGGCTTAAGTGGTACAGCTGGTGTAGGTGAACTTTGAACACAGGTATAGAATAAGCCTGCGACAAAAGCGGAAGAGTAGAGTCTAGAATTCATTGTGCGTTGTGTTTGCAATTACCACAGCTGAACTTCAGCACATCGTACTCTCCTAATATAGGCGACCCTGAAGCCCACAGTGCCTCTGGCCCCCACACCCACTTGATCGGGCGCATGTAGGGAGGAGGCACTTCTTGCAACAAGATTGTTAGAGGTGAGTAGTTGCATCCTTTGCAGTATCGATGGAATGTTGTAAAAGAGATAGAGCACTACGAGCCGCAAGCGAACAAGACGCTGGATGGCAGCCATGATGGGGTCAATGGTGGCTAGCACATGTGGAAGCTGTGTTGGCGTACTGAGCGCCGCCAACGCTTCTACGATTGCTTCAGAGAGTATGCTATGATGTATGGCCGCAGCGGACAGTGCAGTGCCAAGACTCTTCGCTTAGTCACCGGCACAGCAACTGATCAGCCACCGGCTCTGATTGGCTGCTGTGCTCTGCCCTTAAACCCCCTGAATCCTTCGACCGCTGAAACGGTTTCAGCACCAATTCCTGGCAGAGAATACAGTTTCAGTGCAAACAACCTCTGCTACAAAGCAAACAGCAGTTGAGAGACAGTAGTAAAGACTCCATCTGAACCATTCCACACCCACTGCAATACTCGACTGTCTCATTCACATCGCAAAATGGCACACTCGTATGACAGCTTTGAAGTAAGTACCAACGACGAGACTGCACCTTTGATTCAAAAGCCTCGGGCTACCAGAAAAGCCAGGCCATCTCGCTGTTGTAAGTATTGCTGCATATGCTTTCTCAGTATTCTCGCAATCTTGGTCTTGGCTTGTGGTATCCTCGCTATCCTTCTGTCCATCGATCTGGGAAAATCGCCACCTCAAGCCGGAACCTCGCTTGATTCCCCAGGTGTTGGATTTGACCTTACAGCTGAGTACTCTACCGCCGCGATCCGTGATAAAGATGGCACAAGTACAAGTGTAGCAAGCATACCGTATGATGGTGACATGGTTGAAATGATGCAACGTATGTCGAGCAAGAAGCAGTAGTAAGAAATCTCGCGCTTGTGAGGAAGATAGTGGAGTGCTGACCTCGGGCGCAGCTCAGACCCCTACCAAGATTACTGCTCTGATCCTTGGGGTAGTCTGAGCTGGAAGAACAGCTGGAAACGAATAAGAAGAAATCTAGGTCTTCCTTCCACTCAAGACGTTGCGCGTCTGGCGAAGGTTATTGAAAAGCTGAAAGATGTTGTGGAAAACCACTTGCACATATCCGTCGACTCTGCTCTCGTCGCGGTCCCCTTGTTCCCCCAGCTGTGCCCGGACCACTTCGAGGAGGCTGCGAAGCTGAATGGAATGGCCGCCATCAGACTCGGTGGGGAAACAGACCAACTTTACGAGCTAGAGGCAGCCTACGCAGGGTACGGTATGGGCTTATGCCAGGACTACATGAACTCAACATCGTGTCGCGCAGAAGAAAATAACATGTCCGCTTCAGCAATCCTTTCGATCTTATACACAGATACCGCTCTTATGGTCGACTGGTACCCTCTGAGCAAAGTAAGGGTTCAGTCTCGAAACTCTCTCACATATCGGACCGACTGGACACTGGGTTCTCGCAATGTACCTCGGGAAGGCTCGCAGGAGGTAGAGAACTATTGGCAACATATAAATACTACAATTGCCGACACCATGCTCAACAATCCGATCACTACGAACGGCTCACAGATCGATAAACTGATTCTACTGGGGGAGAGTTCTAAACATGCCAAATTCAAATCAGTAGTCCAGGACACCATGCTACAGCTCCGACCTAAATTGCCCGTTATTTTTGATGATGATGTAGTCTACGCCGCCGCCAGAGGCGCAGCAGAGATGGCAAAAAGGGCAGGAGATCTTGCAGTTCTCCAAAGGGAATCAGAGCGTACAGAACAATGAACAAAAATTCAAGTTTACCGTTGCTGCTCGTGTCCCTCGATACCTACCAGCTCTTGGTTTTACAAGTCGTATGACGGGCCTTATCTGAACAAAGTTAAATGTTTGGTTACTAAACCTGCTTCCTATCCTTATCGATTCAAGTGTCACGCCGTAAATAGGCTCATCACGCATCATCGTCGCCATTTGCTGTCCCTACACCAGCTTTATTTCACACTATCGAGAGGATGCAGTCATCACTACGGAGTTGCAGTCCTCCCTATGCCAGTAGCTGCGACTGCTCAAGGTCAATAAGTTCAAGCATTCAAAGATTAAAGCTACTATTAGACCCTCGCTCATCCAGAACAGCAATCCCGACCTAAGCTGCCCTGGTATCCTGTCTCTGCAATCACACCCGAATACTATAGCAGTACTTACAGCATTCAGAGGATTTCTACCCTATACCTCACTCTCACAGCAATTTCTTTCATTCCCAGCAACCTACACCGCTAGGCGTCCACCACCGTCCCATCTCCCTCCCTCTCCAGCCCCTGACACCCAATAGCCCAACAACCCAACCCGCCCCCCCTCTCAACAGTACTCCACCCCCCAAAACCACCTTCAACCCTCCATACCTCGACAATCTCCGTCGCCGTTGCCCCTTCGATTGCGCAATTTGAGGTCTTCGCAGAGACGTATCTAGGTGGGGTTTTCGGGAGCGTAAGAAGTGATGCTCTTGGCAACCTTGGATGAGACGGTAGGAGGCGAAGGTGCGGAAGTAGATTAGGGTTGGGTCGCAGGTGGTGACAGTGTATGTGTTTTGTGAGGAGAGCACGGGGAGGAGGAAGATGCGGGGAGAAGGATGGTGGGGGAAGGGAGTCGTGATATAGATGATAGAGGATTGCGGGACAGGGCTGAGCCAAGCTCGTTGATAAATACATGCGCAAATGCTAGCGTTACCCAGACATATATCACAAGTAGACCAAAGCGATTGAGGTGCTGCAGTTGCATCACTCTTCCAGACTCGGACCCCAATCGTTCTTTTCAAAAGCATTGGAATATACATTTCCAAGAAGCATGCGAAAAATCAAGAGAACGATGGCCATAGTCGAAGAATATGGGCTCGTCAGGAACACGCCTCAAAAATCGCATGAGTAACGAAATGCATTTGCTGGACTGATAAGAGTCTGCATTTTATTGCTTACGAGGATCATCCTGATTTATCTACCGCTGATTCATCTCTGAGCAAATAAAGTAATTTTCATTTGATCTGATGATAGATTGGAGATCTAGTGTCTTCCTTCAGGCTACATACAGTTCTCTGCCCGCTCAAGTCGTCTGGCAGAACCTCTACGGCTGACTTCTGATATCTCGAGACCGCGGCACGGCGAGCCTTTGCTCTTCGACGTGGCATTTGCAGAGTACAGGAAGGGGATCGTATGATAGACGGAGGAGACATTGCGTAGGAAGATATCTACGGCCATTGATTTTGTTGGAGAGTGGGATGTGACTGCTTATCAAGCAAGAGAAAAGTAATGAGGACGTCTTCGATTCAGTCTTATAAAGTGGGATGATCATCGTCAGCCTCATGTATTGATCTCTTGTTTCGGATGAACCAGGAAAGATGCCGCTCTCGTTATCGCTCAATTGAGAAACATTCACCCCTTGTATACTGAAGTAGACATTCCGGTGCTGCAAACGAAATTATTACTGGTAATGATATCCAGACTGCGAAGAAGTCGTGGCTAGCTAGTTAGTCCATGATTACTAAATATCAGCAGCAATCCGGCTTCTTTTCTCGCGGTCGAAAATAGTGGCTGTCATGGACGGGTTGGCCAGCTAGTTTTTGACGGGCGAAATGCTAGAAATCAGGTCTCGAGTGTCAATCATGTTATCTAGGCTGAGCTCATCATCCATAGGGCTGTATTTCTCCTTCATCTCTGTCATATTAGCAGTTCTGCAGCCAGAAGATATCAAAATTGCCGGCGAGTATGAGTCTAGCAGCAACTTACGTTTCACCAATCCCATCCCAACCGCAGAGGCAAACGGTGTGTAAAACAAGTAAGCCAACTTTTTTGTATAAGGGTGCAGAAGTAGGAAGATCCTCAGATAGGATAGCCAAACTATCTTTCCCTTTGTGGAAATTCTAGTTTCGTAAATTGTACTTGTACACGTGGCAAGACAGTCGAGTGGTCTATTCTAACTCTGTAAGCTCCGAGACGCTGGAAGTTCATGAAAATCTCGTTGTCATTGAGCCTTGAGTACGCTGGTCGGTCGTTAGCAATGCCAATCCGACGATAGCAAACACCAGCCTCGCTAGTCGTCTGGAAGGATGGAACAATACCCATCCTTTGTCAATGCAGCTCTGCGTCCTATTATTTTACATATCAAACCGAATCGAATCTTCCCCAGAGAAAAATTACTGCTGTGAGAATAGCGCAAGCGGAAGATATGCTAGTAATGTACTCGTACCTTGACGCATTGGCACTTTAATCCTTTCCTATACTTTTGAAAGTAAGTTCCAAATGAAGGCAGTCATTTGGTGGGGAGTAATCCCTCTAACAGTAACTTCATGTAAAATTACAAATCGGGAGTCAATCGTGATAATGATCTGCTCACTGGTGACTTTGACAGACACTCTTCCGCAGAATAGCCGTGAATACTCATCACTGTAAGGAGCTTTTCTGCAGATCTCACCTTCTGCCTATTTTGGCCATCCTCAATCGTTGGGAATCAGGTAACGCATTTTCCCACGAGTCCTTCGCGTCGGTCTGTCAGGTCTTACATATTCGCCACGTTCACATCATATCGCAAGCCGTGAGGTTGCTTCTAGCGTAACGGATAATCTCGATGCAAACGTTCTGGTAAATTTTGATAGGAAGCACAGCAATTCCCAATCAGCTTTTGCTGTAGATTCCGGACGAGGTGTACCGATAAGAACGCATCTGGACGTTACCAAGAGAATTGAATTGTATTTGGATGCCGCTTATATAAAAATCTAACACTCTAAGTAGAGCGCATTTTATTTGACTTGAAAACTTGCAGCAGCGCCTTGACTAACACCGCTGCTTGTAAGGCCTCAAGATCGAAGCCGAAGCAGTGGATTTAGCATCTAACGTCCTGACTGTATTCGTAAAATTTCGGTGGAAGTTATATACCTAGATTTAGGTGTAGTACACACCAAAATCTAGGTAGTCAGGCAAGTTAGCCGAGTTGTGCGTTGCGCTCCTATCTTGCGCCCCACAGACTTCCCGCGGCAAGGATACGGTGAAAGTTCAATTTGTACTACCACAACAAAAGGTCTCAATTTGAGTGATGTATCTTGATTGATCTATCTAAAGAAGCAGGAGCAAAAGTTGGCTATATACGAAGCTAACTCAGCGGTCTAGAACGTCATGAACGTCATTGCTAAAAACCAATCCTTTAACCTCCCCCTTATTCGAAATGTTTGCGTCCCCGTAAACTTCGCTAATTCACCTCTAAAGGTGACGGCGATGATCCCGCTGATCGTTATATGGGTTTAGATGACGTTCTTCCTTAACACGGGGGGAGCGTAGAGCTTGATTTTGGTGATGATCGTAAATATAAGGGTTATCGTCGTAAAGAGTCTAGTGGCGGGAAGAGGGGCGCTGGGATGGCCGTAAGTGTGAGTGCTAGTAGTGGCGTAAGATTTGAGCCTGCTATCTCTAGCGTTTATTATTATACTGGCGTTAGAGGAATACCGGATTTTCGAGATATGGTGGTGCTGCACGGGAGTTTGGGTTATATGCTAGAGTAGGGGTGGGAGGAGTAGGAGGGTTATAGAAGTCTATATTATCTGCCTCTTACCTCTCTTCTTAAATAGGCGTATAGTGTGAATCCCCCTATAGTAGCTACCGGGGCCTTATAGTGTGAATCCGTCTTCCCTGTAATCTTAGGATATATTCCGGTGGATTTTCCGGAACGTCTCGGCTACTAATTATTCCTCTCGCTAAGTTATGCGGCTACTCTATATTAGTCTAGTAATGAACTTGCCCTTAACTATAATTTAGTTAAGGCGGTGGTATCGGTATGCGAACCTAAGTTTATTAAGGTTTTAGTGAATATTTATCTCGCCCTCGTCGTTCTAGACGTTTAATGCGGTAAGTAGCCTAATCCTATACTACTGGGTCTGTAAGTGGAATAGGTACTTATATAGGAATCGTAGTAGCTAGTGTTAATGATCCCTAAGCTTCGGTAAATTATGTACCTAGGTTTATAGGGTCTTAGACTACTCTAATACGTGCTATTCTTTTATCTTTAGCTATTTATTCCACCTGGCGCTAAGCTTTATATTTCTTTTCTTCCCTCTCTCGTAATATATGTGTGTTACGATTAAAAGCTATAAGATATTCGTCCTACTAGGTAAAGCTAAAGGAGGGTTTACGATAATATTCTAGTAGGTCTAAATATTAGCGTAGCTAATCTTCTCTTAACGTAAGCCCTTTATCCGTTATCCTAATAGTATAATTTTAATACCTCGGATTAATAGTATCTATCTCGTCCTCATCTTCTATAATTAGCTAGTCCGGAAGATTTTCCGTTTTCTTATTATATTCGCATAGGTGTGCCTCTAGAGCTAAAAATTCGATAAATTTCGGGACGAAATATATCCTCGCTGCTATATCTTAATTACTAATAGCCCTACTTTAGTAATTATATAGTTATAGTAGCTATTATTCGCGTTCTACTACTACGGCTACTTCCCTTCGTATAAATATAATCGTAGGTAGTAATTCTCTCCGAAAGCGCTCTACTAATTCTATAATATAGTTACTAATAATAAATAATCGCTTCTTAAATTCCGCGAAGCTTTAGATTAGTACTATTGCTTAGAGTATAGTTCCTAATATAGAGGGGATTTTATCTAACTCCTTACGTAATTTCTTATCGGTTTTCGTAATAATATCGATATATTTCTATTCCTATTTCTTTACCGCCGTACTAACTTCTCTAAAGAATTTCGCCTTATTCTTAAGTCGTATTATAAGATCTTTTTCTAGCTTTTCACCTTTTACTATACGTGTCCTAATATCCCTATTAGAATTTACTAGGTTTAGTATAAGATCCGTAGCTACTCGTAGATCTAGTAAGTTTAACTCTTCCGTAGTAAAGTCTAAACTAAAGACTTTATCCGATATAGTCTCTCTTATTTAATTTATTCTTCCCTAAAAACTATTCTAGAAGGCTAACTTCTCGACGTTAGTAGTCTTATTATACCTTACTTTAAATATACTATAATTGCTCTTATATACCCTCTCTTTAATATCTAGTCCTTCTTATAATTCTAAGTAATTAAGTAAAGCTTTATACTTTTCCCTATCCTTCCTTACTCGCTTATTAATATTCCTAGATCTATCTACTAATAAGTCCTTATACTCTCGCTTAGCCTTAATAGAGGAACTAGCTATAGAGCTACTACCTTTGCCTAGAGCCGCAGGCCCAGAAGAGGGTTATATAGGCCCCCCTATCTATATAAGGTTAGAGGGATTCGATACTTACGTATCTTTATTACTCGTTATTACGGGGGTATAGGATTATCGTAATAGGGTCGCATTCCCGAGTATAGCTACCGTAGCGTTTAGTACTATACGTCTAAAGGCCCCGAATAATTATATAGGGCTTCGTGTTAGTAGATTTGCGAAGCTAAATATTCCGACTTAGTTAGATATCGAGTTAGCATTACTAGTATAGGGGGCATTAGGGGGGCCTTTATCTATATTCTTAGCTATTATAGCTATATTAGGTAGGTCCGTTACTATAGTAGTTTTATTAGCGTTTATAGTGGAATCGTCCGGTCCTATAATAGTGGAGTTATCTATATTTATATTGTTAGTAGTAGAAGCCGCTTTCTCTATATTAGTCTATTTCTTAGCCTCCGCTCCTAATAAGCCTCTCCGTTATATTTTAGTATCTATCGCTAATCTATATATGCGAAAGCTAGTTATAGTTATATCTTTTAAGCGACGCCTATGCCGAGTAAGGAATCGCGGTGATATAAGTAATCGTTAATAATAGACTAAGTAAGACGACGATATGCTATTAAAAGCGCAATGTAAGGTTTTGAGGATATAGGGGGGAGAGTATAGTGTGTGTATATATTATAATAAGGTTAGTAAGTAAGGATAGCGAGAGTAAGAGAATTCTAAGGGTTAAGAGTAAATATAGATAAATATTCCCGAGAATCTTCCCTAACTTTACTCTTAGTAGACGCGTAACGACGCGACTTATTATTAGACGCGATAATAATAAAGATCGTAGCGAATGCCTCTAAGGATATAGTTATTTAAAATATAGTAGCTACCGAAGTTAGTTATAAGCTAGATATATAAATTTAAAGCGCGGAATTTATTGCTAAGAACTTAATATATGTGAATACTAATTCTAAGAGGAAAGATAATAGGTGGTTAGCGGGCGGAGAGTAATAATGCTCGCCTACCTCGCCTACTAATAGGAATTCTATTTACGGATATCGTAATAGGCGTTATACCTATATTAGAGCTAACTAAGGTTACGCTAGCTACGATAAAGACTAGGGCTCGTTACTAATAGAGTATAATATTATCTAAGTAATATCGCTTCCCTTCTCCTATCCTATATATTTCCCTAATATAGGCGCTGCGCCTATAAGTCGTAACCCTAGTTAATAATCTAGGTCCTAACTACTTAGCCTCTAGCTTTCTACCTTTCTATATATCTACTAAGTAATTCCTTACTATTATAAGATCCCCTAGGTTCGGTAGTTTCT
>JAABUI010000922.1_pt1 | contig 18812 bp, 13 predicted proteins | sample 5559111 | NCBI WGS metagenome assembly JAABUI01 (sample SAMN10711870, study PRJNA513365) | rock metagenome | isolation source: Antarctica rocks | place: Antarctica: Victoria Land, Buttleship Promontory
TTCTAGCTATTGAATCTGAAGTTGATCTCTATCAGCGAGTAAAAGATGTCAACAAGACGAATGAGCTTTGCAATGAGTATAGACAAGTTATAAGCGAAAACAAGCTCAAGCTACATAGCACTGAATTAAAGCATTGCAAGATCGTTGACGATGTTCTGTTCAGAAAAGATCTACTGTAAGTTTCTGAGAATATGCATACGAAATTGCTAAAGAAAATTCATGATCAGTCTTTCATCTCTCACTCTGACAATCGAAGAACTACTGATCTAGTTCAACGTTTCTACTATTGATCAGATCATCAAGCAACAATTAAACGTTACATTTGAAACTGTCATGTCTGTTAATGAAGCAAGACATCTAGAGATAGCATCAATGAACTTCTTCATTCTCTATCGATTTCACAGAAACGCTGAAAAGATATAGCTATGAACTTCATCATTAAGCTATCTCTATCAAAAGATTATAACGTCATTTGCACAATTATATGTCGTCTCATTAAGAAACGTCACTATGTTTTCTATCATTGAGAAGATGAGAGCATCTCAGTCGAAGAAACGGTTTAAATCATGCTATGAAACGTCTATCGACTTCATGATCTACTCAGTTTCATTGTTTCGAACAGAGATTTTCAGTTCATATCAACAATGTGACAAAGTCTTTGCAAGCGACTAAGAATCACGATTAATCTATCAACAATTTATCATTCTGAGATCAATGATCAATCAGAGTGAGTCAATCAAGACGTCGAACGCGAACTTAGAATCTACTGTAATTACATGCAAAACGACTGAGTGAAATGACTTTTCATGATGAAATTCAGCGAGAATTTCAATATCTTCTCGATCATCTCAATGACTTCGTTCTACTTCAATAAAAGTTTTCACTCACGAATGAGTTTCGATTCAGATACAACTGACTATGAAACAATTTGTAAACGTCTTGAAGCTAGAAAAGCAGATGATATTATCATTCGAATGAAAGAGCTTCTTATCTTTGATCATCAGCAATTAGAAAAGACGAAGCAGATCATCAAAGCTCAAATCAATAAACATAGATGAGACGTCATCTATGAAGTAGATGACTGAGTTTGATTATTCTCTAGAAACATAAAGACAACTAAATCATGTAAGAATTTGAAAGACAAACAGCTAGAACTTTATCAAATCACTGTCAAAGTTGAGATCTTCTATCATCTTTATCTATTGATAAGCATGAAGCAGCTGCATTCAATGTTCAGCTCGAAGCTATTACGATCTTATCTCAAAGACTCGTTGTCAAAACAGCATTCGAAATCTTCTAGATCATTGACAATCGAGAACGATGATTATTGAGAGATACATGACATTTCGAACTCTAGACGCTATCGAGATTGAATACAATATAAGATCAAATGAACGAAACTAAATCGAAACAACGAATGATACTATGTCGATAAAGAAGAATTCAAGAGCTTGAAAGAACATCTAGTTGAATTTCATAAGCTCTATTCAGACAAGTCACACTAAATTGAAAAACAGTGAAAATTTTTGCGTTTCATTTGTTCTATTCATGCGAACATGAATTTTCGAGAAGAAAGATAATATTACGAATGTGTCAAAGGTCAAATTTTAATCAAGTCAAAGTGAACGCTAGCGAGTTCACTGTGTATTGATTAGAACTAGTCAACGATCTAGTCGAAAGCTGATCTAGTTCTGACTCAGGTTTGACTCAGATATGACTCAGCATCTTTTTTCTTTTCTAGCATCTTCTAATCAGCTTCTATTATCTTCTAGACAAACACACTTCTTTGTGTTACGAGTAGTTAACAGATGTCTATGACAAACACATTTCTTTGTGTCACAAACATCTTTCAAATAAACATCTTTCTTGTGTTTCAACACGTTCTCTTTGAAACTAGCGTCGAATCTGAATAACTACTATATAAAGCGCGTTCTTCTTGTCTTTTGTATCTTCTTTCTTCTGTATTCTTAAAGTCTTAGTTATAGCTATCTTTATAGATCAAACATTCTAGTCACGCACGCACTCTGATTAGTTTCTAGACACGATCTCAACATAACACAACTTTCACTTGTTGCAAATTTTCTTTATTTCAAAAATGATCAGAATCTTATCTTGAACAATGATAATAATGAAGTTTAAATTCATTAACTCATCAAGAAATGAGAAAGAAAGAGACGAAGATACTGTTGAAACAACAGTCACAGAAATGATGATTTTTGAATTTAAAGAATTACTAGTCAATGCAAAGACATTCTTGACTTTGATGAATAAAATTATGACAAAGACAAAGCAAGATTGATGATGCTTAAGCTGCTGAAGCTCTTTATTGATGTCAGAGAATGTTTAAACTCATTGATGAAAGATAAATGATCAAGTTTCATTGAGATTTCATTAGAAAAAGATGATGACTTGAGTGAAATAATTGACATTGTGCTTCAGACAGTCAATCAATGAGAAATCTTTCATCAAAGAATGTTTTTTCTTTTGATAAAAGAGATTGTAATAATCAACAAAGCTATTCATGTTTTGCTTCAGAATTTCATGAAAATATAAATGAGCATCTTCTGTCTTGAAAGAATTATTACAGCAATGATGCAATTTGTGTCATCAATCTGCAAAGATGAAAATGATACAAAGATCATTGACTCAATATTGATTCATTAAATTGTGAATCTTCTTATTTATGATGAATCATGACTTGACATAAATGATCTTGACTCGATGAGAAAGATAATGATCATCGTTCATGTTCATGCACTGTATCAGATTCTGCTTTCATACATTCAATCAATCTTTGTTTCTTTTATATTTAGATATGTCAAGAAGCTTCTTGAATTTAAAAGCGATGAAGACAGCAACAGAAATTACAGAAGAGTGAATAACAAGAAAAGATTAATTGTTCAAGATTTGTGCAATAATTTGAGTTATCATCACAAAAGACTGAGAATTCAACTTTATATAAACTGAAGAACTGAAAATGATGAATAAGAATGAAGTAATAACATCATGTTTGTTAGAGATTGACATAGAGCGAGTCATATGAATGTCATTTAACTAATAAATAAATGCTAAGAAAGAAAAGTATCTACAGAAAAGAACTCGATTCTTATAAGTGTGTTTCTCAACTCTGTGCTAGACTCAAAAGAATTGACGTCTTACACATATGATGCAGAGTTTCAATGACATCACTTCTAGCTTGAATGCTCACTAGACTCGATTAGAATGAAATCAAGATGAAGAATAAGAAAAGACTAGAATCGTAACATTATTTTTCTCTCTTGACTATTCATGTTCGCATGAATGTTATTTCTTAGTGCGCTTTTGTTGAATATTTGATATGAAAGTCGTCAATCATCTCTTGAGCGTTCATAAATTCGTCGTCATCAGCGTTATATCAGTTGAGATCATTGTCATAGCTCTTTCATTTAACTCGATATTGAAGTCGTCTTTAATATCGTTGAAAGTTCAATATATCGTCGATCTTTCATTCATTCTCATCGTTCATCACTATTGATCTCGAAAGTTCATTCTTCTGATCAGACAAAGAGTCATTGACGACGAGATGAAGAAGCTCTGACTGAAATACATCATGTATATGCATAGTCTCGAGCAGTTTCAATTTATAGAATGAGTCAATGAGATTGATGATCTGAAAAGAATTGAGCATCTTGTCATTCAATTTTTTGAAGAGTCTCGCTGTAATGATGTTTCGTTCGTTCAGAAACACTCTTGATTCAATCTTGTAATTGATCTTCTTTCTATGCTTGTTAGCTTGATTCATCATTTGTTTTCGTATTTTGATCAGAGCTTCACGAGCGAAGATCAATATCTTGTTCATTTGTTCAGATATATTCTTGACTCGATTGATCTGCAAGCGTTCGCAAGTGCTTTCATACTCGATGATGTCAGAGTCGAAGCTCATATAAGAATGAAAGCTCTTGTTCATGAAGAAGAGAGTCAAGAAAATGACTGAGAACAAGACGTTATTGTCAATAAACTCGATCATGAGTAGTCATTTAGATCAGTCATTCTGCATATACAAACAGAAGAATCGAAGATATTGCTTGATGTTCTGATTGACTCGTTCGCTTTGATCATTGATCTGAGAATCATAGACGATGAACAATCGAAGAAAAATGCTCAGTCGTTTGCAAAGAAATTTTCATAGTATAGAGATGAATTGCGAACCTTGATCAGATACTATGAAGCTTGATAGATCATGAGTTCAATATACTCATTGAATCAGCATTTCAGCTGTCTTTTCAACAGTGATATCTTCATCATCAATGATGCAAGAAATATAATGTTTTTCTTTTAACAATCTGCAGATGATCGTCAGAATAGCGTTGTACTCGCTTGAATCAAATAGATCAATAATGAAATTCATTGCTATGTCTTGTCATCGCTGTTCAGATATCGATAGAGATTGAAGCAAGTCATTTGATTTATTTCTAGATGTCTTTGAACGTTGACAGATATAGCAGTTTCAAATATATCAATCTATCGTTTTTCGCATGAATGATCAATAGTAATTTCGCTTTATGACTTTCACAGTTCTAAGAATATCAGAATGATCAACTGATGATTGATCGTGCATCTCACGAATCAGATTCATTTGTAGAAGCTCATTGAACGAAATTCATAGCTGACTATCATGATACAAGATTTCATTCTGAATTCAACAATTCTTCAATTTAATATCTTTATATTGTGTCTCGTCTCTTGCTATTGCTTCGCGAAGTAGCGTACAATTCTCGTCGATTTTATTAGTCTTAAGAATCTGTTTATAGATTGATTCACTGATGTTCTTCTCTAGATCAGCAATTTTCATTCGATTTGAAGTCAGAATAGTGATTCATTGATAGCAAACGTGCTCATCTTCTGAATCTCTGAGCACGACGTCAGCTTGACGAGTTAATGCATTGATCTTGATGTTCTGTTTATCAGATTGATACATTATTCTGAAGTTGAAATCAGCGAGCTTCTGAACTCAGCGCATCTGACGTCTGCTCAGCTCTTTATCTTTCATCAACGAAATGAGCGCTTGATGATCGATGAACATCTTGATAGAAATGTCAGTTAGCTTCAGTTCAAGTCATCAGTGTTCAAATGCTTGAATGATGATCAGAAGTTCTTTATCATATATTTCGTAGTTGCATTCAGCAGAAGACATGTTCTTGCTATAGAAGACAATCGAATGTAGTACTTCTTCGTCATCATAATGAGAGAGAACTTTATCGTTGACGTAGTCGAATGAGTCAATTTCAAGAATAGTCTCACGAGTTTGATCAAAGTGACGTAGTATAGAAGTCTCGATTATACATCTCTTCATATGATTGAAGACAATCTGACAGACTTCATTTCATTCAAATATGATCTTCTTTTGAGTGAGTCAAATCATTGAATGAACAATCTTTGAAAAGTTCTTAATGAAGCGTCGATAGAAATTGCAGAAGTCAATAAAAAACTGCATCTGAATGAGATTATTGAATGTAGATCATTCAACAACTGCTTGTATCTTTCGAGAATTCATCTTCAGTTCTTCAATTGATATCAAGAGTTCTAGAAAGATAGTTTTCTGAACATGAAACTCGCACTTGTTGATGTCTATCTGTAGATCAGCTTCTCGTAGTCTATTCAAGATCAATCGTACATGTCGCTTGTCTTTCTTCAAGATATTGCTGTAGATGATAATGTCATCTAGATAGATCTGACAAAACTGATGTAGATACTTGAACAACACGTCGTTCATATAGTGTTGATAGAACGCAGATTCATTGATTAATTCAAAGAGCATTACATGATATTTGTATAAGTCGAAGAAGATAATAAAGATAGTCAAATTCTCGCTATCTGAGTGCATGCGTAGTTTGTTGAACGTGACAATGATGTTTAATTGAGTCAGATACTTGCTTTCTTGTATATAAGTAAGAGTCTCGTCTATCAATGACAAAAAATAGCGATCTCGTTTGATCAAAGCATTGAGCTTTCTGTAATCAACGCAGAAACGCAGACTATTGTCTTTATTTTCGATGAACAAGATGAGCGAGACGTATGATGCAAAGCTAAAGAAAATGAACTCTTTGTTTAGATGATCAATCAGATACTTCTTTATCTTCTGAAGCTTGTAATCAAACATCTGATATAGTCTGCTTCAAGAGAATGTTTCTTCATCGATCAACACAATTTTGTGATTGTAGAAACGATGCAATGATAGCTGATTGATTATTGCTCGATCGAAGATGTCTAGATAGTCGTGATATTCAAAGAAGAGCTTGATCTTGACTTGCTTGAGAACTTCAGCGTGAAAAAGCTCATGCAGATTCACTTCTTCAGACTTGTTTTCGACTGTAGTTATGAGTCAATCGATTTTCAAGACAATAACAGCAAAGATCTTGACGTTTGATCATTTGACTAACATTTTATATGTCGCTGTCTCTATCATTGCTATGTTCATTGAACCTGACGTTGATTTAGAAATTTTGACGTTAGTTAAAGTCGCGTCGCGCTGTTTTAACTGTTCAATGAACTTCTTGTTTTGACTGAATTGAGATGTAACGAAAGTGAAAGATCTCTTCAGTATATGAGTAGAAGTCAAGCTCTTTCGTTTCGTGATTGATTTATTGTTTAAGAATAGAGCAATCGATTTCTGACTAGTAGAATTGAAATTCGAAAATCAAAGAAAATCGATTCGCATATCAATTACTAGGTCGATTTTGTTCATTCATATTTTTTCAAGAATTATTTGATGTTGATCTAATCGAGTGATCAACATAGAAGCTGTGTCAATCGTATGATCTTGAACAGTCAGGTTCAAATAAATGACATGAGTAATAAGTTTCTTAGCATAATGATCATTGAATTCTCGAATTGACTTCGCTTTGATCAAAGTCAGAGACTTGATTTGCAACTGATCACAAACAATCTGCGTGATCACTTCATCAATGAACGAATAGTCAGCAGCTTCAATGTCAATCAATGACTTCAATGAGTAACTAATTTCATTGCTAGAAAGTACACATTCAGTAGTCAAAGATTTAGAAGCAAAAGAGTCATTTGACATGCTCATTGTTGAAGAAATTAACACATTTTTCATCGCGTCTTTGATGAAAGTCTCTAGTTTTTTGCCTCGCTATTCTCGAATGAGATTTTCTCATTCTTTTTATTCTTCGAAATGATGATTTCATGTAGACGAAGAGTGAAAGCTTAAAATGTCAAGATGTTGATCTTGTTCTGAGAGCAATTCTTGAACAAGTGACTCGAAGTCTTGCAGATGTAGCAGATGATAGACGATTTCGCTCGATCAGACTCAAAGATAGAAAAGATGATAAACTTAACATAATCAATTATCGAAGTTGTCACTGCTGACAAGAGAGTAGTAGCGCGTTTGTCAGATACGACAGTAACTTTGACAATGACAGTGCAACGTTCGCTGCGAAGCTGATAATTGACTCATTGTTTACTATTCACATCTTGAAGAAAGATCTTTAGTCGATGAAGTGAAGTGAAATCTTTGAGACAGACTGATAGAACGTTCTGCAAGCGATTATGAATTTTATTCTGAAAATCGTTCATCAAAGTGCAATCATCATATTCAAGATAGCTGAATAGCTTTATAAAGTTGAAGTAAAAGACATTGAAGAACTTGTCTGTTTATCTCAGAGTGTTGTATTCGTGACGACACTTTCGATTCTTATTTACTTCATTGTATATTTCTTTCAGATGTTCAAATAACTTGTAGATTGAGTAGTATGAATGAGAAGAGTCTTGACGACGTCAAGCGTAGATGTGCTCAGCAGCATCATCTTCTAGTCTAGACAACATATAAACAATGCAGATAGTTTCATTATTAAACTGATCAACATTGACAATCAGCTTGTTGTTCATCTTGTTTCTTCAGTCTTTTCAAGTTGATTCATCTTTATCAATGAATACAGATGAGTTCGAAAATTTGTAGAATCAATGATGTTCATTTTCAAATGAGATGAACTTAATAAACGTCTCTCGTTGAGTATGATTCTCAATAGAAGCATGCGACTCAATATCTTGTTGAGATAGATGATTCATAGTAGATCGAGACTCAATAGACTGTTAAGATCGAGACTGATCAGCTGAACGTTGTTTCTCTTTGGGTTTCAACATTGTTTCTTGTAATTGAGTGTTAATCTCTTCTAAAGTGTTCATTGTCGTGCAATTGATTTCTAGCTGTTTCAATCTCTAAGTATGTTCAACTTGTAGAACGATTCAATGCTCATTGCATTTCAAAGTCATGTCTTGTTGATTTCTTAACTCATTTAACATCTTGATGATCTTGTTCAACTGATCAAGAGCTCACTGACGTAGTTGTTCTTCAATCTTAATGTTTCATGAGATCTCGATGTTCTTAGCTTCAGTTGAGACATCGAAAGATAGTAAAGAAACTCGTTTATTTGCAGTGCTTCTAAGTAAGTGAGCTGTTCGTGACTCAACTGACTCGTTGTCGCGTATCATGATGAAAAAATAAAGATAGATAGATTGTGATAATGAGAGATTTGATGATTTTGATAAATTTGAATAAATTTGATGAAAGTAATTCAGAAAATTTCTTGCGAATTTTCTGAATAAACGAAGTAGATTATTTTGTATCATCTACACGTCAATAGCAGAGTAGTTGATTAGCATTTATCTACTGTTAAAGATCAGCATAGAGCGAGTCATATGAGTGTCATTTAACTAATAAATAAATGCTAAGAAAGAAAAGTATCTACAGAAAAGAACTCGATTCTTATATGTGTGTTTCTCAGCTCTGTGCTAGACTTGAAAGAATTGATGTCTTACACATATGATGCAGAGTTTCAATGACATCACTTCTAGCTCAAATGCTTACTAGACTCGATTAGAATAAAATCAAGACGAAGAATAGACAAAGACTAGAATTATAACAATGTTGTTGAACTTGATTTTAAAGCTCTTGCATTACATGAAAGATCTCAACTGAATTTTTGATCATACTTTGAGTGAACTGTTCAACAGCATGCTAATCGTTGATCAAAAGATTGTAAAATAACTTCATTTGAGTGAAAGAATAACTAGATGAGATTTCAATGTATGAAAACGTTGCAGAAAGTGTAAATCTTTTGTAATGTCAAAGACTGAGCTAGATTAAAGATACTATTAATATAAAAGACTGATATTATTATTATTACTTTGATAAAATCTAGATATAAGACAATACATCAAATAATGTACAAAATGAAAGATAAAAAATGAAAGAAAAGAATAAAAACTTAACTTTTATACATGAATTGAGCAGAATCAAGACTAAATAGTAGTTTTATTGACTTAAAATTGCAAAATGTTTGAGATGATTGAAACAGAATTGCTGAGATTAAATTAAGATAACGATGACTAAATTGATGACTTGATTCATTAAACTGTAAAACAAATTCAATGAATTAAGATTATTTAAGATATTGACAATCTATGTTTTAAATTGAGTTAATGATCTGACATCATGACATTTCAACATAATGTTTATCTCGTTGACATCTTTTAACATCTGAATCATGTCATTGTAAATCTTTATTTCAATGTCATGCTGTTAACATATGTACTTGATAAAGATAATGATGTCATCGACTTTGTAAATACTTATTCAAGCATTCAATTCAGCATCAACAGTTTGTAAAGTGAATTAAATTTTAGAATTTAACTTAAGTGACATTTATCACTTAAAGTTGAATAAAATCTGAATTTAAGCTGATCTCGCTGAGCTGAGTTCTGCTTTTGTCAATAAAATCTGCATTCGTTCATATGTTGTTGAACTGAATTTCGCTTTTGTTGATAAAATCTGCGTTTATTCATATGCGCTGAACTGAATCTTGCTTTCGTCACTTATGTCGCATATGTCGCTCATCTACTCGCTCATTTATTCGCTCATTTACTCGCTCATCTACTCACTCATTTACTCATTATTCTACTCACGATTCTACATGCTCATCACTCTACTCGCTCATCTACTCATCATTCTACTTGCAATTCTACATGCTTATCACTCTACTTACTCATCTACTCGCTCATCTACTCGCTCATTTACTCGCTCATCTACTCACTTCATTTACTCGCTCTATCAATTTTTCTATCAAACGCTTTATCAAACGCTCTATAAAACGCGTCGATTGAGCGCATAACATGAGTTAAACAGTGCTTCAAACAATGCTTTCTACTGAGCTTTTCACTGAGCTATTTACTGAGTTATCAACTGAGCTTTCTACTGAGCTATCTACTGAGCTATCTACTGAGCTATCTATCGAGCTTTCTACTGAGCTATCTACTGAGCTTTCGATCGATCTTTCTATCAATCTTTCTACTGAGCTATTTACTGAGCTATTTATCGAGTCATCTACTGAGCTATCTACTGAGTTATTGATTGAGCTTTCTATTGATCTTTCGCTCAAGCTTTCTACTGATCTCTCTATCAATCTTTTTACTGATCTTTCTACTGAGCTATTTACTGATCTTTCGATCGAGCTTTCTATTGATCTTTCGATCGAGCTTTCTACTGATCTCTCTATCAATCTTTCTACTGATGTCTTTATCAATCTTTCTACTGATCTTTCTACTAAGCTATCTACTGATCTTTCTACTGATCAATCTACTGATCACTCTGCTGATCTATCTACTGATCATTCTACTGATCACTTTACTGATCATTCTACTGATCATTTTACTGAGTTATCTACTGATCATTCTATTGATCACTTTACTGATTATTCTACTAATCACTTTACTGAGCTATCTACTGATCACTCTACTGATTACTTTACTGATCACTCTACTGATCATTCTACTCATCACTTTACTCATCATTCTACTTGCAATCAAGAATCAAATTTGTTCTCTATCAAGCATCAAATATAACTCTATTGAACATTCTACATGACTCTCTATTGAACATTCTACATGACTCTCTACCTCATTAGTTTACTCATTAACTTTCTCATTAACTTTCTCATTAACTTTCTCATTAACTTTCTCATTAACTTTCTCATTAACTTTCTCATTAACTTTCTCATTAACTTTCTCATTAACTTTTTCAGCGCATATATTAAACTGTGTAAATAGCTATTATTTAAATAGTCAAATTAGTTATTAATTATTCAACGTTGCAACTATTAATGCTACAAGAGTCAGAATCGAGTTTGTTGAATCAAATAATAAAGACGCATACTGCGCTTCTAGAAATTCTAGAAATTTTAGCGCTTTTATGAATATGTTTCAGTTAAAAGTAACGCAAATCTGAGACATGAGATTAAACGAATATTTGAAATATTGATCGCTAAAAGCGCTAAAATCTGTCTCTGTCACTCTTTACAAACTATTAATGAGTGTTGATGCTGATCTTGATCATTTCATGATTAAAAAGCAATGTATTTATGTTCTTTTCTTGTTTTGTATTCAACAACGCATTCGTGTCTTCTTCTGATGCTGTTCAATTCTGTGATAGAAGTGATTCTCTTTTAGCATTTCAAAGTTCATAACAAGCAATGCTCGCTGATTTAGTGCTTGCTGATTCTGAGCTTCTAATCATTGTGTAAGTAGAAAATTGCTGATCAAGAGAATCTGATATTACTGTTAAAATTTCTGATTTCAATTGAACTTTCTGAGTTCAAGTTCTGCTGAAATTTCTGATTTCAATTTTGATGACGAGTTCAGTAAAAAGTTAATCAAAAGCAACGCGTTCATGTTCTTCTATTTTGATTCTATTGAAATTTCTGATTTTGAATCGTAATTCTTTCTTAGAAATTTCTGATTTCTATTAAGCTTTCTGAGCTTGAATTCTGATTCTGCTGTTAAAATTTCTGAATTCAACTTCTGATTTAAGTTATGTAACTTGAAAGAATTGATGTTTTACACAGATGATGCAAAGACTTTGTTACGATCCTAGCTACGCACCTATGTTGGTAGCTATGTTGGTGGCTATGTTGATGACTATCGCCGGCCGCTCGCCGCTAGGCTATAGGGTTGTTCCGAGGCCAACCCTATTCAGGGTTAGCTTATGTTCTCCTGAGTCATATAGATAGCCGGCTCTTCCCTTCTAGATACTTTCCTTCCTTAGCATTTATATACTCGTTACATTACACCCATATGACTCGCTCTATGCTGGCCCCTAACAGACTTGATGACATCATTTTTAGCTTAAATGCTCATTAGACTTGATTGAGTTAATCAAGACTGAGCAAACTTTAATCAATATGCAATTAACATGCTAAAGTTGATTGTATATTAGTTAGAATTAAACTAAATCAGAATTGTAACAGAAACATCTTTTGAACAAAACTAATATTTGAAAAATGAGTGATACATAAAGAGATTTTCTTGAATATTGTATATAATGACAGAACAACAGTGAATCTCTTCAACAATTGTCAAAGAAGTTTAATAAAGTAGCAGAAAATGTAGTATTTTGAAGTAAAGACTTGCAGAAATAGACTGATCGTCAAGTTGAGTTTCGATATCAATCTTTTGATTCGACTTAAGTACTCGATATCAATCTTCTGACTCAGCTCAAATACTCGATTTCAACATTCTGACTCGACCTGATATTGATTTCGAGTCAATACTTGATTCGACTCGTCAAGAAATTGAAAATGACATCAAGAGAGTTAAATATAGAAATTTTTCCGGTTTTTCGCCTTTGCATTACCTTTTTGCATTATCTTTTTGATAGAAAGTCATAAAGAAAAACATGAAGAGAAACATGAAGGGAAACATGAAGGGAAACATGAAGAGAAACATGAAGATCGTTTGATAGAGAGCTTTGATAGAAGACTATGATAGAAAGCTATTATAGAAAGTCATGACGAGAAACTATGAAGACTGTTTGATAGAGAGTCGTGAAGAGAAGTCATGAAGAAAAGTCATGAAGAAAAGTCATGAGAAGAAGTCATGAAGAGAAGTCATAAAGAAAAGTCATGAAGAAGAGTCATGAAGAAAAGCTATGATAGAGAAACATGAAGGCTATTTGATAGAAAGTCATAATAGAAAGTCATAATAGAGAGTCATAATAGAATATCTATCTATTTATCTTCATGTCTTGACGAGTCAAGTCGAGAATTTCGGGTCGATACTCGATTTCAATTCTCTGACTCGACTCAAATACTTAATATCAACATCGTGACTTAACTTGAATACTCGATTTCAAAATTCTGACTTGAATCGAGTCTTGACGAGTCGAGAACTCGACTCGATCTTGATGACTCAACTCGATGCAATCAGTCTATGCAGAAAGTAATCTTGATATAGTTAAAAATAATCAATAAGCGAGAAGATTTGTATAACTTCAAAATTAGACTGATCATTAAATCAAGTTTTCATATCTACTTTCTGACTCGCTTGAGTACTTAATATCAATGTCATGATTCAACTTAAATACTTGATATCAATCTTGTGATTCAACTCGATATTGATCTCAAGTCGAGTCAGAATTCAAATTTTCGATTCAACTCATCAAGCAATTGAAAATTCAGAATTCAATGAAAAGAAATACTGATTACTACTAGTAGAAGTTTCTCAAGCAGAGTCAGCATCTTCAGAATTCATGAGAATACTGACTACTACTATTAGAGATTTTTCAAGCATGATTCATGATACTATTGATAATGCAACAGAGTAATGCAACAGAATAATGCAATTGATTAAAGTTTATGCTTGACTACGTAGTAATTACTTAGCTGAAGAAACATGTATCAATAGTAGTCAATATCTTCGTGAGTTTTGATCAATACTCGTGAGAAAATCTCTATCAATGATAATCAGTATTCTCATGAGTTATAAAGATGCAATCAAATCAATTGCATTACTTTATTGCATTATCAAATAAATATTAGTAGTAATAAATCATATCTTGACGAGTTGAGTCGAGAATTTAAATCAATACTTGATATTAACATTATGACTCAACTTGAATACTTAATATCAACATCATGATTCAACTTGAATACTTAATTTCAAAATTCTGACTTGAATTAAGTCTTAATGAGTTGAGAACTCGACTTGATCTTGATAATTCAACTCAACATGATCAGTTTATTCAAAATCATCTGTTTAAATGTAATAATAAATGATAAAGAGTTAAATGTTGAATGACTCATACAAAAGAAATCATGAAATAATACAAAAATGAATGTTAAGAATTTTAAATCTTTCTGCATATGTTAATTTTAGTGAATTTGACGAGAAAAACACATAAATCAATCTCAAATTTGATGCAAATAAAGTAAATATCTAAATATCATTCTTATACTTTCAAAACATCTTCAAGCTTTATTTTTAAAGCTATATAAACATTAATTTTACATGAGAGCAATTTTAAATAGTCAGAATGCTTCTCAAATGTATTGAATATAAAAGAGCTTTCTTCAAAACTTTGCTTTATCTAAATGCATTCAAGACTTCTTAGATTTTTCAAGCTGTCAATGTAAATGCACTTATCTCAAATGAGCTTGTAATCTTTATCATTAAGACTACTGTTACTTTTGTTGCTTGAAAAGCATGTATATTATTATCAGTGAAGCTTAACTAATTTGAAGATGAGAATAAGAATAAAAAGAATTTAAATGATAATTAATTTAAGATTCAAGCAGCTTTAAAGTAATTTATGAAGCTCATTGCATTAATGAAAAAATGAGAATTGATGAAGTCAAATTCATTACTAGAATCACTCAGATCATTTATGAACATGACAGTCAAGTATGAAGTTACTCTCATCATCAATGACATTTTACAAATTACTATAAATGATAAAAACAATATCAATCTTCAAGATCTGTATCAAGAATAAATGCATAAATGCTTTAAGCATGTTGATTTCATTAATTTAAAGTATATATTAATATTTATAAAAATTTAGACTGATCACGTTGAGTTGAATCATCAAGATCGAGTCGAGTTCTTGACTCGTCAAGACTCGATTCAAGTCAGAATTCTTAGCTTGAGTATTTGAGTCAAATCGAGATGTTCAATTCAAGTATTCAAGTCAAATCAGAGAATTGAAATCGAGTATTGATTCGAAATTTTCGACTCGACTCGACAAGACATGAAGATAGATAGATAGATATTCTATTATGACTTTCTATTATGACTTTCTATTATGACTTTCTATTATGACTTTCTATTATGACTTTCTATTATGACTTTCTATTATGACTTTCTATTATGACTTTCTATTATGACTTTCTATTATGACTTTCTATCAAATAGTCTTCATATTTCTCTATCATAGCTTTTCTTCATGACTTTTCTTCATGACTCTTCTTCATGACTCTCTATCAAAGCTCTCTATCAAACGATCTTCATGTTTCTCTTCATGTTTCTCTTCATGTTTTTCTTTATGTTCTTCTTTATGACTTTCTATCAAAAAGATAATGCAAAAAGGTAATGCAAAGACGAAAAACCGGAAGAATTTCTATATTTAACTCTCTTGACATCATATTCAATTGCTTGATGAGTTGAATTGAATCAGCGAGTTCTGACTCGACTCAAGGTCGATATCGAGTCGAGTTGAGATGTTCAACTCAAGTATTTAAGTCAAATCGAGATGTTCGACTTGAGTACTTGAGTTGAGTTCGAATGTAAATATGAAAACTTAACTTGATGATCAGTTTAATTTTTTTCATTTATTATGAAGCTTTTTATTATTCTTAGCAATAATTCTTTAAATGATCTTTCTGCTGTATTTAGCTTGTTTAAGCAGTCTGCTGATCATGCTTTGACTGATGATAATGTCAAACTCATTGTACAGAAATCAAATCATGTTATTTTGATAAATGATGAATTATTAATTAAGAAAGTCAAGAAACTTCTGAGCATGATATTCATTCAAAACTTTCAATCTATCAATTATATTAAGTGCAAACATCACATTGCTGAAATAAAGATGTTTTTTATACATATGATTAATCTGCTGTCTGATAACATAAGTAACTTTGTGTATGAATGTTGTATTATTATTACAAGCAAGATGAAATTGAATTTTATCTTTAAAATTCTGAGTAAAAGTTTGAGACATGTTAAATAGAATTTAAAATTGCTTTCATGTAAAATTAATATTTGTATAACTTCAAAAATGAAGCTTGAAGATGTTTTAAAAATGTGAGAATAATATTCAAATATTTACTTTATTTGCATCAAATTTGAGACTAATTTGTGTATTTTCTTCATCAAATTCACTAAAACTTGAAAACTGAATCAGACTTTTGCATACAATGATAGTTTATTTGCATTCATCATATTCAAAATTTCATCTTATTATTATCTTCATGTGAGCATTCTGCATACGAAGAGATTAACTAGTATTGTTATAATAAATGTATTTTTCAGTCTTTTCTTTTATTCACATATCAGAAATTCAAGACTTTGCATGCAAACAAAGCTTTATTAATGCAGAATGAAGTTTTAAATCACATCTTGCAATGAAACAAATCTTTGTTTACTTTTATATGAAGCAGAAAATAAATATGTTGTTTTGATTAGACAATAGTTCTGATTTTAATCTCATAAAGCATATATGAAATCTAGATTGATCATTAAGTTGAGTTTTTATATTTACTTTCTGACTCGCTTAAGTACTTAATATCAATATCATAACTTGACTTAAATACTTGATATCAATCTTGTGACTCAACTTGATATTGATTTTGAGTTGAGTCAGAATTTGAGTTTTCAACTCAATTTATCAAGCAATTAAAAATTCAGAATTCAACTATTGATAGAAGTTTTCTGAGCAGAATTCATGATACTATTGATTAACATTCTCAGAGTTCATGACTCATAAAAATACTGACTACTAATAATAAAGATTTTCTGAGCAGAATTCACAATACTATTAATAATGCAACAGAATAATGCAATTGATTAAAGTTTATGCTTGCAATTACTAGACTCAGAAATTTTTTATTAGTAGTAATCAGTATTCTCATGAGTCATGATCAATACTCATGAGAAAATCTTTATTAATAGTAGTCAGTATTTTCATGAGTCATGATTAATACTCGTGAGAAAATCTTTACTAGTAGTAATCAGTATTTTCATGAGTCACAATTAATACTTATGAGAAAATTTCTATTAATAGTAGCTATTATTTTCATGAGTCATGAAGATGTAATTGAATCAATTGCATTACTCTGTTGCATTATCATTCAACAAGTTAGTAGTAGTAAATCATATTTTGATGAGTTGAATCAAAAATTTGAGTCAATACTTGATATCAACATCATGATTCAATTCAAATACTTGATATCAAAATTCTGACTCAACTCAAATACTTAATTTCAAAATTCTGACTTGAATCAAGTTTTAATGAGTCGAGAACTCAGCTTGAACTCAATGATTCAACTTAATGCAATCAGTTTAATGAAATCTCAAAAAGAATCAAGTATCATGTTAATGATTCTTTATTAAAAGTAGATTGAAACTGAAACTGATCTAATATGATGAATGAGAAAAAGTTGAATATATGAGATGATGCAATAAAGTATTGAAAATAATCATTGTATTGCAATTGCACTATATGCAAACATCAACAAAGATGCAAAAATTTAAATATAAGAGACAATAACATTAAATATATATAAAAACATTAGATGATTTGATATGTTGTATAAATTTATTCAAGAAAATGATTATCATCTTTGTTTTCAATGATTGAATTCACTTGATGCTTTTGTCTCAATACAAAAAGATTTGCTGCATGAAGTCTGCAAAGTAAAAGCTAGTTCAAAAAGACTTAACTCAACTTCAGTCTGAGATACTGAGTCAATTGAAATACATAATACATACAAAAGCTTATGTAATAAAATATGTTGATTTTACGTTGACTCTCTACTTTGTATGATGATCATTTTCAATACTTTATTACATCATCTTGTAGAAAAGAATGTTAATTCTTTTATTTTGAATCAGAAGCATTGAGTGAATTGAATTATTCTTAAACAGAGTGACAATCACTTTCATAAATAGATATATATTATAATTTATATCATTTAACATTTCTATGTATAATTGATGCTATTGTCATTACATTTAACTATTTGCGTGTTCATTTGATTTTCGTGATAGTGCAGTTGTGATATGAAGATCATTTTGAATTCTTTCTTTTCTGATCTCGTAGTCGAAAAGAATCACGTGATTGATCGTCTATCGACTTAGTGAAGTACATTAGTCGCTTCAAAAGCTCTTTTCACTTTTTCATCTGCACTGAAAAACTAGACTGATCATCGAGTCAAGTTTTCATACCTACTTTCTGACTCGCTCAAGTACATGATATCACTGTCGTGATTCAACTCGAATACTCGATATCAATCTCGTGACTCGACTTGATATCGATCTCGAGTCGAGTCAGAATTCAAGTTCTCGATTCGATTCGTCAAGCAATCAAAAATGACATCAAATATCAAGATTTACTATTTTTGAATCTATTACGTCATTATACTTGAAAGATCTACGTGCAACAAAGAAAACTATTTCTCGTTTTTTCATTATCATCTTCTTGTTGTTTGCATTATCTCGTTGCATTATCAATAGAATACATTTCAAGATGTCTGATTCTGATAAGACATATGAATTATCAAGATCTTCGATCGAGAAAGAATCTAATTTCTCGATCATTCATTCATCTACTTTCAGTAGTCTTCATTCTAATGACTTCGCAAGTCAAGATTCACGAAACATTAATCAGATTTTCGTTGAAAAGAAACAAACTCTTCAAGAAGCAATGAATAAAATTCATCGCGATACTTCTCTTTTAATATTAAGAGAGAATAATCAGTACGTTA
>JAABUI010000923.1_pt1 | contig 18806 bp, 17 predicted proteins | sample 5559111 | NCBI WGS metagenome assembly JAABUI01 (sample SAMN10711870, study PRJNA513365) | rock metagenome | isolation source: Antarctica rocks | place: Antarctica: Victoria Land, Buttleship Promontory
CCAAAGATCTTGTCGGCGTTGAGGTAGGTGTTGTAGACGAGGCCCATGATGTGCAGCCTAGGAGTCTTCTAAGGCTGAATGCCTCCGTTCGCAGTTTTAGAATGTGCCAGGAACGGTTCCCTTTATTCCTTTGGCACTCAAGGCCCTTTTTGATAATGAAAAGCCTGCTCTGGTGGGGGTGGATGGTGGGGCAACGTTTAGAGCTGTAGGATATGCTGGGTAGAAACGCCAAATAGCAGGAAGTTTTCGCTGCTGCAGGTCGAACGGTAGCCCGTTTGATTCCCTGGACGCCTGATTCACCGGTCTCCGGGTGATTCAAAGTAAAACGTTATTGCAAGCTGTAGCTGCTTAGGCTTCAGGATGCTTGGCTGGATTCTCTTGATTGATCCAGGCTGATGACGTTGACGTTCAGCAGCAGTCAGGCGGCTTTTTTGTAATGCTCTCCACGTAAGTGCAATTGCTAGTATTCATGAGGTAGGCGGCAGGGTGTCAGCTGGTCGGTGAAGGTGACGGAGCCGTGGGAGCATACTTTTATGTACGTCTACTTATGTAATTATGCAGGGAATAATCCCTTTATGTACAAACAAGGCTTGGCACAAATTGTATCGAAATCTGCACTAACTTATTTTTGGACGTATTGATCCCGATAGAGACCAACATGATCCATTGCAATCTATGGATGATGACAATGAGGGCTCTGGTCTTCTGCGAAGGTTTTCCAATCAGAGTCTTGAAGCCTTGAGCAATAGGCAAATCGCAGCAATAGGGAGTCCATTTGAGCCCAGCTATGCTTGCACAGAAAATAAGCCCTGCCGCTCTGGAGCTGGAACTGGCGTTGATCGATCGGTACCAATTTACCGTCCGTGAAGTTTCCATTTCTATGTCGAGACTTGTCCGAGGCACTAGCTGCTGTAGTTGTCACTGCGCTTTGCGAAGGTATTGAGAAGCCTTGCTTGGCGCGAGAACGAGGATTTTAAATATGGAGGCTGTTTCTCGGATGGAAAAAGCTGGAGCTTTTGAGCATTGCTAGTCTTTGGTCCAGATCATCTCTGGTGAAGGAGTGCACTTCTTAGGCCTCTTGTGAGAAATCAACTCGGTCTGCTCTCGAGGCAAGAATAGGTCCGCCTTCAACGCTCAGACAGCTGCACCGATCCCTGATCTATGCCAGCCAGGGTCACGAAATACATGGACATGGAGAGCACGATCGGGTACGCAAATCCAGCGATGAGGTAGCACCGCGAGAGCTAGACTGATTTTGTTGGACTGAACTTCTGCTTCGAGAATTGGGCGCTTTTTCGCAACGGCTCCTTGGATTTCCCATGTCAGACCACTCTGGTGAATTTCTCGGGGAACCAGACCCCGAGGGAAAATCAAAATACGCAGGATGTGAAAAGTTCAATCCGTAATTGCTAGATGATCTCCGGCATTTGTTGTATCAATCACCGCGAAGGTAGCGAGCTTTTGTTGTTTTCCCAAAATGACACGCAATCAACGTGGCCCCAATGCTCGCACCACCATTCACCGAACGAGTCCTCGACATTAATGTCAATCTTCGCAACTCGCTCATCCCTCTTGATGCCACACAGAAAGCAAGCTTTAGGAGCGGTCACAGCCCCTTCATTTGGCTTCACCACTCGGACTGGCATGCTCTCTGAAATATCTGGCAAGGTCAAGCTGGCTCCAGGACGCTTGCTTTTCACCAACAACATGGTAGATCGCAATGGCCCCACCTGTTTTCTCCATGTGGTTAATACTTCCGCCGCTTCTTGATCCTCTCGTCTGCTTTCATTCTTGTCTACTCCCGTAAGCTTCATACCATTGACTTTCCCGCTCGCTAGTCCAATCTTCATACTTTTAGAGAGGGTATTGTCCCGTCTCCATCTTAGTTTGCGTCCCGCGAGAATGTGAGCGCCGGCTCTAATCGTTGCTAGAGCTGCTTGGATTTGGTCCATTTGTGGCTGATCCAATCCTTCGGATGAATCCGAAGACTCTCGCTGAGTAGAGATAGAGTTCTTGACGGTAGTCGACAGCGATTTGAAATGACGCGGAATGAGAGGTAGCAGCATGGATGGCGGAGGAACATTAGAGGGAGGGGGACCACTGACTGTACGCTTACCTTCAACCATTTGCTTCCGTCCAAGGTCAGCAGTCGACGTTGTAAGTGGAGCTGCTTTCGCTGGAATTACAGGGTATTGTGTTATGTCCACAGGTTCCCAGTCATCAAATTTCCCATAGTCATCCTGATCGGAAACGCGCTCTGGCGCAGGTATGGCTGGACGTACAATTGGATTTCGCCGGTCAATGGGAAACAGTGATACTTTTGTAGGCTTTTCTACTGCCGCCTGCTTGAAAGAAACATGTTCTTGCTTTGAATGACTGTCTTCTTTTGCGATAGCCTGATCAGCGTCAAATAAAACGGAATTCCCTGCAAACTCTCCCCAATCATCTTCGTCCCTTGGAATATTACTTTGTTCCAGGAGATCCGAAGACCGCGATTGGTTTTTACTCTCGAACCATTCGGGATCTCCGGACGTCACAGTCTCTGAGACAGATGTCAGGTCTTCGGGATACTGAAAAGAATCCGCTGGAATAACATTAGTCCTTCCCCCGGTCCCGGAGTCTTGAAATTCTCCAAAATCATCGTCCTCTAAAGCTGGGTCTGCTGTGGCTTCTGGTTTACCGGTAGGATTTCCGGGAGCTCCGAACTCCTTGAACAGATCTGCTGACATGCCTCGTCTTGAAGGCAAGCTTCTGTTATATAGAATGGAGAATTATCGGTTCCCCAATTGTAACGTTGCTTGCGAGCATCATGCTCGCATCCAAGTATCCTAACTGTAGTAGACATTCAGGAGCAAGATTAGTCCAGGTCTGTCGTCTCTTTTGTGTGTGAGTTACGTCGAGGTTCACAGAATCAACAGAGAGACACAGGCCGTAAATCAAGGACTTCATATGACTCTTTTCATATCTACATCAGAGACAGCTCAACGAGGAAGCCTTCATAGGTGTGATTGACAAGAGAGTCTCGACAATGCTTCCTCTATTCATCAGTGTGAAGAATGGGCTATTAAATAGGAGGCGAGATAGAGGGGTCGTCATCGGAGGATTTGTTTGGCCGAGGCCGGAACGATTGTTCATGTTTCCGACTTTACAGTCTTTCTCTACAGCTGTTTCTTCACAATGTGACCAGCCCTGGTTCCTTTTCGCATATAATTTTCCTCTGTAGTCTACAGAAAGCCGGTGTGATGCAGGAATGCGATCCATCATCGAGACCAAGTGCGTTCCGCTACCCCACCCTCAAACCAATATCTGACGTACAGATAGGGCACGATGGGACAAGACACTTACTACGAACACCGATCTGAATGGCCTGAAGGCAGACGTGAAGAATCTTGCAGGTCAGGGCCCTTGTGTTGTTGGGCTACGGTCAATATGCTGGAAGGTAAGGCTGGCATGAACGTCGTCCGCTGCTGCATGGCTAATGTACAGTAGGGTTTTCTTCTATTCAAAAGCCTCGATCAGTCATCCTGGGACAAGACTCTTACCGACTCTCGAAGCGCTTACTCTTCGTTGAAAGATCACTTCCTGAAGAACCTTGAGAATGCAGACGACCTTTCAGCTGAGGATCCTCTAACGGACACCGAGACCGTAAGTACATTCCGAGCTGTGCGGCTCATTGCATCAACGCCACAGAGGTCGTCTGACTGTCACTAAGACTTCGAAAGTCTCCATGGAACACTTTGCGCTTAGATGAGGAGCTACGAGCTGAGATCTACCTCGATGTCGAGCGATGTATGCCTGAGAATCTATTCTTCCGGGAGCCCACGACGCAAAATGTACTTCTTGACATTTTGTTCATTTATTGTAAGCTGAATCGAGACATTGGGTACCGACAAGGCATGCACGAGGTCCTCGCGCCTATTGTCTGGGTGGTATCGCAAGATGCTATCGATCCTTCTAAAGTAGGCCCAGAGTATACGGACCTCGATCATACCATAAGATCAAATCTAGATCAGAAATACATTGAGCATGATGCTTTCAGTCTGTTCGGAGCTATCATGCAAACGGTCAAGACCTCCTACGAAATGGGCAGCAACAGTGAGCCAGCGACATCTGGACTATTGAACAATTCCCCGATTGTGGAGCGGAGTAAACGCATTCATGAGAATTATCTACATCACGCAGACCCTGAGCTAGCGGAGCATCTCACAGCAATAGAAATTCTTCCCCAGATTTTCCTGATCAGATGGATTCGACTGTTATTTGGACGGGAATTCCCATTCGAAGATGTCCTGGCTCTTTGGGATGTTCTGTTTGCCGAAGACCCCGGACTAGATTTGATCGACTTTATTTCTGTGGCGATGCTGTTGCGCATACGATGGCAACGTGAGTCCTAATTCGAATGGAGAGAACTGTAGTCACTGACGGTATGTATAGTGCTTGAGGCAGACTATTCTGCGGCTTTGACTTTACTTCTACGATACCCTGTACCCTTACCTCCTCATGGGCCTGCCACATTCGTCGGTGACGCGTTGTATTTACGCGAGAATCTCCTTCTGGATGGTGGTGACCACATCATTTCCAAATATTCTAGGAGGGCCCCAGAGACCACTGTAACTCGGAAGCTTCCCAAAAAGGTTAGGCGGGCGAGGACTGCAGAGCAAGAAGCTGCAAAGAACGCCCTCCTACCAAGGACGGCCCCAGCCAGAATATTCCAGGACCAAGGTGGGATTGAAGGCATTATTCACGAGGCAGCTAAAGGGGTATACAGTCGAGGTGAGAAGTGGGGTGTGGGCAAGGCACTCCGTGGCGCTATGCAAGGGCTGCAGTCTGGACACAGCTCACCAAGAAGGGTATCAGAAAGAGCACGCTGGTCACTCGACAGTGGGAAGATGGTTCAAGACCAGCCGGCCGAAACGACTGCCAAGATCCAAAGTCTAGAGAAGCGCAACCAGTCTCTAGCCAAGCTGCTAGAAAACGCCGTGGACGAGCTGTGGGTACAACAAAAGCAAATTCACGAAAAAGATAACGAGGCCGCCGCCGATGCGCTTGGCTTATGCATAGCCAAGGTTCAATTCGTACAGGTTTACCTTGAGAATTCGTCGATGCCCTTGCCTACCGACATTGCACCCCCATCGGAAGCCGCAAGCGACGGGACTGTCAGTGCCTCTGTAAAAGAGAGCCGTGCTTCCTCACGACAGCAAAAGTTGCCGTTGAAATCGGCCCAGGTGGATGGCTCCTCGGATGAGCAAGACGGCAAGATCAATGATGCGAGTAAAGGGCCTCCCGCAACAACTCAGGAAATACAACGCGTCCAGAGACATTCACCGCCAATTACCCCCATAGTCGGGAGTCCCACCAAGGCGTCAAGCCCCCCCGCTCGACCTTCCTTGGACAAGTCACCGTTCTCATGGATGCTGGGCGAGGAACAGCGCAAGTCCGAGTTTGTCGCAGCTTCCCCATTTCGGCCGGAAAAGAGCAGAGGAGAGTCTGGCAATCTATTTGGTGACAGTGCAAGGCATAATAGCAGCAAGCACCGAAGGAACCTAAGTACAAACGGTAAAGGAGAAGGGAACGAGGACGACGACGTTTTCTGAATGGGATTCATGAGAGATAGAAAGCAAACGTAGATATACCGGCGATGACGAGACATTAGAGGCTCTTCCTCACACGTAAATATGAATGAAATAGGAAAGCCATGAGACTGGCATTAATCGCAGAGTCGACCGAGTCTCCTGCCCTGTCATTGCATTTGTTGTTACTCTAGAGCCGGAGACAGAGGAGAGTGTGACAAGCTCGGTATGCTTGAACGACAACCCAGAAGTACCTACTTTACTTTCCACTGTTTTGTTCCCCTTCCCCAGTCTGATGGCAGAGCAAGCACCGGCACGCACGTGATCGGCACGGGAGGTGTGGCTCGACTTATGCACAGCATCCCAAGGTACAAGGCACCGCTAAAACCCTTAGTGCCTGTTTCATGCATAATCATGGGCCGATAGCAGGAGCGTTGCTCTCAGAATAGTCGCCTGCCAGAACATGTCCGGATGGGGAACGGAGAGATAAGGAGACACGACGACAGCTTTTGGTGGACCGCATTCCTCGAGTACACCCTTTCGTGGTGGAGTAGCAGAGTCGTATTCGGGCCTCACAGACATCCGCACACATTATTAATGCACCATTCAATCTGACCGACATTCCCCTATCTCCAATGTATCCATGTCGGATCGAGTGGAACTGGCTCATGGCGGATCCCATGTCGAGCATCAATTCCGAGCGAATGATGCTGCTCCAGTACCGAGTGCGATCAACAGCATCAATCCAAGTAACTAATTATCGGATTGCGCACGAGTGGGTCGCTGCTGCAATTCAATTCTCGTAGCGCAACCAAGAGCCAATAGCCCAGTGCAACCGTGAGAGCCATAGTCGTGCTTAGCTTCTTAGAATCTCAGTCATGTGGTTAGATGAGAGGAGCAGGAAGGACAAAACAAGTAAACGAGTACCGAGCAAGGACCGTCCAGTGAGAGGCGGCGATTTTTCCACGGGCTAATCAAGGCCACTAAATTGTAGATTGCTCCAACCAGCTCTCCCCCCATTCATCCACTCCACACCTCGCCAACCCCCAGCGCCTTCAGCACACCAGCACACCAGCAACCTGCACTGCTACAAAATCCCCGCTTCCATCGCTGCTCGCACTTCCAGCAACCTCTCTTCAGCATCAGCAACCCATTCTATCAGCTTTCGTATCGCTTCACTCTCCAAACGCCAGCTTATCGCTCAGGTCGCCTCCACGTCGATCACCTGCCAAGCTGTCATCACCCCGTTGTCAATAAGCACCTCTTATTGTCACCTGCTATCCCCTTGTATCTCGTGAGTACTTCTACCCATCTCCACGTACGACTGCAGACTACGCGACACCATTGCTGTCAAATTCATCGCTCTTTCCGCATTCATCCATCTAATAATCACGCTGACTCATACGCGGCCTGCCAGCACCCAGAGATACAACCAGAGCATCAACCGACATGGCTCCTACCAGCACTAGCACCAACTCTAGCATCGCGATGGCTTTCGCTGGAAGGACGGAGTCTGTCGACATCCCCAAACCCCGTGACAGCAACTTCTGGGCCGGGAAGGAGAGCTTCGCTGCCGTGGCGGCCAAGTCCCTTCCTCTCAAGCACAACGCTGGCCTCCCTACTCCTCCCAACTCAATCTCCCCCTCTCTGCCTCCTCAGGCCTACAAAGCTCGTGGTTCCTCTGGGCCCCTCACGCCTCCAACCGTGACTCACGTCGACTCCGACATCGACCTTGACGATGCCGTTGAGCACGCCAAAGCTCAGGACTCTCCTCAGCGGGGCCTGACGACTCGTGGCTTGAGAAAGTTGGCAGACCTGGACGCTGCCGGAAACATCACACCCAGCCTGCTTGCAAAACACCATCTTCCAGGGATCCTCTTGGAGCACGGGCCACTTGCTATTCGTCACGTCATGGGCTATCTAACTACTTCTGTTCCCGGCTTTTCAGGCATTCCACCGGCCAAGGCACGAAGACTCGTGGTTGGCGCTCTAGAAGGTCGTGGCAGTGATGGCTTACAAGGAGGAATCGATGGTGACGTGATTTTTGAGAAGGTCGGCTGGGGCAGATGGGACGCGAGGAAGCGAGGACAACCAGCTCGGGAAACTCGGGATCCCCAGCACCACGCGTCACATCCACAGAGCGCCCTCCGCATACCAGTCAGCAGCACTCGTCGAGATCGAACCCGAGAAATGGCTACTTCACACGACTCGGACCGGGACTATGACACTCCTATGGAAGACATCCCGTCTCCCGAGCATGAAGCAGATCGGATGTCTTTAGACGGGATTGAAGAGTCCTGCTCGACCGACGAGCCACCACAGCAGCGAAAAGTGCCCAACTTTGACCTGGACGACGTAACAGATGAAGAAGACTGGGCGAGCATAGGAGCTGCTGCCCTGCGGCAAAGCTCATACCCGCTCAGCGGAGGCTTGATGCCTACGAACCAGCGATACGCTCCGCACCACGACCCTAGGAGTAGGACAGGAGCCGCCTCCAGGACTTCCTCCGCAATGGCAAAATCAATGCCAGTAACGAACTATCTAATGTATAATAAGAAAAATCAGCAGCAACAGGATGCCGCCGCACGCGCCCTCATGGGTTTCACACCATTGCCAGACAACGGCTTCCATGGCGATGCTCAGGATCGGGAGGCGGTGGAGGCCCTGTTGAAGCTTAGCTCCGTGTGATACCATCTGGGCGGCGTTTTGTTTTCGGAAATCGGAGTGAGCTGGGATGAATCATCCCATCTGGTGGGACGGACGGGAAATTCAAGGCAAGGAACGGATTACTCGGTCAATTGGAGGTGACGCGGACTTTGAGCACGCCACACGACTGACATCAAAATTCATCGGTGACGTTTCAGCTCGGTCGGTCAAATATGGATGGGAGGTTCTTTGGGCTTTTGTTTCAACAATTCGAGGTATCTTTAATATCCTGTATTGCTTGCCGGATAAGAGATTCTGTTTTGTACTCCCTACTAATTTGTTTTTTTTGTTCCATCACGACTAAATACCCCCAATATCTCTACTCTGCTGTCTTTCTCTGCAGTCAACAATCACGCCGGCTCGGCTACGGCATTTGTGTTTTATCTGTACATACTGATTCCAAAGCAACATTTGATCCAAGCCATTCTTGGTCTTGGTCTTCTCACTTCCTCTCACTTCCGTGGCTGGTGAGGACTTAATGTCGAGCCAGGCATGAGATTGAGCTGAATACTAATGCCGTGCAAATTTCTCTTGGACAATTGAGGTGAATGGGTATTCTTCTCATCATGTAAGGGAAAACCAGGGATACCGGGGATATTGAAATTATCATGAAGATTTTCATCTCTAAAAGGCCACTAGTCCTATTCGGGCAATAGAATAAAAGAATCTCTATTGTCGAGCGCCGTTGTCAAGTGACAAATCATGGCGTTCGACATCAACATCTTAGGCAGAGCTCTGGAAGATGTTTGAGATGTCAGTTCTTACTCCATAAATCCAAATCTCGAGAGATTGCGAGCTCACTGGTCATTGCTTTTAGCGTTCAAGAGCAGAGGGATAATGGACGTTCGCGGACAGATGCTGGGTGTGGCTTTTGGATAAGTGGGGAAGGAAGGGATAGAGGGAATGGGGGTGGTAGGTGGTGGGGAATTATGTGTGTAATGTCTCTTGGCTGGTGGGGAAAATCGATGTGGAAATGGGGATTTTGCAAGGGGGATGAAGGACTATATTGATGGGATGGGAGCGGTTTTGTGGTGAGGATCTGCTAGAAGGAATGCTGATGAAGCTGCGCTGTGATGCTGGAGTATGGTATTGAGTCTAGGTGGAATGTGTAGCTCTGCTCTTGGGTTGTTGTTGTCGCTAGCTTGGTTTCTTGCTGAGAATAGTACACGTTTTGATTCTGTTCGGGGTAACTCGGTTTTGAAAAGCAGGTTCGCGTGTGAAATTTGATATTTCTTCTCGAGGGATGCAGAAGTATGGGTTACGAGACTGAAGAAATGGTGGATAATTGTGTCGCTGCTAAAATGACTGCGGAAGATCCTGCGCCATTCTACTCGAGCACGGTATTGAGTCTGGGTGAGATGTCTAGCTCGGCTCCTTGGATTGTTGTCGCTAGTTTGTTTAACTTGCAGAGCATACGCCTTTCAATTCCGCTCGGCCCAAGTCGGCATTGATATACGGGTTCGTGCGAGACGCTTACTGGTTTTCCCCAGAGATCCAGGGGGGAATGATGATATCGTGGGGTGGGAATGTGGAGTGAAGAGGCTGCTTCAGGAAGATGTTGAGCGAGCTGAATAGTGGTCAGGGTGTGATAAATTGTTTGGGGGGTTGGGGAGGATGGTAGGTGAGGGGCTAAGATCGTCGGGGAGCGGAGGTCTGTGGTTTCTGGTGTGTTTTGAACGGTTGAAGGATGGGAGATTTTGCTTGGGGAGTTTATGTCATGTTTGTTGCGCGTTGGGTTTGAAGCCAAGAGCAGCTCGTTGGAGTGTGTCAATCATGGGTATTGTGATAATTTTGGCACGGAAATTGTTTGCCAAGGAGATTTGAAACAAGGTCCTCATATTCCCCTACTCACGTGGGTGGATAGTTTATAGATCATCTCCGGATACCGCATCGCAGCCAGCACGTCATCATCGTCGCCATGATGGCGAGTCAGATATCTACAAATGGCTTCACATTCCAAATGCGCTCGTCGATGGATCCACCATTGCTCTAGCTTGCACATCTTTGCAAACCAGTGGGTCAGCAGCACCAAGGCACAAGGGTCTTTTTGCAAGAGCAACTGTTTGAAGTCTGGGTGCATCCGGCCGAAGAAGCTGAGGAAGGTGCCGATGGTTTTGGGAGTGCAGTTTAGGGTGGCTGTTTGGGCGAGGAAGGTTAGGGTTGAAAGATAAGGGTTGTTGGTTTGCGAGGAGGTAGGGGTGATGTTGCAGAGAGTGAGGAGTTCGGGGGGAAGACATTGTAAGTCCGAGATCGAGAAGGCAGATGAGGCGAGAGGAATGAAGTGGGGGGTCATGGAGTGGAAGAGACTGTCCGGCCGCATTGGATCTGCGATTTTCCAGATCTCCTTTTTGCCCTCGCTTAGCTTGAGCCATTCGAGGTCTGTGGGGGATGATGGCTTGAGCGGCCATGCTTCCTCCGGTGTCGTTGCTTCGATGGAAGAGAAGGCGAGGGCGCCGAGGAAGCCGGCACAGAGCCAGAGGGCGTCGCGGGAGGAGGGGGGGATGGTGGTGGAGAGGGTGCGGTTTAGGAGGCTTGCTCCCCGCGACCAGTGGAATGCTATGGCGTTTGAGTGGGAGGGGGGAGGGGAGGGGGAGAGGTGGTTCTCGTGCATTAGGGTTAGTGTGAGGGCTATGTGGAGGAGGAAGGGGTGCTGGGAGGGTTAGGTATGCAGTGAGAGGGCTTAGGGGGGACGACGCACGGAGAAGGTGAGCTTGGCGCAGGCATTCTGGTAGATTGGTCGGCCTTCTGCTGGGCCTAGGGTTTGGATTGTGATGGTCTGGAATCTGTGCAGGAGGGAGAGGTCGTGGGTGGTGAGTTGGTAGTCGGGGGGATGGGAGCCGCTGGTTAGGAGATTTGTTGGGCTATTATTGAGAATACCCAACATGGTCTGTTTCTCGGAGCAAATTGGCGCTTGGAGGACTTGGAATGCGCTGGCTCCATGGGCTGAGGGTTGGAGGTCTGGAATTCCCTTGTCGTATTTGCAGATCGTGCTGTAGATTTCGCATCTCTTGCAAGTTGGTTTGGTTTCGTCGCACTGTAAGTCACCAATTAGGGGTCCTGAATATTTAAGGCGTTTGATTACAGTGATACCTTGATTTTGCGAAATCTACATGTCCCACAGGCCCCTCGAGACTTTTTATGGGATTTTAATCTGCGATTGGTCTTTCGTAGTTTAGTGGTCGGCACCGCCATTCAGAAAGTGTCTCGAGTGGATCGTGACTGCTAGGATAGACCGGGTTTTCGAACTCGGGCATTTTTTGAGAAGAAAGCTACGATCTGGAGGCGGCATGACGAGTATGCAGCGTTCGAAGATATGATGATGTTCCAGACCTGGAAGGTTTATTGCAAGTCATAGAACGATTTCATTGGCTCTTGGGATTGTACGCTAACCATTACTCGGATTCCGATCAGGCACTATACTGTATTGGGAGATAGTGCTTGACCACATCTCCTTTCACCAAGATTGCCATGCTTGTACATCCACTGTGGTGATGAACCTGACGCTGTGAGCCTGAATTTTTCTAAGGGTTTTCCCACTAAGAGGCCATTCCAGGCCTCTGGTACTGACTTCAATGGCGGGCACAGGGTTTTGAAATCATGTTTGTATTGGACTCATTGCTATCGCCCTCCCATCACAGTAGATACGAATCCAGTTGAGCCACATGAAATGGGCATGACTATCACGGAGTCTACTGCAACACCAAAGGATGCTCTCTCAGGTACTCTTCAAAAGTATGCACTTTCCCACGCGCATTCTCAGATGCCCATGCAACAAGCTCCTTCGTCTGAGGGCCATAGTAGCCAAAATCCTGTTGATACAGCATCATCTCGACGAGCTGATCTGCCCATGGCGGTAGATATTGGCGAAAGGTTTCTTCGGGTATCTGTTCATATGTGACTGTCTTCCCCGACATTTCACTCATGATTCGGGCCATCTCCTCCATCGAGTACAATGCTGTCGCGGCGCAAAAGGTTTTCCCTTCATACTTGTCCGGGTCAGCCAGAATAGCTCCGACATACTTCCCGGCATCACCAACTGTATCGATCAATGGTAATTGGGTTTGAGGGGACACGTGTCGAGCGATCACATAAGCTCCAGATCCGGTAGGACGTGGTGCCATAACCCCTTGGAAGTTCTGCATGAATGAGCCTGGCGCAAAGAACGCGCTTCTGACGGGTAGCGTCTGAATGTATTCCTGGATCTCGGCTTTGGCATCAAAGCCGCTGACTTTGGTATACTTACCGCCAGACACTGTGCTGACATGCGGAAGCGTGCTGAAAATGAGATATTGCACGCTCTCTGCAACAGCAACGTCCGCTATTTCTTTGCCTTGGGTTAGTTCCTTGATCTTTGCATCCGGCCCGAATGTTGGGGCGGTCAGTGAGAAGACGGTGTGTGCTCCCTTCATGGCAGCGTGCAGAGATGACTTGTCTGTCACATCGGCTTTCACTACGTCGACGCTCAATTTCTTCAATTCTAGCGCGCTCGGGGATGACGGGTCACGGCTGATTGCGCGAACTTTGTATTGACTTGAAAGTTCGGCGTCATTGAGCACATGGGAAAGGACTGATCCACCCTCTGCGCAGTTTGCGGCATTAGCATCGCCTTTTATAGAAGTAACAAAGTAGCATGAAGGCACAGATAATAGCCTCATTTGCTCGATATGGCTTTGGCTAAAGAAAGAAAGTAGGGAGGGAAAGAAGTCCTGGGATTACGTACGTTGACCTGTTGCGCCAAAGATGACAAGAAGCTTGGGAGTATTTGTGGCCATTGTGATGCACTAGAAGTTACAAACCGGATTCGTGAGGCTCTTTGTAGAATCTGAGAATTTTGCTGGCCATGAAGTAGACGGCCATTGCGACCTTCTTATACCCAGTCCCTGGAGTGACTTCCGCTCATGAGAATGGGAATCGGAAGCCGAGATTCATGAGTGACTATATGTGGCATGACATGCAGACGTCAACGAGTCAATGGTAACGAATGATATTGTCTCAGACTATACTGTCACTCGCAATTAGGGGCCATAGAAGCAATTCTACGCAAGACTATGCCTGCACTCGGATTCAAAACCCACTAGGAGGTTAGTGGATACGGATGAGGTTAGCGCCGGCAGGACTGGTATGCAATTTGCATTGGGCTTCTGGAAGTCTGTGACAATTGATGATTTATTAACGGAGGCATCCTTGCTGAATCTATTTCCGCCGAGACGTTTCGTCATAATCGGTCAATGGGTTCGATTGAGTCCAGAAAAGACGGTACAGAGCAACAAGGCATGACCAATGTCTGGTTCTCAAGTCCTCTTGGCAACTCTTCGAGCGAAGGAATGCAATGGGCTCAAGACTCAAGCCTGTCTTTCATGAAGGCAGCAAACCCGCAAGTTAGTCCTGCTGCTTGGACATACAGCCTTCAGGGCGGTGAAGTTGTCAGTCAAAAGCCCTCTTCCAGTCAATCTCTTAGGCTTGTTCGACTAATCAGGACTAGCTTCGGGAAATCGTAGCGCCTACCTAGTGTTTGTTTATTGATAGAAAGAAGCGAGAGAAAAACATTACCTCACGTCAATCACTCCATGGAATCGTTGCTTGTGCATTATTAACATCCTTGCTATTCCCTGTAGCTTTCTGTGCATTGCTAATGCTGCGCCTGTTCCTTGCAAGAAGATCCCCTCAAGCAATAGCACCATTTTGGAAAGAAGCATATGGCTGACTCTAGATATGATGGGCTCGGGCATTTCGAAGCTGCTGCTGCTGCTGCTGTGAACAGAACACCATGGACGTCAGCTCGATGCCATCGCTTACTGCGCCCACTGTCATCAAAGCTAACTCTCCTTCGTAAGGAGCAGCAACTCGAAGTTCAGCAAAGCGAGCGAGTCAAGGGTGCCCACGGTGCAATATTTCCTAGACCGAGTGCGCTTGCAGCTGCACCAAGCTCTACTGCAAGAATTGGACAACAGACAAGGCTATCACGTGCATCAGCTGCGGATGAAGATGGAGAATGGGAATCAAGTCCAAGACCGCGCAAGAAAATCAGGCGGACATATTCGTCAAAAACGAAGATCAAGTCCTCAAGGGACGGTGTTGATAAGAGCATCGAGTCTCAGCTCGGTTATTGCCCAGATAATGCTATAATAGAGCTACCGCCCCAGCTGTCGTTCGAAGCAAGATCGTTGGAAGGATCTGCAACCGACAAAGATTGCGGTCCAATTGCAATGTCAAGTCAGCGAGACCTGAATCCATCATCGGAACTTCCCAAGGGTCTGGGGTCAGATAAGCGGAAACTAGTCGACGGGATTTGCAAGGGGCTCGTGACTTTGTTGAGGGCTACTTGTTGCGCGAGGTCGCCCTACGATAGAGGATGCCGCTCACTTTTGTCCACATGCCTTAGGCAGATTCCACAATACATCGCTGAAGAAGAGTCGATATCGAAGCTTGAAGATCCAGACACAGAGGTTGACATATCAACCATGGTATATAATGATCTCGATCAATTCGGTGCGATGCCTGGCGGTGGATGGGAATCACTGAGAGTGTTAGTAAGAGCCCATGGGATCAAAATGATTACCGATGCTATTGAGGAAGGTGTGCTTGAACTACCGGTAGCTCGGCATTTATATCACCTTTGCCTAGACATTTCTGCCAATGATGAAGCCCAGTGCATCATTGAAAGCCTAACGCACCTAGCGAAGCAAGCTCAGCATACTCTCCCAAAGCCAGCAAAAATCCTCCCGTTTGATCTCCACATGATCGTCAACAGCTTGGATAGTCTCGCTTCTAGTTTTGGAAGACGTGGATTTCAATACCGGCATACCGCAGCAATGCTGAACAATGACTTGCTTACCCAAGATTGGATTTCCAGCAAGGCTATGATTCGAACATGGAATGGAGTGATTCGTTCTATCACACAGGGAGACGAAGACACTCAATCAGCCGCTTTGTTACTCCAGACTGCAATTGCCGCACAGTGCAGATCTACGATGGTCACGGCTCCACAGGATGTCAATGAACTGCGCTCGCTCATACGTAGAGCATGTTATCGTCCCGCTCTTAGATCAACAAGAAGCGACCAGGTAAGCGAGAACCTTTCAAGCGACCAGCCGAAATCGCTATGCAAACAATCAAAAAGGGGAACCAGCTCTACTCTCTCAACTGTACTCACAGTACTATCAGCTGTCGCTCGCCTTCAAGTTGCAGCTTCCAGTCAGACTTCAGATGAGTCCAACACGTGGGTCACGGCCGTCTTGCAAGATCTGGCCATCGAAGCAAGTCAAGCTATCGAGCTATCGTCACAAGCCATCCATACCCATCATTTCATGGAGTCAGATCTGTACATACCTCTACTAGCAGCTGGTCTAGCGGAGCTTTCATCCTTTAGATCTTGTCAAAATATGCCTTCGCTGAATTTACTGGCCGAGATCTCAACCAACAGCGAGATTTTCAAGGGCGCAGGCTCATTCGTCTGTGCTGTAGCACGTTGTCACGGGCGAGCTAGATCAGAAGATACCTTCACTGTTGTCAAAGCTTTAGTACAGGATTTGATCACTGTTTCCAAAGCCACATGGGCCACCATGTCCGTGCGAAAGCTCTGCAGTGATCTCGCTATTGCCACAGCCTTCAATTATTCGGAAGATACTAGTCGCCCGGCTCACTTGGATTGGGCCTTGCAGATGGAGTTAAATCTCGTTGGCAAGAGTGCTGGTACACCTAGGCCTGCAGTAGTAAGGACCCCGGCACGAGGAGATAGGCACAGTAAAAGCGGCTTCCGATGGGAGGAGGGTATTTGTGAATGGATTGCGAAAACTCCAGACCTGTTCGTACAGAAGTCGATCGAAACAGTTAACCCGAACGCCGATGAAGAAAAAGCTCCTCCAACGCTAAGCATTGGCGTCAAACAAACGTTGCCCCTTCTTTCGGCGTCGCCATGCGCCCTCACTAAGAAGGTGGATAAAGACCCATGTCGAGGCGAGAATTCCAGAATGAAAGCGCTGCATGTCTTGATACAGGTTGGGACAGCTTGCCTCAGCAATAATTGTGCAGTAAAGAAGTTACGTTCCCCAAGCACTCGGCCGCGCAAGAAGCATTGGAGTCCGAGACCGACCCAGAACATCCACGAGGATGGGGACTTCGACGAGCTGTCTGTACTGGAGTCGTCACAGGAGAAGCCATTCGCGCTTTCTATGCTACAAGAGCCTCCCAATGCCGCCGTTGGTGCAAAGCGGAAGCGGCATCCGGCGAGACATCAGAATTCGAAGACGCTCGATGCCTCTAATCTTGTATCATCGAAGCTGCAACCCAATGAAAATGGCCAGGACTTAGAGGTGGCAGATGTTGATGAGCTAGCACTTTTGTTCAAGTGGTGACCGTGGCCGTATGTAGCGTTGTATACTTGTTTGAGTCTGTTCCAGACTTACCAGAGCGGAGAAAATCTGATGAAACCCATACAGCTTGCAGATCATTCCTCCTGTGTCTTTTCGATAGACTGTGCGCGGTGCAGACGCTAATCAAGATGTTCCTAGGAGGTCTTGAGGAAGGCCCGAAATTGAACACCGCAACACTTCCCCCTTCCGGGTGTCAGGATTGTCGTTGTTGTCGCAGGTGTGAGCTTCTATTTGAAGGTGGCCTAGGGGACTTACTATTGGCTTTAGATGGCAGACTTGCAGGTCAGTGTTTCACTAAGGTGCAGCGCGGAGACACCCGCCGCGTGGCCGCCAAGGTCACCACTACAGCCCATTCCTCCTTACACCTGCATCCTTCGAACCCAAAGACAGACAGAAGATGAAGGGGTCGCCCGTCAGAGCAAACCGTATTCTGTTCTACTTCATCGTCAAGATGAAATCGTCATGTTTGCTTTTCGTCTCGTTTCTTTCGGAGCAAGCTTGCCCGGTTGCGTGTTCTTCATTCCAGTCCCAGTGCAAGCGTTTTCTGTTTCACAGCTGGCTCCTATGCATTCCAATTGATTTAGGAGGCTGTGAAATCTCTCTTTGGCATCTAATGAGGCTGGGTCCATACATCCCTTTCCGTAAAGAATAGGTGCCTTCCCCTGCGGTGGCACACTTGAAGCTTTGATGTCCTTTGCGCCGCTCACTAAAGGTTTACTAGAGCTTCTAAGGCTCTTTTGACACACAGTCGCTCAAATATATGACGAGGCTGTAGTCCTTCGTTATCAAAACTTTTCTTCGTCATTGGCTGGCTCCACAAAGACACTCATGATTTGGGCTTGAGTTCAACGGGCAACCGCCATCTTCAAGCCACCCTCTTGAATCTCGACGATTTGCGCACCATGTTGAGCAGACTAACGTCCCTATAGTCGTCAAAATGCTCAGCGCTCTGGACAAATCGCTCAATTGAGTTACGTACTTGAGGACATTTTCAGTATCACCAAGAAGCCAGCACCAAAAACGTTATTTTCTCCTTCCGACCTTGAGCAAGATGGCAGCTCCTCCCATTTCGCCAGCCGTGCTGGCCGCAGTACAGGCCAACAACATACGATTCTCCGTCTACATCCTTATAGTTCTTTCGGCGATCGTCATCGTCTTTGTAAATTACCGAGGAATAATACTTTTTATGCGCTACCTTCGGACCTTGACGTGTCTCAGCGATAAACATCAGGAATTCTTTAAGTTTCCCAATCACATCTTCGGCTGGGTCAAAAAACACCTACTCTACGCACCCTTATTCAAAAGTCGTCATGGCAATCAGATGCACATAGGACCGGTGAGGATGGGCATCTTGCCAACCCGCCTCCAGAGTCTTTTCCTGGTCGGTATTGTTACCATGAACGTCGTCCTCTGCGTCTACGGTATTGAATGGGATCAGCCGTCTAAGGTCGGATTGAGGCATCTTCGTAATAGATCTGGCACTCTTGCTGTCGTCAATATGATTCCTTTGGTTCTCATGGCTGGCCGAAACAATCCCCTAATAGGTATTCTTGACGTACCTTTTGAGACTTTCAATCTTCTGCACCGCTGGTTCGGCCGCATTGTCGTCTCGCTGGCCGTCACGCATGGAGTAGTCGAGATCATAAGCCTAGTCACTGGCGCTACAGCTGGCAAGAAGGTGCATCCTTCTGGGGTCACGATTTTCACACAGACATTGAAGGAGGAGCGCTTCATGCTTTGGGGGTTTGTTGTAAGCACAATTACTTACCAGACGGTCCGTAGCTAACCCCTTCCCAACAGGCCTTTGTAGCAATGGCAACCATAATACTGACAAGCTTCACCTCTTTCCGGCAAGCCTTCTACGAAACCTTCTTCCACATCCACTTCGCTCTAGCTGCTCTAATCCTCGCTGCCCTCTGGATCCATTTAGATGGCCTCCCCCAACTTAATTACCTGATAGCCGTCACCGCCATCTGGGCCACCGAGCGCCTCCTCAGACTCCTTTCGCTCTTGCACTCTAACGTCGGCCCTACAACCACCACCGCCTCCATCGAAGTCCTCCCCGGCAACGCCATGCGCGTTCACATCCGGCTCGCACGCCCCCGTCCCATAAAACCAGGCCAATACATCTTCCTCACCATCCCCTCCATCGGCCTCT
>JAABUI010000924.1_pt1 | contig 18802 bp, 2 predicted proteins | sample 5559111 | NCBI WGS metagenome assembly JAABUI01 (sample SAMN10711870, study PRJNA513365) | rock metagenome | isolation source: Antarctica rocks | place: Antarctica: Victoria Land, Buttleship Promontory
TCTCGGTACCGTAGGATTACTATTAATAATTCTTAAAGCCTTCCTAAAGCTTATTTTATAAGGTCTTAACTTTCTCTACTCTAAATATTATATTATATATACTAGTAAGTTACTGCGAAATATCCTTAAACGAGGGATTCGCTAACGGTGAAAGGTAAGACCTTAAAGCCGATAACTTCTTATTAGGCTTCGAGGATAGGTTAGTTATCGACGACTACGTTCGCTAATAGAAAGAACGCCTACCTCTTTATAAAGAAGTCGACGGATATCCTATATACTAATTAAGGGTAGATTTTAGTAGCCTAAGAAAGGGTATTAGACTACTTAAGATTAGTAATTTTAGCGCCGCTATCTTCGGTAACGTCTCGACTCCTTATTACTATAATATTTAACCCGATTAATTCTGCGCGCCCGAGGTTCTACTAAAGGTAGGCTAGACTTATAGCGCCGATATTTAGAATCTTAGCATAGTAGTAAGAACTTTAGTATTAAGACTAATATTTATATAATACCGCTAACCTCTACTTCACGGAATAGCTATAGGAGCTTCTAGAGGATACGTTACTCCTTAATAGGCTCGGGCCCGAAAGCGATAAGTATTCTCGCGAAGCCTATTTCACTTAGATAATTAGCCTATTTAGGCTACCCCTATAAGACCTATTAGATCGGGTAGATAGTATAGTACACTCTAGCTTATATAATGCGTAAGGTATATACGATACTATAAGCGCTAATATTACTTACGATCCCTAGGTGAATTTAAATATTTAAATCTTATCCCCTCCGCCGCTATTACGTTTTCGAATCGTACACCTTTCTTCTAAGGAGAGGATAAGCGGCTCTTTATCGAATTTATATCTAAGATACTTCGCTAGCTTCTAGAGGAGCGATTAACTATAAAAGAGTTATACGACGATCCTTAGCTTAATTTTAAAGCCCGAGATTAATTAGAAGAGTAGTAGGTGATGGTTAATAGTAACTATATACTAAACACTTAGCCGTAGAGAGCGGGTCGCCGTAAATAGTAACTATACTTTTAAATAGAGGAGCGGCTATGTCTACGTAGGATTATAGAGCTAGGACCGTATTATATCTAGCGGCCGAAAGAGGTAGTTAGAAGATAATAAAATTATCGATCGGCTAAGGAGCTAAAACGTCCCCGGTGGATAGACTTAGCCGTACGCTATTATATCTTTCCGCTTAACTAGGATATAGGGAAGTAACTAAGCTTTTAGTCGATAGAGGGGCATTCGTATACGCGGTCGATAGTGCGGGACGCATAGCGCGTAATTTAGTAGAAGAGGAGGGCTTAGAACGTACAGTAAAGGCTCTAGATAGGGAAGCGTCGATAGGCTACGTATTTAACGGTTATCTTATATTACTTTAGATAAGAACTTCACCCCATTAAATCCACTATCTATTAGGTTCTATCCTCTAATTTTTATTTCCATCCCGAATAAAGGACGTATACTATAAGTAGAAAAGCTCGTACGTAGCGTACCTAGCCCTATAAAATTTAATTACGTAGATAATAATATATATCGATTTATAGATTTAGTAAACGAATATAGATGTTATACTCTAACTAAGTCCTTAAGATTTTTTAACCTAGCTTCCGTTATCGTACTACCCGCTTTATTTACGATACTTATAGCGTTTTTTAGATTAATAAGGATTACTCTATCGCTACCCTTATCGCCGTTATCCCTACGAATATAATTTAAAAGATCCTTAGTATAAATAAAAAAGGCCTACTTTCTATCCGCCTTTTAGACTATAAAAATATAATCGTTAGCTTAATACTCTATATCTCGAGGCACATTGCCTACCGGTATATAATACTATTAAATAGTAGTTATCTATATAAGGAATAGGTCTCCTTCTTTATAATATACCTCCTATTCGGCGTATAGTACTAAATTCTAACCTAATCTAAGGATAGCCTCGGATCGGATTATATCTAGTCCGCCTTAGATTTATAGCTTATTTCCGGTCTCTCGCGGTTAGGGCTACTATTACGTCGCTATAGGTATAACGTACTAGGTAGGTATTATAGTTAAATTCTTATTCGCAGTATTTAATTCGCTTTAAGGAAGGGCTATAAGTCTATCGCTAGCGACATTAGTATCGCCTAATAAATTATTCGGTAGAGGGGCTATAATTTTATCATCTATAGCGTTATCGAGCGGAACACCCGAAGCTAAGTTTAGTACTATTATATAGTAGCTATAATTAGTCTAATTATTAACTTCGAGCGGAATATTAGTATTAATATTTCTATTACCTATCTCGTTATCCTCGCTTAAGTAAGCACGTCCGGAGATCGCGCTAAAGAACGTAAGGAAAATGTCCCGATTAATAGATAGGTAAGAAAGCTCTTTCGTGTTATCGCCGTAGATATTCGGAAAATAAAAGTGTAACTTAGAGTTATTATATAACTACTTATACGGTCTTCTACACCTATAGTCGAGAGCTATTTCTAACTATAATACCCTTTATAGCTAAGGCACGATTAGCTCCTAGCTAATATTTAGTACTTTATATATCTACTAGGCCGCCTAGTAGCGAGTATCCGATAGCATCGCGAAAAACTCTATTAGTCGAGCTTCCCCTAAAAATCTATAAGCTATTTCTATATTAGGATCGCGACTTAGGAGGTTAGAGATAGTATTTAATTCGAACCCGAGCTAGGCCGCTAATTTTATAAGGCGGTACCGGTATTATAAGTTCGAGGTTTTAGCTAAGGGCTTCGGGAAGCTAATATCTTTTCGAGGTATAAACCTAGATAGTTCTAGAAATTGGCGCTATATAAATATCTAGAGCTAAAGGTAGCCTAATTTAGTATTTTTCGCCTCCGAGCCTTTATTCTCGCTAGACTTTATAGGACTCTACTAGATTCGGCGTATTATCGATCCGTTATACGCTCTAAAGAAGGCGTCGCGGGTGCTCTCTTTATAACCCGGCGGTAAAAGACTTCGAAGAATTTTCGTATACGGCTTAAGCTATTTCGTATCTTCGAAGAACGTAAAGAGTAAAGGAATAATATACGGAATCTCCCGTACGCGTTAAAGGATACGCGAACGCAGCGTAGGATTAGTAATTATAGGAAATAGTTAATTCGTCTCTATTATATATATAATATAGTCTCGATCGTCGGCCGAAGAGTAAAGATTTCGTATTTAGAGAGTTCGTACCGTTCTATAGTTAACCTACGCTTTAAGAGACTCGTAGTTATCTAATATCCTATCCTAATAAGTCCGGATATAGTCTAAGTAGTACTATAACTCCTGAAACCCGATTAGCTTCTAGCCGAGACTTAGAATTTAGGAAAGCTAACCTTAGCGTACTTAAGATTTAATACCCGGTAGAAGGTACTAATCTATAAGCTTAGCTAGAAACCGATATAAGGTAGTAATTTATCTAATGCCTTAGCTAGCGATCGGAGCTCCGGTCTTCGTTATAGTTATTTTAGATCTTTGCGTTTACCCTCGGAGAGCCTAGTAAGCTATCGTAACTCCGCTTAGAAATCCTATACGAGTTAGGATTATCGAATTTATTAGAAAATATCGCCGTCGCAGAAATTCCTCGAGTTAATATACTTATCTTATATATCTCGAACCACACGTTCCTCGAGAGCTAGTTATTAAAAATTAGCTTCCGTAAGACCTAAAATTACTTTAAGGGCCGATAAACTATTCGAATAGAGGTTAACGATCTACTACTTATTACCTAGTAGAAGAACGTTTTTCGTAGCGGCGATTCGGTACTTTCTATAGAGATATAGTATACCGAAACCTTCGGGGAGGTCTAAGGTCGGCGGACTTCCTCGTCTACGTAGATCTTCGCTATATACTCTAGACTAGTAGAGGCTTTAGGCTAGAATATCGTCGCTAATAATAGCCGGGATATAGTGCTCTAGATCTAATCTAAGATAGCTTTTAAGCCTAAAAATCTATATTAACCGCTAGACGTTCTTCGGATCGAGGGTGAGGTCCGTCGAGATCTATAAATTAGGCTAATAAAAGATTAGATACCTAAAATAGATTTTTACGCTACCGTAAAACTTTACCTACTTTTTAGCGAACCGTTCTTCTTCGCTTATCTCTAAAGTCGTTATTAATAAAGTCGATACCTTCTCCTTAAAGGACACGATATAGCTCTTTAACCTCTAGTATTTTATTTTTAGCTACCTCCTATTTTAAGTTAGGCGCTAAGACCTAGTCGATATAAGGAAACCTAAGCCGCCCTCCGCTTCCTTAAGCTTACTACGTCGATTATTAATAATAAATCTATATTATTATATTAGGTAGTTTAATCTCTCTAGTAGAGAAAACTTCCATTTTTATTATAGTAATCGAACGAAATATATCCTATAGGAAATAACGAACGCGGAGATATAATCCCCTTCGATAATATTTTTTATTAGTTCTAAAGCTAAGGACGCTACTCTGCGTTAGCTATTCCTAAATAATAATATTAGACGTAGATATCGTAATAGGATTATTAATCTTCGACTCGATTCTTCTACGATTAGCTCGGACCTACTAATACTCTTTACCGATAGAGACCTACGAACCTTAATTCCCCGTTAGCTTAGAACGATACCGTACTACGAATAGTTAATATCTCCGTTAGAGTAGTAACCGCGCCTAAACGACGATATAATACTTACTCTCTATACTCGATTAATTACACCTTTCACCGATATTATATATATCTTTATAGACGACTTTAATAGTCTCGACGACGTAGCTTCTTTCTTAGTACGCTAGGTTAAGATGGGAGATCTATCGACCTCCCCTATTATTATTCGTCCTCGTGTCCTCATCGTAGCGCGCGAAGAGAAGGCGGTAACTTATAATATTCTCGAAATAGAGGAACTCCGATATAGGCTAAATATAGAGAGTTTAGTCGCGCGAGAAGAAGTCTTCTCTTTAATTTTAATTATATATCTCGCCGGAGATTATATCTCTCTACGGGCGCGATATCGACGCTTAAAGGAGCTACTTATAACCGAATTAGAAAAAGCGCGAAATAAACGAATTTAGTAGAGATTCTATTTTTCTACGCTCTATTTTAGGGCATTCTTCCGTTAAAGTATTCGCTACGTAACGAGGATAATTACCGAGCCTTTTAATTTCGTCGCTAGCGTACGTAAGAATAATAAGGTTAAGGACGATTATATAAACTACGTCGGGAACCTTATTAAGTTATATAAAGAATACTTTATCCCCTACTAAAGTATAACCTCTTTTCTTACCTTAAGCATATTAATAGATATATATCCACCTAGTATATATAGTAAATTCTCGGATCTAGATAGCTATTAGATATCTAATTACTCTTAGAATTCGACCTAAAAGTTATCTTCCGCGAACTATATTAGTTATACTGCCTATCCGCTTTAGTAGCGGTGTTAAACTCCTAGAAGTTCGCGGAAGACCTATATATCTATATCGAGGATAATATAGATCTCCTATTTCCGACTCTCGACCTTAGGTTTAAGACGGTAGTATAATTATATACTAATAATCTAAGGGTATACTCCTTATAATAGACTTAGCTTAAAAGCCACCGCACTTACCTATTCTATATCCGCCGTAAGCCCGAGTATATAATTTGCGATGTTTATATAGTCGTATTCGGTAACTCTATAACCGGTAAAGAATATCGATTCGAGATTAATTCTTATATACTATACTTAACTAAAGGAAAATTAGTGGCTAACTTAAAGCTAAAGACGGCCGGAGTTCGTATCTTAAGTGTTAATAGGGGCGGCGTCCGTAGAGTAGTTCCGTTAGAGTTTCTAGGACTATTATAAGGCCTTCTTAAGTCTAATCTCTACTTATAAGACCTTTTCGAGTAAGCCTTTAGAACTAGTTTCGGTAGGTAGGGCGGTTATCATCGGTCGGCAGTATATACTAATAACGATATTAATAGGTAGTCTCATCGTCCTAGGCTTATTCCTAAAGCACTAGGACGTTCCCCGATATATTCGAGTATTTAATATTTTAATTAGAGACTTCTTCGGTATTTATCTAACTAAGGGAAGCGGTCTCTTAACCCGACTTAGAGACTAGTTTCGCTACTAGCTAAGCGATAGGCGCTATAACGTTACCGCCTTAGAGATATCGCTTAAGGAGATATTCGGGGACGATCGGAGACTCTTCGATATCGACCGCTTCGGGGTCTCTAGGCAAAAGATAGTAGTAACTGCGATAACGCTTTCCGATGCCTCTACGTATATCTTCTTAAATTACAACGGTATAGGGACGCGGGAGAAGGGATATAGTAAGTATTTAGGAGGATAAAGGGCTTCCGACCCTAGCTGAACCTTATAGGCTATAAGTATATAAGACCTAATTAAATTAAGGACGAACTATTCCTTTAGGAAGCGTAAGTCTCTTTCCCATCTATATAACTCTATACTAAAGTACCTATATATAGTGGCCGCGTAATATCTACTACACCCGGGTAAGCGTCTATAGTAGTTCGATTATCTCTATAGTTCTAACATCTCGATAGTCTCTTTAAGCCCGCTAGTATAGCGTCTCTAGGCTCTTTTTAAGACGGCGGTTTAAAGCATAATAACCTAATAGATCTAGCTTTATAGGAATGCATAAAAATCTGGCCTCCCGGTACACCTCTTAATATAGTCCTATTACTAGGGACGGGCAAAGAAGATAGCCTAAGTTCCCCGCGAGCTCCCTACTTTCGGAACGTTCTAAACGACGGCTTTATACCCCGGCTATATCGTTCCTTTATATCCTCGCTAGATAGCGAGCGTGCCTAGAGAGACCTAGCGAATCGTCTCGACGAAGACTTAAAAGCCGACTACTTTCGACTTAATATATTATTCCCCTCGGACGAACCTCGCTTAGACGACGTAGGTTATATAAACGATCTTAGGAAAAGTATATACTTATAGCTAGAGGGCCCTAGGGACCGAACGAGAATCGCCCTCGCCTTACTAGTCGTAAGCTTTTTCTTCGAGCTCGATAATTTACCTACGTTCGAGGGAGGCCGATACTTCTATTAAGGCTCTATTCGCTGCCGTAATAACCCTAGAGCTATGATTCGGGTACTAAATAAACTATATAGCGACTAGCTCGAATTCGTTATAGAAACGGGGGCTCTTAGATTTCTAAGCGCCACCGATGTCTGCGCTACTTACTATTTATTCGGTAAAAAGGCCTAGTTCTACGTACGATATCTAGAAGAGACCGTTAATATATATCTTAAGGTTAACGGGCTAGAAAGACGAAAATTAAGCGGCTTTCCCTATAGTATAGTATGGTTCGTATACTAATAGTAACTCGATACACCGTTTAGAAATACGGAGTATAGTGTGCCGGGCATTTTTAGGTATAGAGCCTATAAAGTACCTAGCACAATCCCTTTTAGTCTTAAAAGTAGTAGGAAGCGAGGTTTAGAGGAGGTATTAAGTCCGTCTAGGAAGCGAATAAAGAGGGCATTTAGCCTTCGGTATTCGGGAGATAGCAACTAAGGGGAAGTTATAGAGGCGCTTAGAAGAGAAACGGTTTAGCCTAAGCCTCGTAGTCTAAAAGTCGTAGGCACGAAGGATTCTTCTATTATTAATAGTAATAATTATATACGTATAGTAACCCGTAAGCCCGGATCGATCGGCGAACTCTAAGCTACTAGGTAGTAGGCGGAATAGCCGCTCCCTATTTAGGCTTTCTTTTAAGGCTAGACTTTACCTAGAGTCTAGAGTCTAGAGATATTACCGCTCCTAATATAATTAGGCTCGAGATAAGTCTACCGAAAATATAGTAATACTAAATATCTAAGGATAAGGACCTTATATAGTATACTATAGAACGCTAACCCGTTAGCCGCTCGTAAAGGGCGGGGATAGTAGCGCCTAGGCCTATAGTAACGTAGCGCTAACGGTTAATACGCTACGCGCTCGGTAAGAGGACGCCTATTATATATATTATATAGAGCTATTACCCCTTAGCTTCCTTATAATATATATACTATCCTCTAGACGACCCGTGTGCTTAGTATTCTATATCCATCGATCTTAATAGTCGTGCTAAGATTAATAAGAATAGGTTAGGTACCCTTTCCTTAAGCCTTTATAAACGCTAACTATTATAATAACTCTAAATTAATACTATAACCTCTAACCTAAGTCCTCTATCGCTCGGTCCACTATAATATTACTTTCCCTAATTACTCGCAGCTACCTAGATTAGTCCGGCCGCGTCTATCGTTCTATTAAGTCCGCCGGAGGCTCTATAAGCGTAGTATACTAAATCGGCCTTAATAACGCCTCCGGTTATCTCTAAGATTAACGCCCTATCCGAATTCCTTAAGGCCCGTTCTCCGGACGACCTATAGAGGGTAATCGTAGTTAACGGCTTAGATAGAAACGCCGTTTAATTAGTTATTACGGAACTACACTACGATCTCTTAAGGGATCTTCGCTATATAGTCCGTATTCTTAGTAAGGAGCTTCCTCTATATCCCCTCGATAAATTAGCGTAACTCGCACATTTTCTTCGCTAAATCCGCTAATAGGCTGCTATATAGAACCTAATCTTATAAGCTCCGCCTCTAGAGGCCCGATTATAAATACCGCCTAACTACCCGTAGTAAGCCTCTAAATATTTACCTAAAAGGTCCGCCTAGCCTTATATCTAGATTATGCCCCTCTCGCTATTAATGGCGACGATTAGGGTATCGACCGGCATAGCACTTAGAGGCGCTTATAGTTCAATCGATCTTTAGCCGTAGTTAGTAAGTTACTAGGCCGGCCATCTTCGGCTAGACGTGACTATTAATATATAGGAGGTCGCTAATACTTCGTAGAAGTAGGAGGTTCTACGGTTCGAAGAGAGCGATATAAATACCTTAATTATAACGACTTTAAGCGATCGCGGTATTTATATTACTTCGGGTTAATTAAGATTTATAGTACTTAAGGTTAGAGAATAGGTTTATAATTACTAAAAGTTCGTTCTATATTATTAAATACTATAATTTAATTTAACCGTAACTCCGTCTATCCCCCTTATGGAAAGTCCTATACTTCCTCTTTAATAATAGGTAGTATATTCGTGATCCGAGCTTTAACTTACTTCGAGCTTCTAGCCTCGTTATTTACGTCCTCCGCTTTTATTCCTTTATTACCTTAGGCTACCGTGCGGCGACGCGTTCGCTTTTAAGGTCTCGGCCCCTATACTAGTCCCAACCTATACTTATCCGTACGCTAGCTCTCCTATACTTATTAAAGGCGTGCCTTAAGCTCTTCGGTATATTGATATTAGGATACGTAATTATTAATATAAGCCTTATAAACTTTATCGAAATACGCTATAAAATCGTTTAGGTAGAAATCGTACTCTTACTTTTCCCGCTCTAGTTGCGAATTTAACTCCTCGATACGCTAAGACTTCGCGGCCACTTCGTAGACGAGCTCGGTAACGTTATAGTTACCTTCCGCCCCGTTATCTATATAATAGTAAGTCTAAGATAAGACTTCTCTAAGTTTTATATATAAGGCCTAAACTAATTCTAAAGTTCTCTCGGTTTCTCGATAGCGGATATACTCGTATTTATACTTCTCGTTATAGACTATATAATCTTACCGTTTATTATAGAGCGCCTCCTAAAGCCTAGCCCTCGCCGTTTCGGATTCCTTAAACCTAGCTTTAAGCTCTTTTACTTAGGAATGCGAGTTATTAAGCGCGATTCGATCCTTTTAGGAGGTTTAACCGGTATAATAAAGGGCGTTATTAAGCTAAGAGATATATCCGCGTAGAGTTTATATCTCTCGGGTCGCGATATCGTATCTACGGTAAAAATCTTTAAGGAAGTCCTAGTTAGACCGTCTATCGCAATCTAGGTAGGTTCCCCGATCGACCTAATAAAGTTAACCTTAGTCGTTTAATTATAGATATTAGTATACTATCTAAGGAACTATAGCCTAGGACGTTTAGCTATTTAAACGTATTATATTTCGTTTTATAGAGGATTAGTTTAAATATACGAATGCCGATAGAAAGTAGACGAGAGTTCGATAGTTAAGGAGATAGCTAACTTATATAATCCTACTCTTACCGTAGCTGCTATAAGTTAGCGCGCGCGAGTTAAAAAAAGATTTTATAAACGGATTTAGATAACGCCATAAATAGAACCTAAGTGTTATCTAAAAAAGAAAAGATTTAATAGAAGACGAAGGGCGAGACGCCTAATCCTAGAGCGGTAGCCCATTCTAGTTATAGATAGTATAAAGGAATCAGCCGCTTAAACTTACTATTAAAGCCTCTAGTAATAAGAGATTATAGTAATCCTTTAATTATATACTACATATTTAGCATACTTATAACACCCTCCTTATTTTCTATTACCCTCGCCATCTCTAGCGCTTCTATCTCGTATATAATAGCGGAAGAGCATCCCTCGGTATCGATAAAGCTATCCTAGTAAGAAGAGAGAATTTCTATATAAGTAGTTAGTAGCGTTAAGGGAAGGATCGTAGCCTTTCGAAAGTTAAAATACGCTTTATATACTAAGAAAGAAGGAATATATCTTTAGACCCTATAATACTTAAATAATTAGCTACTAGAAAAGTAGTGCGCTACGTCGTAGGGTTATAAGCGCTATAGATGAGTTTAGCTTTCGAGTAGATTACCTCTAACGTTCGCCGCCGCTTTTCTGGCACTCGGCGATTAAATAGTTCTCGGATTTTTTTCTACTTAGTAAGAGGATAGGCGGAGCGTAGAGCTATAAGGGTCGCCTCGTCGTCGTAGCTAGTAGCTACCTACGGGACATTCGTGCGTAGGGCTTTACCCTTAGTAGATCTAGTATTTTCTACTTTCTCCGCTATAGTAGCTAGACTTTAGGCGAGATTAGAAGCTTTCGGGAACTAACGACTTTCTAATATAGTAGGATCGGCTTTTTAATAAATACTAGGTATAGAACGGAATATACTACCCTAAGAGCGCAGATTACTCGAATAAAGGTATAATTAGTAATACTAATTTCCCGCCTACGTGAAGCTCTAAGAGGCGGATCGAGACCTACTATAGCAAAATTAATAGGAATTATAGGTAATGCTATCGTAGTTACCGAGGGAAAGATAATAAAAAAGAATGCGGTCTAAGATAAGAGTATAAGCTTATACCTCGACGAAGGAGCTAGGGTATACTAATTAAAGCTAGTAATCCTAAATTAAGAGATGGCTAGGAGTCGGGAATAAAAAGATATAATATAGAGTCGCTAAGCTAGCGCGCGGCGCACTTTAACGGAAGGGCGGGAACATTAGGGAAGTTAACCTATATAAACGATCGGTTAGCTAACGTTTACTAATCTATTATTAGCTAGACCTAAAACTCGGATTACTAATTACCCGGCGAGGCCTTAGGTTTTAAGAGATAGTTACTCTTTCCGTAGGAGCTAGGGACTTTTTGCTTAGCGCTAACCTCTCGAAGGATAGCTAATCCGTCTAGCACTTAGCGGCTATAACACCTTTACGAGGAGCGTAGTAATAGTACTAAAAGGCTACGACGCCTAGCTAGATCGAGTATAAAAGATAGAGCCTCTTATATAAACCTAAGTTTTTCTTCCGAAGGTTAGTATAGGAAGAAGTGCTACGATAGGATTAGTAAATTTTAAAGACGATAGCGAGTAGGAGAAATTCCTTTAAGGTATTTCTAATAGCGATCCCGATAATATTCCCTTAGATATCTCGTGCTTTAGTAATAACTAGGATCCCGACCCTAAAACCTAGGGCGACGTTCCCGATCTAGATTAATGGCTCGACCTAAGTTATTTCCTAGACGGTAGTAGGATTAATTAGTATACTATCCCGTTCTCCTCTAATACTCCTCTAAGCGATTAGGACGGTCTCGCTACGGAGTAATCTTTATAACGACTACGGGATCGCATAACCCGTTCTAATACCTCCGAAGCTAAATTATAATCGAAAGTCGCGGCACTATAGGTAGAGTAAGCGTCTAACGCTAAGAATAGTATAAGCTGCGAGCTAACCTTCATCGAGGCTAGAGGAGGCTACTAGGTTTATAATTCCGCTCCTATATAGAGATTTAGTCTAATTAGCGTTAGCAAATTAGATAGCGTATACGGCTAGCTTTGCGACCTATAGCTATAGATTCCGCTTATTCATAATTATATATATAACCTACTAGAATAGAGATCTAGCGTCTAGTGCTATTACGAGGTCTATATAAATTAAGCTACTAATAAAGCTAAGGCCGCGGTTAAAGCACCTAAGGGTAGTAAGGTAAGGAAACGGTAAAAGGTTCTAGGGCGGTAGCTTTAATCTTATTATCTTCGTAGCCGTAGGCGCCGAGAGTACGGCGGTAGTTATGATAGCTTTAGGTAGGGGTTAGGACAGATTATAGATATAGAAGATTTTCTCGAAGTTAATTTATATACTTAAACTAAAATTGCGATATCTATCTTCGTATACTAGTACTCTTATATACGTATATATACTATCTACTCTTAGTCCGAGCTATACCCCTAAATAAGTATCGGACTACTCTTCGACTACGTCTAAGAAAGTAAAAGATTAATAATATTATCCGGCAATATTTCGAGATAGCATAAATCCTCTAGCTCTTCTAGGTTCTAGAGCTCTTATATTCTCGCGTTAATTACGGCTATAAATCGGTCCCGAATATATTTCTCTATAAGCTTAGTAAGCGGCGATAGGATCTTCTTACGTAACGGGTCCTCCTCTATTTTTTTAGTATAATCCTCGTCCACTTATACGAAAGCCGCTAGTATAGGACCCTATTTATATTAGAAAGATTCTCCTAAGGCCTCGTTTACTAACCTCCGTAAATTTTAGATACCTCCTAGCCTATAACGCATTCTATCCCTAAGGTAATATATATCGAAGTAATAGCTTCTTAGCCTCTTCGGCGTAGAGAGTCTCGTTATAATATATAAGCTATATAGTATTTTAATATCCTAGACGAATTCTATTAAGATAGACGCTATAACGCTAGGATTAGGTCGAATTATACCCTTTAATCGCGAGAGTTAATAATATTATATATTAGAAAATTGAGGTACGGTCTAAGAAAACATGGATAGCTACCTTCCTACTAGCCTTATATATTATTTATTAGTAGTAGTAGGGGATAGCTTATCCTATAGTAAGACCTCCGCTTAAGAGTAATATATAGGGTACGAAAAAGATAATATAGGATAGCCCCTATATAATAAGAGGGTACGAATAGTCCGATAACGCTAATTATATATCCTACGTCTAAGCGCATTTAGGTAGGAGCGAGCTAAAGTCTATCGTATATAGAGTATTACTACTTATTTTTTAATAGGCGTCGTAGTTAAAGCAGAATTAGAGGGTAATAAATAGACTTCTCTAGGAACATAAATATCCCGGATTATATATATTAATAGGAAATTTAGAATATATATATCCGAGTAGGTAAGATACCCTACGAACTATCTAAGAAACTCGTAAGGCACGCTCTTCTACTCGGCTATTATTTACTTACCTTCGTAAAGTTAGTAGTACTCGATACGGAATTTTAGTAGAACGACGTCCTATAAATCGTCACCTTATCCTAGAGTTTAATCTATTAAGTTCTATCTTAATAGTAAGTCTTAACCCTTTATATAGATTCTATCCCTTATACCTCTATAATCTTAAGATAAGGCTCGAAGTACTAGGAATAAAGTCCTCCTCGGAAATGCTAGAAAAGGGATACTAACTTTGTCTTCCATATTTCCTATTCCTATATTTAATTATTATCTATATTAATATCGACTAGCTTTAGAATAACTCCTAGAGAGCGTGTATATATATCGATTAAGGTAATTAATATTAAAATAGGATTTTAGAAGCTTAATCGGCGAACCGGTCTTAATAGGACGCTCTAAGTTTATTTTAAGAGGGAAATTCCTAATTAACGTAAGCTCGTCTCTAATCATCCTAGCTAAAAATTATTAGTAAGGCGGCTCGATCGGCAATAATAAGGTCTAAATACGTAACTATTAAGGATTAGTAGGGTGCTGAAACCTTTAGGAAGCTTAATTATTTTATTATTACTAAAGTTATACCGCTAATATAAGCTAGTGTTATAGGCTTCTAAGTAGAGCCGTACTATCCCTACTAGCGTAATTACTTAATATAAAATAGTAATTCCCTACTTATATTATACAGCCATCCTAGTAAGGGTACTATTACGAAATTATAAAATTTTAATAGATATTCCTTCTTAGATCTATTTTGCTTACTTAATATAATTCTTTAACTTATATTACCTTAGGGGTAATTCCTTAAAGTAAGTTAAGGAGGAAATAGATAAGAGACTAATACTAGTAAAGGCTATATTAATAGGAACGTACCGCGCGCGTCTAGAGATCGAAGTAGTATATAAAGAGAAAGACCTCGTTAAAGCCGAGTCCTTAACTTATAACGCCGGAGAGCATTAAGTATCTTCCCTTCTAGATCAAAAATAGCGAGGGAATATAGAAGGTTATTAAAAGCGAGTATATAGATAAGGTCATCGAAAGCGTCGAAAGCGATAGCGAGTATATAGATAGTACTCCGACCGTCTCCTCTATTTAAAGCTAAACCGTTCGCGCTAATCGTCGTGGAATTATTTTAAGTATAAAGATAGTTTACTTTATTAGGATAATATTATAATTAAGGGGAGATTAGGTTTATATAGGTTTATAAGGTAATTATACATATAGGCCAACTAGGACTCCGTCCGTAAATTATAGTAACTTAGAGTTATCGATAATACCCGAGAGCGTGTTAAAAGAGTTCCTAAAACGCGGTAGTACTAAGATAAATCGTAAACCGTTCGATAGATAATAAACCGTTTAATAGGCCGGAAACGGCTAGGTACGAAAAATCAGCGACTAGTTATAATAGGAAGGGGCTTAGCCCTAATCCGCGCCGAAGCTCTATAAAAATAGTACGGCATATTACACCTCTCCTATCTCCGAATAGAATGGGATAGGGCTACTAGGCGAGGTGGAGCTTACGCCTATATTACACGGATCCTAGTCTAGTGCGTAGGAGCTCTATACCTAATCTAGGATACGATATATCTTTATATAATCCTATCTATATATAACGATATAGGGCTCGTTACTTTCTTTTATTCTATTTTACTATAGTTCGCTTTCTATTTACTACGGGATCTTATAATTATAGAGCCTAAGATACCGCCTTTAATACCTATTTCCGAATCTAGCTACCCTACGTGTTAAGAGACTACCGTTACGAAAGTAAGAGGCTCTAGCATTTCTTAAGAATAACGACTTATACTTTATAGCTTCTTAGGTCTTAGAACGGAACCTTTATAACGATTTAGAGCTTAAAGCCCGGTAAGTCTAAACGAATATTAACTATAATTCGACGTAACTAGGAAAGATATAAGAAGATACTTATAACACCGATACTAGGAAAGCTCGTACTTAGTGGCTCTAACGTACTATAACTTTAATCTACTCTAAGCGCCATCTAGAGGCCGAGTAAGCTTATCGCGATTATACCCGATTAAATAGCTTACACGAAGAGCTTACTAGAGTAATCTTAATCTATAATATATCCGTAAGGCTACCCCTTTAGACTCTTTAGTAGTCTAACTATTATATCTTATAGGCATCTACCGCTCTAGTTTAAGAGGGGTTAGTATAATACCTTATACTCTTATTTCTAAACTTAGAGAAAGATTATAGTTCTTCTAATACCTATAACTACCTTAAGAGTAATAAGGATATACTACTTAAAAGTCTCTAGCTATCTTTACTAATTTTAGTATACCCTAAAAGGACGAAGCGTAAAGAGGCTTAAATTACTTTACTTATCCGGGCTCTACTAGAATTATCCGGCGGTAGAGTAGACCTTCGATAGTATAGATTTACTAAAGAGTATACGGCTAGCGAAAACGCCGACCTCTACGCTTCCGTTTTCGATATCGTAAGGACGAAATAGTTCGGAGATTTCGATTTAGAGGAAATATATAATACGCTCTCGAAGTCTCTAGTATTCTCTAGGATAGTAATTAGTATATAATATCTAGAATAACGAACTATAAAGATAATAGACTACCTTCGTCTTAGCTTTCCGAAAGGATACCTAGTACGATTTCCTAAAGGGTGAACTAGTTCGATACTAATATAACTAGAATCTTCTATCGTAGGTGTTAAGCGGATTTAGCGTAGGCGAGGTAGATGCGTATAATATCTACCTATAAGCTTTTACTATACGCGTATAGAGTAATAACACTTATAGGAAGCAGTGCGCATATATACTACACTATTCCGCCACTTTAAAAGCCCGGAAATAACGTACTATTACTTCTTACCTAGAGCATAATAGTGTCCCGTCGTTAATTCGAAGTCCTTAGAGAATGGGTAAGCTTAGAAGATAGTTAGAACCTATACGAATAATTAGCTAGAGATGTCCACGGTTCCTAAAGCGTAGAATAACTCGCTTTAATTATAGCTACCTTAATAACCTATCGACGACTTCTTCCCGACTTTTCGGACGATTCTAACTAGCCTATCGAAGGTAGCTATATAGCCGACCTAGATACTCTCTTATATAGCCATTCGCTTAGAAATAGTAGAAGAGTCGCGGAACGAATAGTCTTTACGTTAGTACGGGTACTCCGTTCCTTAGCGTACTAGTTCGAGGGTCTTATTACGTTCCTCGAAATTATACTTAACCGAGAGCCTCCTCTATTACACGTTCTCGACAGATTATCCGACTAATATTTAGGATAGAGGATTAATAGTCGGACTTATAACCCCGTATTAAAGAGCGCAATAGCGGAGCTATCGTATATTAAGATACTAGAGCCTAGAGGAGATAACGACTCGGACTAGGTTACCGTAACGCACCTAGAGGAGTTATCACTTTAGGAGCTCTACGTTTAGGACTATTTATAAAGGCTATATAGCGACTATATATTACTAGCTATAGAGGCAGAGTACGTGTCTACTATATTACATCTTCCTACTTATTATACTAACCTATCTAGAGGTTCTATAGAGTAGTCTTAGGGCGACGATCCTAATACATTCGAAGTATCTACTACGTCTAGAAATACTAAAGATATAACGCCTTCTTATATAGTCGCAGTGTCTTCTTCGGGAGTCGAAGGCTACCTATCGCCGCCACCGGACTTACGCGTAGACTAGTACGCACTTATACGACTATCTAAGGTTAAAGATAGAAATTTATTAGAGACGCTTAATATAAAAATCGGGATAGTGAATAAGGTGCCTAATATCGAGGAGTTAAGCGATAAATTATAGGAGATTTATATCCTTAAGTCGTATCGCCGTACCGTATAGGACACGCTCGGTAAGATATTTTCTAGCTCGGACGTCGAGCTTTGCTACGATCCTCTTAAACCTATAGCTAACGACTTAGAGTTCTAGGATTATAATACGGTAAAGCAACTACGTCGACGTTAGTTCTTCTAGAGAGTAATTAGGGTAGTCGAAAAGGGCTAGCCTACGGCTACTACTTACTATACTTACCTTCTAGAAGTCATATTTAGACTTAGCTCCCACCCGCTATTAGTACCTATATACCGAGGCTACCTATAAAGTAAAGAGGATACTATCTATACTATTAAAGCCTACCTTCGTAGAAGGCTTATTTATTTATATCGAGGGCCTTAAGATAGAGAAGTAACTATTAGTAGTAACGTTTTCGTCTAGGAAGCGAACAGCATAGGCATTAATCGCTAGAGGGACGGAATAGAGTAGACTATTTAGGAAGAAGACGGCTTTAAGGTCGGCGAAGCGATCGATAGTTCCGGGCTTATAAAGAAGATAGTTAGCATCTCTACCTATAGGAGTATTCATTATATAGTGTCCTACTATACTACACGGGATACTCGAACCCTAGCTCGGCTACCCCGGAGTATAATACTTAGGCCTAAATTAGCGGTCGAAGCGAATTCTAGTAACGGTTATTTATAGTAGGTATAAGTCCTTAAGGAAATATACGCGTAAAGTCTTAATTAGGGTTAGCGCGAAGGAGGTTTAATTATATTACCCTCGGAGGTTTTCGCTCTTAGATAGTAATTATCTTCGATATATTACTACTAGCTAATTCTACCGTAGTATTATTTACTATATCTTTATCTTAATTACTACCTTTCCTCGTTTCCTTCTAGTCCGTGTTATATCCTAGTAGGCATTATCTCTTTAAATACTATAAAGTTTCTTTAGAGCCTAAGCCGTCCTACCTATATAATCTTCCTCCGCTAACTTAATAATTCTAACTTATTTAAGCTTTTTCGATTTTATAATTCTTATAGCGGTGCACTCTTCTTAAATTAAAAGATATAACGCATAGGTCGGATATCTATTATGTGTTACTATTAGACCTAGTCTAAGAAAATTTGTCCGCGAGGGATATTTAAAGCTAATTTAGGCTTCCTCGCTTTACGGTCTCTACTTATAGCTTAGCTATAAGTAAGGGGCTAAGTCTTAGTAGGGCGGGACGGGTTAATCCGTCACCGAAGCCGCCGCCTAGGCTCTAGCCCTACTCAGCTTAGTAGTTAGCTACTAGAAGCGGAAGGGGGAAAACTCTTTTATAGTCCTCTATATAGTTAAATACACCCACTCGCTCCTTATAATATAGTATATTAAATACTAGAAAAGGGAAAGTTTTCGATACTATACGATCGGCCTAAGAAGAGAATATCATCTCCGCCTACGCCGAGTCCGGGTACTATTACGGTTCTAGACCTAGCCTAGGACCTCGAATTAAGGCGTTAATTAAAGCCCGGGGGAAGGT
>JAABUI010000926.1_pt1 | contig 18784 bp, 24 predicted proteins | sample 5559111 | NCBI WGS metagenome assembly JAABUI01 (sample SAMN10711870, study PRJNA513365) | rock metagenome | isolation source: Antarctica rocks | place: Antarctica: Victoria Land, Buttleship Promontory
ACCTGCTGGGTCTCGATCTGCACTTTACCCTGGAAGGTAGAATAGATGACGCTGGAGTTCCTCTTCTTCGTCCCTCCCAGGTCTCGATGCAGCGTATTGATCATCCACCCGAGGAATTCAACGGGGTCTCCTTGCTCGGTCATCTTGAGTTTCCCTCCACTTCGCTTGGCGACCTCCTGCAGAAACTCGTGCGGACTGATCTGAGACTTGAACAACCGAGGGTTCCATAATCTCTTGGCGAGGGTGGAAAGCCGCTTGACGAGCTCGGTAGGTCGTCGCTCATCCTGTAGTTCGGGCGCGTTGGGATCGAGGAAGAAGTTGCGGATGGGGGGCACATGGAGTAAAAGATGAAGAATTACGTTGAGGTAATCGTTCTTCTTGATATTGTTGAGTCCGATGTAGCCAGGAATGTAGGGGTGAGATGACAAGGTGTAAGAGGGAGGAGGGATCTTGGAAAGGCGCGGAAGCATAGAGGACTTGTATTTCGGGTTGAGGACATAGAGGATATCGTTTAGGGACGGATCGGATACGAGATAGCCTTCCGGCAGGACGTAAAACTGTAGCGGTCAGCGGCGGACTGATTTTGGTGCAGACCCGCTCACCTTTTCCGTAGATAAATTCAACCACACTCGGTGATTGTCTCCCACCGCATGTCGATATGCCCAGCTCCCTCGCCCTCGTCCTTGAAAGTACTTTCCACATACCAAACAAGCATAGACGTTGATATTGCTCAGCGATTTCGAACATAATCGTTCAAAATCGAAGTCGAGATTTTGCCGTGCGACCTACGGAAATCAGTGATGATTTGGGGTGATGGAAAGCAGACACACCGTATCGAGGTACATATCTCGCCTCGAAAGGTCCTCTTCCTCCTGTACCACCGTCTGTTCCGGCTCGTCATCATCGCACACGTCAATTGCAGATCTCATAGCTCCGGGTGATTGGGGGGCGGGTGTGGCGGGTGGTGGGGCATGTATACTGTTTCCATTGACGTGGCCGTTTCCTTTGAAAGGTGATGATGAGGTGGAGGGCGAAGGTGGCAGTGTCGAGAAGGTTTGATCGGGATCCAGCCGTAAACGCTTCGCTGCAGGAGGGGAAATGGGAGGGGAGACCATGGAAGCGGACATTCTGACGTGATAAGGGGGAGGTAATCTAGCGAGTCTAACTACGCGGAAAAATCTGTCCGTTGTCGACCATCAGGGTTCAAGCGCTCGTGGAATGATGAAGTGAGACGTACTGCTCTGGGTGGCTTGGACAGGTCGGTCAAAGAGCTGAGAGGATGGCGTTCACTTGGCTCATTCGCCCGGCGCGAGCTCTCGCAGGGCCTCGCTTAGCTGATCGCCGCTCACAGCTGAGTCGAGCGGGTTGAAAAGACCGGAAGATATCGTTGTGATTGGAGGCATGCGTTTGGTCTTCGGGCGAAAGAAGATAGGTGAAGGGAAACCACCTTAGCCTTTTGTCCGGCATCTCGGTGACATCACCTCGCGATAGATTTGATTCCGATCCATGTGGAGGGCGGCATTCACGCGTCGCATTTTGAAGGACCGTTGAAAGCATTCTTGTTACCTCACAGCATTGACCGCTAATATTCCACTCTTTAGTCTCCATGTGGGGATAATAAGAAACCATAATGTTCGAAGTGACGTGAGCGATTGGAATATTCTGGCCATCATCCCTTCCAATGCCCTGACACGAGCCTTTGAGATAGGCCTGGCGTCGGCCATCCCGGGCTTCTACCTAGTCCACTCCCCGGAGGGATGGAAGACCCCTCACCACCTAATCCTCAGAATCAGACTCGCCCAGGAATCCCCTCCGGACCTCGACCGCTGCATCAATACGCAAGCTCGTCCCGAATCTCCTCATCTTCCTCCATCCCGAAGGTCAACACAGCCTACGACTGGTCGATACGATCGCAGCCCTCGTTGAGCTCGCTATCGAACTTGGATGTCTTAGGCTCCTCGCCAAATGTGCTGCCTGACGGAGAGCCTCAGCTTACCGCGAGATCAGAGGAGTCACCCTGGGCCGATCAATCGGCTAATGGCAGTCCATCACGAACGCCTTCTTTCTATACAAGTGTATCAGCAAATCGTGACCCGGGCAGCACAACGGCGGATGCGCGATCAGATGATCGATATGGGCCTACGGTCGGATACCAACAAGCCCCAAGCTCTCGTCCGGGTACACCGGCATCATTTGTCGTATCCCGACCGTCGACTCCCGTCTCATCCCCACCTGTCAAACCCAAGCCAAAACCCTTACGACTGAAGACGACTGACCTCATCCTGCCTACAACCTCTCCACCTTCGAAGGCAATCTCACCCAGTCTAAAGCATCGGCAGCAGGTCCGCACACGTGTCCTCGCCACTTCCCCGACAGATGACCGAGCTTCCGAAAAGTCGGAACGCACAGGAGGGAAGAAGCTTGGAATCGTTTCCAAAGCTGCTGGGAGATTCGGCTTCCGTCAGGCCGCGGAGAATGTGATGGGATACAACGAAAAGCGGTCGACGACCTTGAGCTTGACGAGGGAATTCGGCCAGCTCTCCGTTGAGGAGAAGGAGGAGATCACACGGGAGAGGCGGAAGTTCGCTCGAGATATCAGGGCTTGCCTGGATGCTTGCGCACTTGACGAGTCTCGTCGACGACTCTGGCGACTGGCCAGTGACGGGCGAGAGCCCGCGCAAGACCCAAAGAACGTCGCTCCATCGGTCCATGCCTCTCAGCACACAGCTCAACGCTTCAGCTTCGACCCGGAATTCTCCGCCTTCGCACCTCTCCTGACCGAGCTCCATCGTCATCTGCCTGCCGCACGTGCGAGGAAGCCGTGGTCGCGGACTTGCCCACATCATGCAGCCATCCTCGCGGAGCTAGGCGTAGCGTTTCTGCCCATTTCTGCGAATACGCAAGGCGAGCGGCAGCAAGCCCTCGAGGTATTCGGAGCCGTAGTGAGGAATTGGGCTCCCGACGACGAAGAGGAAGAGCTGGATCGGTGGCTCTGGTTATGTCGAGCTCTTCTCGTTGACGACCGACAAATACGCAATCGAGGTCTCCCTTTACTTGCGAGTTTTTTGCACGCAGATACCACTTTACCTCGTAGTCCTCAGCGACCACAAGCCGCACTCGCGTTTCGGAACCTTGCAGGGGCGCTGCTTGAGCTGCTGCATTCTGTCGAAACATCTTCAGTCCGGTCGAGCGAGCATCTCACGATGGTTGGCGGTTTTCTTGTGGACCTGACGGAGGGTGATATCCTGGAAGTAGACCAAACTTCGCTCGCCGACTTCCTTAGGCTCGATGGTTTATCTGAATCCCATGGTGGATTAGCAAGAGAGCTCTCGTGGATGGCTGTTGGCAGAGTGTTCGGCCAAAGACCAGGTCTGGCCGCGTGGCTGCTACAAGCAGATGGGGAGAAGCTGAAGGTTCGTGATGCGACCCTTGCAGATCGTAGAGCTCACACCGTAACCTGCTTAGCGTTTCTCACCCCCTTTGATCCTCCACGCAGCTTCTCCGGTGGTCCTGCGCCTCCGGGCCCTCGCATCATCCTGTTTCCTGAGCTCATTCTCCCGCTTGATCCGAACCGACGCAGATTCCGATGTCGTCTCAAGGATGTGGAAGACTATCCAAGATCTCCTGATTCCGGACATCCTTGTTCTTTCGGGCGATGACACCTCTGTCTTGTCTCATCTCGGAGAATTTTTGATGGAGATGGAAATGCGAATCCATCGCTTCGATGTCGCTGAAGAGGAGGATCCGGATCCGTTCAAAATCCGAAGCTCGAGGACCAGATCGACCGCACAGCATCGGGATATGCTTCTTGGTTTCGTCAAGGAGCCTAAGTGGAAGACCGGTATCGACGATGCGGCCAAGCAGCTTGTGAGTCTCACGAAAGGCGGAATCTGACAGCCAGACCATTTCGTCTCCCTTACACACTGTCACGCGAATGCTCCAATCCTTTCTTCAGACGAGCGCCCTTGCGCCTCTCGGCCGCGAATGCCTCTCCGCCTTCTGGACAGTGGGTCTCATTATCCCATCCTTCGCTAACGAGATCAGCGTCTTGCATCCATGGCGAGTCCGATAGAAGCCAGGTCTTTTCTCCTCTGGCTATCCACCCATCAACCTCGATTGTTCTACAAGCCACTTTTCAGTCTCTCTGCTGCGGATCAGGCGAGCACTCTTGACAGCAATCGCCGCCTCGTGGGCCTACAGTCAAAGCTCATCGGTGCATCCCGCTTTTGGACCTTTGCCGATCCTCAGATGGTCATCATCGTGCTCGTGGGCGCTGCAGGGCCAAAGCAAAGCAAAAGTAAGGGGAAGGAAGGCGAGCATCCCGACGTTCACATCAAGCTTGGTCGTTATGCGGTATTGCTAGAGCTCATCAAGGCTTTCGAGCAGAGCGAAGAAAGTGCAGGGCCTGGCAGCCGACTAAGGGGCTTCATCGATACGATCGAGTCGAGATTGTTGGCTATGCTTGAAGCTGAGGTGAGGCATGTGCTTCGTTCACCGCTGATGTGGTAGGAGAAAGATGCTCGGCTGCCAAGCTGGTACCGTGCACTGGTTTGCGAGCTCCTCCTGAAGATGCGCGTCTTGACGCAATCCCTTCGTCGGTGAGTTGTCTCTACTGGTCAAGACGAAGCTGATCTCTCAGAGGGCCATGGATACCATTGGTCATCTCCTGGTTCATAAACAACCCTCAATCACCCTCGGATCTTTGCGAGGGCGACCGTTTATCGTTGATCTCGTGCATCTACCGGTCCATCCAGAATGCGAGCGAGGGGGAAGAAGATGCTTTCACTTCAACTCCACTAGCCGAACCAAAGCTCGACCGGCGGAAAGGTAACATACCTCCGCATGCAGCCATCTTTCAGGAATTGTCCGACCAGTCATCGAAAGACGCGGCAGCTTCTGTCCTCGTCGCACTGCATGCATGCCTGGCGATCGAGGACTGGACGCTTCTTCTGCCTCACGTCTGGCGGCTGGCGGACGGGCCTGAAAGTAGTAAGAAGTCGGTGAGCTTGGAAGCAGATATGAATGAAGAGCGAGCTGAGACGTTCTCAGATGACGTTTCTCGTCATGAAATGCGGAGAAATTATCCCTTCCCAGCTGCGACATCTCATCAGCTCCGAACTCATGAGGTAGGCTTTCCGGCATGACGGCGCTGATCTCAGTCCCGACGCCTTGCTGCGGGAACGCGCATTTCAGAAGCTGGCGAACATCTACGGTTGGCGATATCAGGTCCTCGCTCAGCGAATCCTTTCGGACCGCCGCGGACCGGTCTTTCACTTTCCCCTTCGCACGCTTGGCTTCGTCACCACGGAGATCGGTTCGCCCCACTGGATCCCGTCGCACGACGTCCAGGACGCAGCACTCCAGAAGTTCGGACAGTCGCTCCCGCTCGAGCTGCGACAGAGGCTCATGGATCTGGGCTGGACTGAAAACGACTCGCTCGCTGGCAAGAGCGACTGGGGGCAGATTCCAATCACCAGCCTTCCTACCTTTCAATACCAGCAGGATGGCTCGGGCACGACATCAGAGAAATCACCGAGCCCGGCGAGACCGCTCATCCGGCGTGCTTCGAGTGGATCCGGAAACTCGGTCTCCATGCGGAAGCGAAAGGTGATCTTCGCCCCAATTCTGATGACTACGATCACCGAGCAAGCGGACGTCCTCGTCAATGACCCGGACGGCATCGTCAGCACCAGTTTGAGGGAGCTCGTCAAGCTCTTGCAGCGCGAGGATTCTACAGCATTCCTCCGCCCGTTCACCGATGCGATGACTGACAATTTCGCGATCTCTCTCCCCAGGCTCAATGCATTCGTCATCGATTCAACTCCAGGTTTCGCTTACGCCGCTCTCAATGCTCTCGTCGGCTTCGTCAAGACGACCCTTCGAAACGAGTATAAATTCCTATCCTACAGCCGGGCACTCGCGACCATATCCCTTTTGATTCCACAAGTCAGCGAGATGTCTCTTCGCGACATTCGGAAGAACAAGGCCGAGGCAGTTCTCCTTCCAGCGTCCATACATGAGGATGAAGCCGGGTTCAAGCTGCACGCGCCATGGCGAGATAATTCACTTTCGGTGCAAACAGCTCAATTGCTGGTCATCACCGAGATCTTCAAAGCCAACCCGCGTGAGGTCTACCTCATCAAAAAGATGTTGTCCAACCTTCAGATACAAGGATCCATTCAATCGTTACCTTTCAGCCGCACTTGGCTCGTCCTCATAGCGACACTCTTTCAAGGCGTCAACCGCAACTACAACGACCGAGCTGAGCTGCGTCATTTCCTACAAAATATTGCCACGATCCTTCGCCTGCACGGAAGTAGAGATGTCCTGATCGCGTCGCATGCGATGCGGGTGTTCATCCTTTGCTCTGCTCGATTCCGTCGGCTCTTCGCGTCGATGGGTTTCTCCACGATTATGCCCTCAGTATGCGAGACTTACTCCAGCGAATCTTTCGCCATTCGAGACTGCATCGACTATGCGGCGAGAAGCTTCTATCGGATCCACCAAGACACTTTCGTGTACCAGACTTGCGTCGTGATAGCCGAGGGCGAATCCGATCCTGCTTCTGCCTACGACTTGCTCGCTAGCCTATCGACCGGGAATACCATTTCTTCCGGTGTCTCTTCAGGCATTCGCGGCATGACTGATACGGAAGAAGTCGATGCGCTCGTACAGATGATGTCCGGTCCTGAGATGGCCAATACCGAGATCGGCACCGCCGCAGCAGAGCGGCAGGCGCAGAAGATCGGAGCAGTGAGTCTCGATGAGGTTGTCTTTCCTCGTGAGAACATCATCCGCCTCCTTGTTACCGTCATCGCTTCAGATCCATCCTCGCCTCGAGCTAGGAGTTTCCTCCGGCTGTTCACCGGGATCGTACCGCACTTCACAGATCCGGCAAGCCAGGTGCTCCTCCGCCAGGGCGTCGAGGCGCTTGGAGCTGTGGTCGTCAAGGGGAAGGCAGGAGAGGAGACGGCAAGGTTGACGCACCATCCAGGAGCGCACAGTACCGATTCAGACTGGACTTCTGCAAGGCGGGAGTACATTTTCCTTGTCGAATCGTATACTCGATCTGGAGGAGCATTGGGGGCCGAAGCAACTCGTCGAACGCTCGAAATGGTGCTAGGGCTCCTCCGTCGACAGCCTGAAGCTGTCGGACCAGCTGCGGCCAGTATCCTAGGCGAGCTAGCAAAGACGCACTTGTCTGGTCCCAAGCCTGTGGCGTTCTTGCGCGACATCGCTTCATTGTTCCGATTCTTCATCGCTGCGGTGGATTTCTCCGGCGTTCTCGAACAGATTACATCGCTTATTCGGCGATCGGGTTATGATCTCGATACGGAGACAACGGCTATCGTCATCGAGGCGTACGTAGAGCCTGCCATGAGAGTGCTGGCGAACGCCTCGGAGAAGAGTCTAGCGCTCGCACTGCCCTTCCGCATGAGCGCGGTGACGTTGCTCTCTGCGGCCGTGTTCCTTCGAGGCGACGCCCTCGGAGCCATCGAAAGACATCCCCCGAGCCCAGGGCTGCTGGCATCAGTGGTCCTGCCATTCTGCCTACTCCTCGAGAATCCGCCAGACGTTGACAGAGACGCGGTACATTCGTCGCTCTGGATACGACTACTTCACTTCGTTTTACGATCTCCTCGCCATGCCAATAGAGGACCCGTTGCGAGCGTCGATCGTCAAGGCGTTGCCGCCGCGGCAGTCGTCTCTTTGCAGATCGTCAAGGTTATCATCTTACGCGCCCCTGACAGCGTGTCTAGCGTCAACGGTCTGTGGAATTACCTTGCTCAACATCTTTTGAAGACCATCCTCGACGGTGACGGCCGCTTCCTCGAGATGGGGGCACTCACACAGCCAGCGCCCCGGATAGTCGATTGGATGATGTGGTCACTTTTCGAGCTACTATCTCTTCATCGCAGTCCGCTCCATATCAACTTCCGATACCGGATGCAGACCGCCCTCGCCGCGCTACAGCAATGTGAAGCTCATTCCCAGCCTTCTACACCGGGAGAAGGACCAAGGATGGCGAGTTCGCCGCATGTCTTAGGCCGAGCACGAAATCCCTCCGGCCGGTCGCCCAGCCTGGCTGTTCATGCTCGTATGCCCAGCGTTCCGTCGCCTCAACAAGGCACCCATTCCCGCATGCCGAGCTTCGCTAACACACCCCACCTGACACCTGAGCACGGCGGGTACTCGCGTATGCCGAGCCAGAACCTGAGTCCTCTGCTCTCCGGACACGCCCGCATTCCAAGCGGGGCGAACGGTCGACCGACCTTCGCAGATCTGTCACTCCGACGAGCATCAAGGCCTGTATTCGAGGCATTCCCCGGCGGTGCAGGGATGTTAGTCCGTTTCCCTTCTTCCGCACCAGTCCGTTCAGGTGGTGGAGGCGCCATCGTCCATCTCCTTGGTGGGCCAAGCCAGGTGCTGTCCGCCACGAGCTCCTCCTTTCCGACCGTCACAAATGCGGCCGCCGTTGGCTCTGAGCGAGCCGTCAAAGACGTTCGGCTGTCCAGCGAAGCATTGAAAGCGGGAACTCGAAGGGCCGTCCGGGTTTGCCTGATGGTTTTCGGTTACGAGCTGGAGCCCGAGGAGGATGAAGAGGTAGTGCGGGAGTGGTCCGTGCACGATGCCTTGGTGAGTCGCTCAACGGGACGTTGGAGCGATTTCAGCTGATCCGCCGCAGCATGTGATCTGGCAGCAGACCAAGCTCTTCGTCGAGGACGAGTTCCGAGACGTCTGCAATCCCGCTCGCACCGAAGGAGTCGCAACGGGTGGGGAGGTCGACCTGGAGAAGGAAGAGCTAATGACACTGGAGCGCGACGTGAGCAAGGAGGAGGATGGTTTCGTTTTGCAGCTGCCGATAACGACTATATCCTCACCTTGATACCCCGCACTGGAATACCTGGGATGACGATGCGATTCATGACATGTTTCACTCTATGTGCTGGGCATCACTGTTGTCGCTACCGCCTGCTAAGCCAAAGCTCGACTCCCCAACCCTACCATCGACGTGTCCGTGCCCCGGCGCCGTCCTCACGTTTGCTTATTCTCGTTCTGAAGACGAAGAGATCGACGTCGAATGGAATCCGCTTCCGGCTGTGAGATTTTCAGCTCTAAAGCAAGAGTCGATTGTCAGATCGTATATCCTTTCCTGACGTAATCTCACCTTGAACCGGCTCGTCCGGTTCGGAACGGCTCTGAATAATGACCCGGGTCCTACTGCGACACGATCCATGAGTTTGAGTTCTACCTAATGACGGAGATTGCCCACCCGACGATACTCGACCTAGCAATTTGCGCCCTGATCGGGACTCGTGCAGCGCCTCGCGCCTTTGCTTGTGTTTTTGTTCCAATACCTTTCGTCGCCTTGACCGCGACTTTGGCATCGTCCGAGCCGGCGACAGAAGGAGGTTGGGACGGGGCGCCATCGGTCGCATACTGCGGGGTCTTTTCGTCTATCCCGAGGCCGGTTTGTAACACTTTCATATGCTCCGTGACTAGCTATGATTCGTTAGACATGAATCTTACATCGACTGTACCTTTCGAGTGTGGCTCTGCACGGTGACTACAGCTCGCCTGGTCCTGCCGAAACCACCGGCAGGGATGTTTTTCCTTGGCGAGGAGGCGACGACGACAGCAGTGGCCTTGGCGAGGACTGGACCTGCTGTCTGGGGTTCGGTAGCAGCTGCCGCCATCGGTCGAGACGGCTGCATTGGGTTGACAGGCTTGGTGGACGCCTCCTTATCCTTCATGCCATAGATGAGCGATTTAGGCTGGGCCGCATGTCGATCTTTCTGCTGCCGCTTTGGATCATCCAATTTATCCGAAATGGAGGTCGATATGGGCAGATCGCTCCTCTTCGGAATCTAGGTCCATGAACGCATGAAAATACGCCGAACTCACGTTCGGCGACAGATGTATCTCCTTCAGAACCCGAGACTTGACCTGGGGACTCGGCAGGCTTCGGCGCGAAGGCACTACAGCTTGTCAGTGGCCAATTTCACGTTTCGATGCCTACCGCTTCTCCTCTTCGGCTTTTCAACCACCTTGGATACGTCCTCCCAGTCCATCTCAGCCCGCTTGATCCACGCGCTAAGCAATCCCGCCCATCGCTTCTCCCAGCGCGGCTCGGGCGACACCAGCCGCTCTTCGATCTTTCGAGGTGTCTCGCAAAGATAGTAGTCATTGTTCAAGTATGCGAGAAAGCAAAGATCTTGGATGATGCCCGGTGAAAGTGGTAAACTCAACGATCCAGGCAGCTCAAGCGGAGGAGGTCTGTATCGCTTAGGATCGGGATGAGGCGCCTGAAGATATGGATGATTCAATATCTCGGATATCTGTTTCGGGTCAGCCGATGATTGAGCGAAGTATGCGGGACTGACCGTCAATCTCTGCTCCGGATCCCGTTGCAGCATTCCCATGACGAGCTCCTTTTTCCCGCCAGGAACCTCATCTTCAGGCTGCCAATGGAACACCGGCTCCTCCTCGACGATACGTTGCTTGACCTTCTCGCTGGCGTCATCCTCATCGGGCGAGAAGAAGGGGTGTGGCATACCGAGGAGTTTCGCGAGGAGGATGCCGAGAGCCCAGACGTCGTTCGCCTTCGGATCGTAGAAGACATTCTGCGCAGCATGAGCTCAACTCGACCACCTGATCATTGCACGTACGGCCACTTTCTCCGGACTGGAGTAATCTAAAGTCCCTCCAGCACTCATGACCATCCTCCCTTCTGCCGTGAAGTGACTGAATCCGAAGTCGACAAGCACAGGCAGATGGTAACCATCGACGAGGACATTCGAGCGCTTCAAATCTTCGTGGCTGATGTTGAGGGAGTGCAGGGCTTTCACGTAGTGTAGGAGGTGTTTGAAGAAGACAACGAGGTACCTGTGATCCCAAGGGGTTCGATAGGATGAAGCGGATGATTTGTAGAGGGTAAGGAAGACGTATCTATCGAAAGTGAAGGGCATCAGCGCAACTTCAACAAGGAATTTCGAAGCTACTGTGGACAGACTAGTGGTTAAAGCTGATCCAGAGTCGCCTGGAAAAGACTGTACGACTTACGTCCATCCGCCTTCCACCATGACCCCTTCAAGCCCGACGATTCCCTTCATGCCCGAGCCGCTGAGTGCCTTCAGCAGTACCACCTCCTTATGCGCCTCGACGGCGTCTATCGTATCATCCCGGCTTCGTTTGGGACTGCCGTAGTAGTGAAGAGCGGGGAGTATCTTGCATGCTGCCTTGTGGCCGCTAAAGTGCGTAGCAAGGCGTACATGCGCTAAGATTAATCAAGCATTATGTCAGGGACACTTTGAACGGAGATGGAATCGCCAGGAGATGGCTGAAGAAGGATGGCGGAACTCACCGTAAGCTCCCCTTCCCAAGGTATCACCCAGCTTCCACCCACCGATCTCAGTAAGGGTACTACGCGGAGTGACCTCGAGGCGCATCGTAAATCGAGCTCGGCTTCAAACCCAGAGGAGGGTTACTTGAAGGCTGGAGGAGAGAGATCGCTTAGATGTCGAGAAATCGCAGTGCGTATTGAGAAGCGGTTGCGGGAAGAAGATGGAGTCAGGTGGGCCTGATGCTCAAGATTCATTCGCTGAATCGACTTCGAGGCGTCGAGACGGGATGACACCCAAGAGTGGCCTGGATTACAAGCAAACCTCGAGAAGGTGAAAGAGAGGAGATGTTGAGGAAAAGAAGGAGGAAGGTGAGAAGAGTCATGGGAAGCGGGGTCAGAAGGAATGCGGGGGAAAAGACAGTCACGTTGTCCCCGATTACAATAGCCCGTGGTACCGTTCTGACTGTGAGGTGGTTGGGCGCTTCGACATGTCAAGGGAATCGAGGTGTTCCAGGAAATCGCAGGTGGGTATGCGTGGAAGGATATGAAATCGGCATGCCCTCGAGATCCGGACTAACTAAGCCGTTTCTTCAGCGGCTGCCTTCGTGATATATGTTGATGCGTGCAATGCAAGTTACTGTACAAGCCCCTTCCGTAAGTCAATACAAGATCACCCACCCTGATCCCCCGCTGTAGCTAGCCCATCTATCCGCTCCCTTTCCGCTCGCTTCTTCTCCTCATCCTTCGCTTTCGCTCGTCTCGCTCTGCGTAAACGCCACCTCGGTCCGTAACGAAGCACGATCAATGGCATTGGCGTTGCGAGTATACATATCCCAGACAGCGCGACGAAAGACCATCCGGGGCCCATGACACTGTTCATCAGCTGGATGACGGAAACGGTGACGGCGCCTAGCAGGCACCGAACCAGATTGAACTAAGGGTAGGTTCAGCTTCGGGGACAATCTCGAAAACTGACGGTGGCTGTAACGGCGCCACCTTGGCCAGTGAAGAGATCTACTCCGTATATGGTCGCTATTTCAGATTAGCGATGTTTTAATCGTCTATACCGACTGACTTGTCGTGAGGAATCCCGCACCAATTCCAACGAAGAAGTTCAGGACAATGGGCACAGCGATAGGCGCTTTCGCCTTCAAGCTCCATCCCATGGCGATACTCGAAGCCACGAGCAGCCTGTGAGCGGCATCAACGCGATGACCATTCTGAGAGACGTACCCCACTCACCCAACCTGGTAGGGGAAGATCAGAAATCTCGTCCTCTCCAAGCGGAACTCCTCGGGACGGGCCCGGTGGTCACCTCTTACTCGTTTCTTTTCGCGACGATAGTAGAAGTCCATGATGCGACCAGAAATCAAGGAAGAGAGACCCGCGCCCAGCCCATTTGGGCTACATAGAGCTGTCAGCTTGAGAAAGCTTACTCGAAGGCTGCGGACAGACATATAGCTTAGGCCGATGATGATTTCGCTCGAGCCATACGCGTCCCTGAGGAGGGTCGAGAATATTGTCCTGGGAAATTTTTTAGCCTCTGCCAGAGCTCTGCCTCGAAGGGATACTCACAATACTGCATACCACAATGCGTAGTACAGTGACGCCCAGATGAAGATCAAGAACAAATCCGGCTCGAATGCCAAGAGAAACGATGCCCAAGGCTTGAACTGTGCCGTCTCAGCTTGCTTTATGAGATCATGTGACGCGAACACCAACTTTGGCCCGGTGACTCCGTGTCGCCTCCACCTCCTCGCCGCGGTGCTCCATCTCCCTCAGCTCCCGCTTCCGCCTCAGCAGTGCCGCAGGAGTGCAATTTAGTAATGGCGGAGGGATTGTGCCATCTCCTACAAGCGATCGCAATGTCTCCGGGAAGAAGCTATGCCGCACGCGTGAGCGGGCATGCAGCTGAAGGGCAGGTAGTCGTACAGAATCATTGGGACGAGCGCTACGGCGCAAAGGATGACCAAGAACCAAAAGATCGATCTCCAACCAAGGGTGGCTGCGAAAACACCGCCTAGTAGGGGTCCGACTGAAAGTCGTAAGTTTCACTTTGCTGTCACGATAGGCTGTACGACTTACTCGCGGGACCAAAAGTCGTGCTCAGGTTGAATACACCGAGATACTTTCCTCTTTCCTGAGGCATTGCAATATCGGCGATGACTCCTGTACCGATGGCGATCACCGCTGCCCCGCCGGTAGCCTAGCCCGCAATCAGCAGGATACAGCCGGTTTGACTGTGGATCAACTTGGGCTATCCGCATGAGGATTAGCAGCCAATATGCCGAAGTCGGACACAGAGCAGTGCCAACGCATGATAGGATGTAGATAAGGAGGACGATAATGTAAATCGGTCTGTAGCTTATCAGAGCTGGTTCCACGGGACTGTTATGTATTGCTGACCTCCGACCGAAGCAATCTGCGGCGGCACCCCAGATTGCCGGTGTCAATGCTTGGAAGATGCTATTCCATTCAGCCTCGGCACCGAGAACGAAGGACCAAGAGCAGCTTACAGATAGACCGTAACGGTGAGATTGATCTTCTCAGAGGTCACGTGGAAAGCGTCGGCCATTGTGGCTAGAGCAGGAAGGTCAGACATCGCCGTCATTTTGCCAGTGTGACTCACGTATTGCCGGCACATACATGAAAGACGAGATCGGGCTGGGGAAGCGGTGTCAGTCTTCTCGATGGATGGAAAGCCTGACTCACGAGAAAATCCCTGCGACTGCGCTGAGTATGACTATGAACCATTTCTCTCCAGACGAGAAGGCCGAGTATGGTCGTCCACCCGATGCGTTGGTCAGATTCGTCTGTGCATGCTTGATCTCGGGCAACGGGGTTGTTGGTACGGTCGATTCGCTCTTTCCTGGCGGGCGCGAGGAGGTTTGGACGATCTCTCGCTGTTCGTCCGACTCGACCTGCAAAGCAGTCTCTTCGGTTGGCGCGTCCGCCATAGTGTGAGCACTTGCTATCTATACGGATGGTTCCGGGTCGATTGTCTGTCGCTCATGATGCTCTGTAAAGCTGCCACTGCTATAGACGCCAAAACAAGTTCAAATTCAAGATCACCTAATGATCCAGGAAATAGATCCGCCGATGACAGACGGCCGTCACCGTCGGCCGAATCCGCAAATTCCCACTGGCGTTCACCACACCGTGGCAGGTCCCACGAAAGCCTTCATGAGCAATGAAGTCATTTGTTACCGCTCATACAGGATTGGTTCCCCGCTATAAGACCTCCTGATGTACTATTGCTGCTCCCACGTACGCCTGTATCGCGTGGAAATTTCCTTTCCAGCTCATGGGTCTCGATATTTCACACTGCTTGCTCTTCGGCAACTACTTCTTCTCCTTGATGATAGCCCTCGTCATGGTCAAGCTACTGCCTCGCTCTCTCCCTCGAAGTCGGTACTCTCGTCATTGAGCATCCTTAGCAAAGTTCGGATCCTCCGTTTCGAGCGAGGGGACAACGATCTGGGATCTCGGTTACTCTTCTCACGCAGATCACCCAATTCCTCGACTTCTACATAAGGGCATCCTTCGGCTCATAGCGGATAAGGTGGCTCTTGATGGCTTTACTTGGCCCGCTCCCCACGAATTGCATCCTCAGCCATGCTGGCATCTCATGTTTCGATCGGTCTTATCAGTGAATTCGCCAGTCTTGTAGTACCTCAGCCCGGCCCAGAAGACCCATACAGTCCCGCCCACGGACAGACGGAATCGTCAGGCATTGAAGGCTCTTCATCAGACTCCGTCTCTCCAAAGTGTACAGATCTCGTTTAGGTTCCCCCTTTACCCGAGTCTTGTACCGCCTCCTGTTGATCCTTGGGAATCTTTGCAACTCGGTCAGTAGCCATATCGTGGCTTTGTCAGAGGGCATGGCTGCGATATCACGGTTCTATGAGCCCAGAGTGATGAGGATTGATCTTGCACCTAGACGACGAGAGAAGTTGTTTGAGGGAAAGCTTACCTTTTAGCCATCTTCCGCGGATCGTGTCAGCCGTATCAAAGGATGCAGCATTCCTCCCAGCCCTTTGCTTACCATTGCAAGCGCTTCTCGCCTCCGTGGGTGTCGTTCCATGTTTCGCAACTTGTGACCGTGTCTACCGTATTGCCACTGGGACAAAGGTATACAAATGTCTTGGTGCATTTTGGCCTATGGTTGCATATTCTATGGGATGGTATCGGCGACTGCGGATGCAATATGTTCCCCTCAATCTCACTAATACGCGTCAGGGACATCAGCTCAGATATCCAGTGAGCCAAGCTGCTGACCGCATAGAACTTCCTATTCTCATTCATCCCAAACAAGTCACGCCGCAACTCTGGCAACATCTTCCTTCCCCATCAGCCCTTCCCTTTACGTCAAAAGCACAACGCACCTTGTCCTCGAGGATATGTAACCTCTCCCCCAACGTATTATCCACCTTGATCCTTCCCGCCATCGTCGACCCAATCACCCCTCCCGCACTATCATCCGGCAGACTCGGCTCGTACTCCACCTTACTTTCCCGTCCCGATATATCCTTGTACTTCCCCTGTGCCGATTCGGTGGCTTTCTTCACTAGGTCCGAGTCTTTGGGGCGGTGAGCTAGGGTGACGTCGGAGGCGAGGAGCATGAGGAAGACCTAAGCTAGTCAGCTCAGCCGGGAGTGGGATGGGTGATGTACTTCAAGGATGAGACTCTCCATGGCGTCGGAGTAGGAGCCTCCTGCACTGAGCGATTTCACCTGGTTGGAAGCTTCCTCGAATAGGGATTCCAGGTGGTCATTCCGGCTTCGAAGTACGGAGATGCGGGAGGCGTTGAGCGATGTGGATTGCGAGCTGAATGCGACAGATGAGACAGACTCCGGCGATTAATCAGCACGCACATCTTCCATCCCACTTCAGCCTGCTTGTGCTTCTTCTCATATTGCGCGTCTATCGCCAATGACTCCTGCCGCACAATCTTCGCCTGCGAGGTCTCAGCGATGCTACTTCGGAAGCCAGGGGCGAGGACCGACCTTTTCGATAGCGAACTCCTCATCCGCCTTTATGTGGATCTCTCGAGCTTTCTCTCGGGCTTCTTGGGAGATGAAGGCGACCTGAGACAAGTCATCAGAGTTGCTGCAGCGGGAGAGAAAGGAGGGACGGAGGGGATGAGACGGACCATTTTGTTCATCTCCGACTGGATCTCGCTGTCGCTTAGAGCACCACGAGACATGTTGGGGGAAGTGTATTAGGGTCAAGGGCGACAAAAGGTGTGGGAGACGCAGGTCACCGTGAAGATGCTTGTCAATGAAGGCCGGTACGGTAGGCAGGCCACGAGGCGAAATCAATCCGAGCATGTCGCTTCATTACGTGGCAATACCATCTCACCTCAAGGTTTCCGAAATGCTCAGGTAACTATAGTAGTAAGAGCATTAAAGAAGAATGCGTGACCGGGTAGACAATAGCGATACATTAAATCAATTGGTATATGTGCTTGGTATCTACATCATGCGCAAGAGCCTCTTAAAACGCGGACGGATCCGCCTTAGGGCGATGGCATGACCTGGGTCCGATCCAGACTCCTCCAAATGGTCCGGCGTGATCGAGCAAAGACGTCCGAGGCAGCGAGATAGATCCTGAGCAAACATCACTCTCCTCGTGTAGGCTGGCTGAGCGGCAGGCATACGCTACTCGCGGGTCTGCACCGACCCAGATCTCGCCGAGACTAGGGTGTGCGAGTTCGAGGTGCCGTTCTGGTAGATGCGCGATCGTGTCGGCAAACGATGTAACGCGGTTGATGCGCAGCTTGCGATTGCTGGTCTCGACCAACGTGTCCATCCAATCGGCGAAGGATTGATCTCCAACTCGAGGAAGGCTGAACAAGGTTGCGCTGATCTCGACCGGAGGCAAAGGGTTCTCGTAGGCGTCCGCAGCTGGGCCAGAGACTTCGAGATGCAGAGCAGTTGCGAGGAGGAGTCCGACAGCTGATCCTAGTCCGTGGCCGATGACTTCGACATGACGGATGGGTTTCGGCGCGAGAGGAGGACGGGCTGTTTGACCGGTTTGAGCAGGGAGTCGAAGACTTCTGAGCCGGTCCGAGTAGGAATGGGTGGTGATTCGATGAGATCCAGCAACGCCAAGAGAGCGGCAGTACCGTGAGATTTGAGAGCGGGAAGGTAGGAGTGGTGAATTCGCGGCGGGGGAAAGTGGGGTTGCTCGTTTCGTGGGAACAGGTAGAAAGGAAGGGACACAAGGAGATCATCGTCATCGGTTGAGTTGGCGGGACTGGATGCGAGAAGCTCCAGGAAGTCGTCAACAGCGGGAAGGGAGGAGAAGGCGAGTGTGAGGGTTTGGGTGGACGGGGGATGCGAGATGTACCGTGAGAGGGGTTAGATTTGGCCTGAGATCGTATAGGGGAAGCTTACAATTGATATCGACATCCCCTGCAAGGTGTTCGAACTCGGCGTCGCTACCGGATATCACGATGCTGGTAGTGTGCCAGGTGGAATGCGTGCGGCGTTGGTGTCGACCGGCCCGGAGGCTGAGCTGCGCAAGTGATGCAGGCTCGAGATGCTTGCTGGTTGGGCAATACGCCTTACTGCTCTTCGTCAGGACCATACTATATATGAAAGGAAGACACTCACTTGACCGCGACTGCCATCCGGCCCAGCTCGATCATGTCATAACTTGAGATCGGCGTCTTCCCGACAGGCAGGTCCCGCAAGGCGGAGTGATCAGTTGTGAGGACCGAAGCGAATCCTCGAGTCGGTATTGCACGGACCGACAGGGCGGAGAGAAGGAGGACTGTGGGGAGGAAGAACATTGTCCTTGTAGGGCGGTTGTTCTGGAAGCGACGAAGGAGATGCTGGAAAGCCAAAGGGGTTCAGGGAATCTAGACCCTTAAAATGCTCATGACAGGTCGTGGCTGGTGGCTTGGTAGCGGGAGTAAGGTGTTGCTCATCAGCCTGAATAAAGAGACATCGCTCGACCAGACACCGGTAGGCCCAGACGTCGAGAATGAAGTCATTGAATCGGGGAGACGCCTCCATGCGCCAACGATTCCCAAAGAGGTCTGAAAGTGTCATGACGGAGTGGATCAACGAGTTGAGACGGAGTCTATACAGGAAGCCGTTGTTCAGATTTTCGGATGCCTATCTTCATTCGCACCAACTTTTCGTATGCCTGACATGCTTCCATTCACGTGCATGTCTTTAGTGTTACGAAACGGCCGTTCCGCCGAAGTGCGGACTGATGCCGCCAGTCTCGATAAACAGTTCCCCTAGATCCTGGAATACACTAGCCGAAGGTTGAGGCTTGTTTCTTGTTGTTCGGTACGATGGGCAAGAAGCGAGGCTGTCGCCTTTAGGGTGTCTACTGTGATTTGATCCTCTGACCCCGCATGTGACCACCTATATCTCTCTGCGTTTGTACAAATTTGCATTACAAGGTCAATCGCATCCTGATTAA
>JAABUI010000931.1_pt1 | contig 18727 bp, 20 predicted proteins | sample 5559111 | NCBI WGS metagenome assembly JAABUI01 (sample SAMN10711870, study PRJNA513365) | rock metagenome | isolation source: Antarctica rocks | place: Antarctica: Victoria Land, Buttleship Promontory
GCTGGCTACATATGTGTGTTCCTCAGCCGACGCTAGGCCCAATAGGGACTAGTCAAGGTGACGGAGCGAGGATAGGCCTGGTAAGGCTAGAAGGCTGAGCCTGGCAAGGCTAGGATCGTGACAACATGCACGGTAATGCAGTGATATGCCCAATGACATATCGACGCTCATCAGCCTAACTATTAACGATAACACGCATGCGAAATCAAATACAGACGCAATGCTCGCGCATAGAATTTCATTGAATCGCTCGATTATGTATCGATATCGCATGCAATGTTGACGATCGCAACAATAACTCATTAACGAATAATAACAGAGCTAAATCTATTATCTGATCAATTATATAACTCGATATTGACGTTTAATCTAGTGTTCAGCCCAATCTCATGTTCTGTATTAAAGCTGTTTGATTAAAAATACGAGTTAAGCGTGAAAGTCATGTTAACATGAAGTGAATGTTTAAAATAAATCGAATTATAGAATAGTGAAACTCGATATCATATCAAAGTTTCTTACATAAATCTTGATTAGTTACTCAAATCGAGTTCAACTTCTCTTTCGAGTTTTGCATATTGCTCTCATGATATGTTCTCTCTGCGATAGTATTACTACTACTACTACTTCGTTATCATAACATTCATAAATAGTCTGTTCTTTTATAGTCAAAACAGGCTCAATCTTTCATCATTTTGACTAGAAGACTCGATGTGGAAAAAGATTGTAAGATAGATATCTAGATACTTTGTAAATCATCACTGTTCACACTCGAATTTGACGCAAGTCATGAGAATGTTAGAGAGTAAGATATCTCTTTGCTCAATGATTATGAAGTCACTCTAAATATAGCATCACATCTACAGCTAAATCTATAATGATAAAAGCTTGATCTTATTGAGAATGAAAACTAGTATTTAAGATTTTAAATTTGACACATCAAGTCAATCAAAAGAAGACTGTAACTTCTTTTCTATTTTCAATCTTTCGTTCAATGTATTTACTACTATCTATCTTCGTGTATTGCAATTCAGCATTCAGACTTTCTACAACAAGACTTTTTTTAACATTCAGACGCTGCACATTCTCATGATGTCATGATGTCAGATCATCAACTCAATTTAGAATATAAATCGTTGATATTTTAAATAATCTCGATTCATTGAATCTGTTTTGCAGTTCAATGAATCAAGTCATCAATCTAGTCATCATCATCTTAATTTAATCTCAGCAATTCTGTTTTGATTATCTCAGTCGTGTGCACGAACTTCTGCAATCTTAAGTCAATAGAACTACTGCTTAGTCTTGATTCTGCTCGATTCATGTATATAAAAGTTGAGTTTTCGTTCTTTTCTTTCATTCTTTGTCTTTCATCTTGTACATTATCTGATGTATTGTCTTGTATTTAGATTCTATCAAAGTAATAATAATATCAGTCTTTTATATTGATAGTATCTTTAGTTTAGCTCAGTTTTTAACATTATGAAAGATCTACACTTTCTGCAACGTTGTAACGATTGTTTTTTTAACAACACAAGATATAAACAGAGATCAGTATATCAACAAACTAATCACTAGACTGAAGATCTGAGAATAGCTAAGACAATAGACTGTATTGACTATTACATGAGTTGAGCACGAAGCTTTTATCTAAGAGAACAATCATCATTATATAAACATAGAAGAATCATGTCAAGTCATTTTTGCTTTGAATGATCTCTTTGATCATTCTTGAGCAAGATGAGCAAGATGAGCATCATGCTCATTATACTAACTGTGATCACTTCTGATTCAAGCAATCAGAGCAATCACTTCAAGACTCTGATTACACAATGATTATTTAATTATTGCTTTATCTAATCATCTGTGAAAGAGTTCTAACACTAGATTCTCTTCTAAGATTTTCGTTTTGAAAATCACTTTTCTTTCATGTTTTTTCATTGCACAACAAAAAATTCTATCTTGCGTTGCAAAGATCTTCTTGAGCGTACGAGTTCTGAGCGTGCTGTCATGCGTTCTTGTGAACACTGCAGTCGCTTGCAAAAGAAATGTCATGTTGATAATGAATTTGATCATTGCATCGAGTGTGTGCATCTCAATCACAAATGCAATCTTACTTTCTCAATGATGAAGTGAAAAAGAATAAAGACAGAACGCGATCGCGTTCTTTATGAGCTGCTGAATGCTCACAAGCAGATGCAAAAGATCTTTGCAAGAACTACTCATTTGCAAAATCAATTTGTGTTTCTGAAGAATAAAAAACAGATGATGATTGAATGAGAGTTTTAAAACATCGTTGAGCTTGAGAAAGAAGAAACAAGAATTAGCAAATTATCACTGAACAATTTTCTCTTTGACGTGTCTTTCAAGCAGATTGAGATTTCATCAGACTTTGATTGATTGAGTTTTTCAATTGAAACTATCACAGAAGCATCTGACAGTTCTTGAAATTTCTTCTTGATTTTCAAGTGTTCTTGATATGTTTGTAATTTTTTCACTTGATTAATTAATAAGATTGATCTTTGATATTCTATTGATTTAGTATATTCTTTACTTCGTACTTGACATTCTGACTCTTTGAATCAATTTCTGAAGATTCTGTTTGAATTGATGAATTCAAGTCTGCAAACTTCAAAAGAAAAATATGAAATACTGAATGTATTTTCATAGATGTTGAAAGATTTAACTCATAGTTAATTAATTTCTTTTCTTCTAGAATTTCAAATAATTCTAGTTTCATGTAATTCAACTTGTTACTTGATTTTTTCATTTTGATATTTCGTCTTAGTAAATAAACTTTGTCTTTCTTTTTAAAAGTAGATTCTTTATCTCTTTTCTTATTTGCATACAAAGTCATGCACTTGCTTAGAAACTGAATGTTCTTCTGCATCTCTTTGTGCAACAAATGTATTTATTTGATCTGTATCATAACTTTTTGAGTTATTTGTACAAACTCACATGATTTCTTGAAAGTCTTTAACTTGAACTGGTAGTTTGCAAAGAATGATGACATGCTGATTACTTTCGTCGTTGTGCTATTGAAAGTCAACTGCGCTACTGATAGTAGCTGTACTCAATCATTCTGTCTATAGTTGATATAACATCTGAGATACTGTTTCAATGTCTGATTCATTCTTTTCATTTGTTCATTCATCTGCAAATGATAAGCTGTAAACAGCTTATAATGAATTTCTAATTGATTCATCAACGATTTTCAGAATTTCAATGTGAAGAGCTTGTCTCTATTCAAAATTATCTCATCTGATAATTCATGATTTGCTACAATTATTCTCAGAAATGTGTATGTTAAATCTTCTGCAAATGTTACTTTCTTGTATAACAAGAAGTATTTATACTTGATTAGTCTATCTGTAACTATCAATATAGAGTTGTACATTGTTCTTGTAACTCTTTCTTTTGACTTTGATAGCTTGACTATAAAGTTCAAAGCTATGCTTTTTCATGTATGATCTGATGTGCTGAGACTTTTCAAAAGTTCGTAGAGTCTGTGTCGACTATGCTTCATTCAAATGCATACGTTGCACTTTCTTATGATATTCTCTATCTGCTTTCTCATCTTAGAAAAGTAGTAAATTCTAAATATTCTTTCAATGATTTTGTCTGAACTCTGATGTTCATGTATCATTAACTCGTGATAATCACTTATTATCTCTTGTCTGCATCTTGTTGAAACATAGATGAGATCTTGAAATGTTAGTATTTCGTTGATTATCTCAAAGTTCACGTTGTCAGCAATATTCTTTATAATATTCTGCGCGACTGAGTTCTTTGCTAGCTTTAACTTTATTCGTTTTTCGAGATCTCGATTGTAGATTCATAGCGTAGCTGCATTTTGTTTATTGTAAACAATGAAATCATTTTGATTCTGTTGTAAGATAGTCTGATTTATCTGTGATCTATCTGTCATGTGATTTGCTCTTCTACTCAAGACATTAATCTTCAAGTTTTTAAATCTTTTTCAATATTAAATGTTGAAGTTGTATAATGACAATTTCTTCGATCATCTGATTTGTCTTCGATTCAGAACTTTCGTGATCGTAAAGTATAGCAGATTTTTATGATCTGTATATACTTGAATCTGATGTTTAGATTCTTTCAGATACACTCTTCATTGTTTGAAAAAGTCAACAATAGCTAATAGCTTCTTGTCATGTATCTCATAGTTCAATTCAGCAACTGTAAGCTTACAACTGTAGTAAGTAATAGAGTGCAGACATTTCTTATCATCTGATTGACTGATACACGTCTCAATAGCTTCGTCTGACGCGTTCATCTCAAGCGTAATAGATTTTTCTGATTCAAACATGATTAGTACTGACTGAGAGATAAACAATTTCTTCAGCTTCTTGAAAGCTTCTTCTGCTTTTTCAATTCATATGAACGATATATTCTTTTTTGTAAGATTCGTAAATGACGAGATGATTCTGAAGTATCTTTTTATAAAGCATTTATAAAAGTTCGCGAATTCTAAGAAGAATTGAACTTCGACTTTTGACTTTGACGTTGATCAAGTTGTAACAGCTTTTATCTTCTTTGAATTCATTCTTAAACTCTGAGACGTGACTATGAATTTCAAAAACTGTACACTCTGTACATGAAATTCACTTTTTTCTGACTTAATGCGCAGATCGACTTTCTTTAAAGTCTGTAAAATCTTTTTAACATGTTGCACATGTTCTTTCTTCATCTTTGAATATACTAGTATATCGTTCAGATATACTATGATGAATTGATTCAGATAATGTCATAGCACGTTATTCACAAATGTTTGAAACGTGACTGAAGCATTGATTAAATTGAAAGACATGATCAAATACTCATAATGTTCTAGTCAAGTGCAAAAGACTGTCTTTCACTCGTCTTCTTCTTTAATTCATATTCGATTGAATGCTTCAAGTATATCAAATTTTATAAATCACTGTGCTCTCTGAAGTCTGTCTTGCAGTTCAGATTCAAGCGATAGCGAATAGCTATTTTTAATCGTGATGTTATTTAATGCTTTGTAATCAATACATAGTCTTAGACTTTCATTCAATTTTGAAATAAACAAAATTGAGTATTTTGCTGATGACTGTGATTCTCTAATGAATTCTTTTCGCATGTTCTCTTTCAGATATTGTCGCAAAGCATCAAGCTTTTCTGTCAACAATGAGTAAATGAACTGTTTCATGAGTTTCTTGTCATCTATAAGCTTGATCTCATGATTTCACGATTGATGTTTGAGTAGTGTCTCTTGATCACTTTCTTTCTCAAACAGAATCTTATATTTCTGATATTCTTTAGAAATTTCAACGATAGCGAAATTACTTTTAATCTCTCTGCTTCATAACATCTGTGCATCTGAGCTGTTCTTCAGCTCGCTGCGCATATCATTTGCTGTCATTACGAAGATTTTCACATTCTCTGATGACTTCAATATTGAGTGCAATCACGTTGTTTTTGTATCAAGAAAAGCAATTATCTCATTGACTCAATCTATCATTGAATTGATCATACGAAGTCATGATATGTTTAGAACTATATCGCTGTCTAACTGCTTCGTAACATTTAAACGTAACTTCTTTCAATAACGTTCAAGTTTTAAATGAATAAGTCGAGTCTTTTGATCTATTAATTCATTATTATACTTCATGAGTGTTTCATCAAAGTTTTGCAGATTGTAAGATTCTTTCTTCTTCTGCAAAGATATTTGCACTTTTCTAGCAAATTCTGAAAATATATAGTTTCTTGTACAGTCACTGTCAATGAATAAACATGCTGTATGATCGTTGATCTTGACTCAGACTTGTAACTGTGTCAAGTCACTTGTGAAGATAAATATGCTTTCAATTTTCAACTCTTGACTAGACTTCTTCAATGATTTATTGATCGAAGAGTCTTCTAGTTTTTTAAACTAAAAGCTTGCTTCTTAAGTACTTGTTTTATGTACTGAAATCAATTTGAATTGACTTTCTTCTGTGAATATTTCTTTGAATCACACAGATCAAATCTCTCTCTGATGACTTCTGTCATCTGTTTAAGTTTTTTGAATATATGATTTTCATTAAAGAGTACATATTCTTCTTGCTTAATGAACTTGACTTCTGTGAGTGACTTCTTCATGACTATGTCATGATATCAAATGCTTTTATGCAATGTGATCAACTTATCTTGAACTGTGTCACAAATAGCTTGATGTATTTCATTCTTGATCTGTTGCATGCGCTGTGAAAAATCTTTCTCTTTCTGTCTAAAGAGAGTGTACAGTTCGTTGTACATGCTTATAAAGCTTGCTTGATTTGTAAGCTTTCTAAGATCTTTCTTTACTTCAAGACAATCTTCTTCTTCTTTGAAAGCATCTTCTGTCGCGATAGTGAATGCTCATAGAGTTTCGCTAAGTCGATTTTCTTTCTCGACTGCTTGATGAATAGCTTTTTCTGTGCTGTTCGATCTATTCGAGTCATATTCTTCGCTGTCAAGAATCTCTGATTTCATGATCATAGTGAACGAACTTTCATCACTTTTCTCATCATGCACTTTCGACTGATGATGAGTTGCTGCGTAGAAATGATTCTTTCGTGAGAGTTTCAAGTATCATTCAGAATCTTTCTTATCACTCAGATGAGTGTGACAGTTATTTTCGTAACATGCTGTTCACGACAACGCTTAATGCTTATTTTTCTGATTTTCTTTCATTGTTGTGAAAGATCTATCTTGTTTATCATAAAGCTTTGACTTGTTCTTGTACTTGTTTTGAGTACAATCTCTGAAGAAATGATCTAGCTTTTCACATGTGTAACATGCTTTGCTCTGCTGAATCATTTTATCGCGAGCGTTTGTCAATATCTTTCGAGTTGCGTCTAACTTCATAGACTGAGAATCATAATAAGATTGCTTCTTCTTTTTCTTGCTTCATGCAACTGAGACATAAGCGATCTTGTTCTTCTTTTCAAGTCTTCGCTCATACTGTTGATTATTCAGCACGATTGTCTTGCTAATCATAACATGCAAAGTCACGAGTTTATTCGTACGAGCTATCTCATTCTTTATCACATTCTTCAGTTCTTTATAAAACTGTGCTGTAAAAGTCGAGTCATATCATTCAATCTCTGCTGCAATTGACTGAAAAGCAGTGATGTACTTGAATGTTGATTCTGATTGCTTAATATCATACAGCTGTCGTTCGATGATTCATTTTGCATTTATGTCTTCATACATTCTTCGTATTGCTTACTCAAAGATAGAGAAGTTCTTAAAGACTTTTTTAGTCTCGTCTTCTTGATCTTCTAACTTATTCTTCAAGTGATTCTTTATTAATGATTTAAATCATTTGAAAACATCTCTTCTGAAGTACGAGAATGCAAACAATATCTTGTCATGAAATGAACTTAGTTTCTTATGTGCTCTGACATAGACGTTCACTTGTATAAGAAAAGCATCAAGCTTGTTTTTATCTTCATAATACAGATTTGAAGTCGATATTTTAATTAATGACTTGCTATTCAAGAATGCAGTGATGTTTGCTGATGTGATTTGTTCTGAGAATGATATAATGATCATGATAAGATGATACTCTGATATCTTGTGAAAGAATGATGCTCAAAGTGTAATGATTGTTTCTTTAACAACACAAAATATAAACAGAGATCAGTATAGTAACAAACTAATCATTAGACTGAAGATTTAAGAATAATTAAGACAATAAACTGTATTGACTATTACATGAGTTGAGCATGAAGCTTCTATCTAAGAGAACAATCATCATTATATAGATATAAAAGAATCATGTCAAGTCATTTCTGCTCTGAATGATCTTTCTGATCATTCTTGAGCAAGATGAGCAAGATGAGCATCATGCTCATCATGTTCACTGTGATCACTTCTGATTCAAGCGATTAGAGCGATCACTTTGAAACTCTGATTATGCAATGATTATCTAATCATTGCTTTATTTAATCATCTGCGAAAGAGTTCTAACAAACGTTTTCATACGTTAAAATCTCATTTAGTTATTCTTTCGCTCAAATGAAATCATCTTACAACTTCTCAATCAACGATGAGCGTGCTGTTGAACAGTTCACTCAAAGTATAATTGAAAATTCAGTTGAGATCTTTTGCACAATGTGAAAGCTTCAAAATCAAGTTCAACAACATGATGTTATCATTTCATCTTTGTTCATCATTCTCAATTCTTCAGTTTACATAAAATTGAATTCTCAATCTCTTGTGATGATAACTCAAATCATCACACAAATCTTGAACAATTAATCTTTCTTCATCATTCATCTTTTTGCAAATTCTGTCACTGTCTTCATCGCTTTTAAATTCGAGAAGCTTCTTAACATATCTGAGTATGAGAAGAACAAAGATTGATTAAATGCATGAAAGCAGAGTCTGATACAACGCATGAACATGAATGATGATCATTATTTCTCTCATTGAGTCAAGATCATTTATGTCAAGTCACAACTCATCATAAATAAGAAGACTCACAATCTAATGAGTCAATATCGAGTCAATGATCTCTGTATTATTTTCATCTTTGCAGATTGATAACATAAATTACATCATTGCTGTGACAATTCTTTCAAGACAGAAGATGCTCATTTATATTTTCGCGAAATTTTGAAGCAAGACATGAATAGCTTTGTCAACTACTACCATCTTTTCTATCAAAAGAAAGAACATTCTTTGATGAAAGATTTCTCATTGATTGACTGTCTGAAGTGTAATGTCAATTATTTCACTCAAGTCATTATCTTTTTCTAATGAAATCTCAATGAAACTTGATCATTCATCTTTCATCAATGAATTTAAGCATTCTCTGACATCAACGAAGAGCTTCAGCAGCTTAAGCATCATCAATCTCACTTCATCTTCATCATTGTTTCATTTGTCAAAGTCAAGAATGTCTTTGCATCAACTAGTAATTCTTTGAGTTCAAAGATCATCATTTTTGTGACTGTTGTTTTAACAATATCTTCATTTCTTTCTCTTTCATCTTTTGATGAGTCAATGAATCTAAACTTTGTCATTATCATCATTCAAGATAAGACTTTGATCGTTTTTGAAATCAAGAAAATCTGCAACAAGTGAAAGCTGTGTTACTATTGCAAGTTGCAACATTCAAGCAAAATTGCTAAAGAATGCTTAAATAAGAAGTTCTTCACTTTGTGTATCATGAATGTTTATGACAGTGACATCATTAATATAGATGAAGAAGTCTTGCTGTTTGCAAGAAAAGTTTAGTTTCTGAGCTAAGTTATGCTCAAAAATCTGTATACATATCATTTTGTTTACTAATCTCAATCTTTTCACTCTCACTTCAATCATATAAAAAGTTTTCTGCTAAATCTGTCTTGAAACTCTTTGAATTTGATTTGACATTCAAAGATAGTCACATGATAGTATTTTGTATTCTACGTCAAGCTCAATCTAAAGTTCTCACTCTCGCTCTGATTGATAGTGAAGTCTTTGCTTATGTCTTTATGAATAAATTCTTTGCGTAACAACATCATCTTTTCTTACATCAATTAACTCACTCTTGCAGACTTCAAGAATTTGATGATCAAGTCGCTTTAATCAATGATATTACTTATGTCGTTGAAATCACAATAATTCTTGATGAACACATTGAAAAACTATTCTTTTATGTCATTGAATTAAGTCAATATCTCATCATCATGAATCTGTCATGACTTCGTTGTCACGTCATTGATGTCAATTTTGAGCACAATATTCTTATTTTATCTTTCTTCTTTTGTCTTAATCATTGTTATTCATCTTTCGTCAAGATTTATGATCTTAATCAACAAGAAGAAAATTTCTCGTTCAAAGTTAACAAAGTAGCTTTCTTTCAATCTCGTTCTCAATTCGCTCACAAGAAGCAACTCAGTTCATGAATCATTCACAAGAAGCAATTCAGTTTACAGATTACTCACAAGAAGCAATTCAGTTTACAGATCATTCACAAGAAGTAATTCAGCATTCAATTCGCTTGCAAGAAGCAATTTAGTCTCTCATTCACTTGAAAGAAGTAACTCAGTTTTCAGTTCATTCACAAGAAGCAATTCAATTCTCAATTCACTTGTAAGAAGTAACTCAGTTTTTCGTTTGCTCATAAGAAGCAATATAACTTCTCGTTCGCTCACAAGAAGTCAACTAATACTTAGCTTATTCACAAGAAATAAATCTCATTCAGTCTTGTTTCTTGTTTGAAACAAGAAGCTTTTAGTTGTATTCTTCAAGTCATTTAAAAAGAATACTCATTAAAAATCAAGTGTCAAAATTCTTTTCTTTCTAAAACTTTTATTGTTTCTCAAGCAGATCAATTTGATTAATCTTTTATACAACTTGACATAGTTGAGTTGAAAGCTCAAAACTTTGATCATGCTGCTCATGTCAAAGACATTGAAGTGTTTAACGTCATTCTAAAGAAAATCGATGTCTTCTTGAATTTTGAATCAATCTCATCTTCTAGTTTAGATTCTGATGAGTCAAAATCGCGTCATGCGACTTTGACTGTTTATTCAAAGAACAGCTCAACTCTTGCTCAGTTTTCATCTCACTTTCAAGACAGTATGTATGATAAGAATCATCATCTGAATATTCATTAAATGAAAAAGAAATTTCATTTGACTGCATTCACAACACAAGAAGATCTTGAAGTTTATTAATAAAGTAAGAACGTTGATTCAGTTACAATTTTATCGTTCAGATATTTCAAGTTTCTAGATGTTTTTTTCAAGAAGAACGTTAATATCTTGTCTTTGCATCAAGTTCATGATCATGTCATATATCTTAAAGAAGATGCTCAACTCTCAGTCTTCGCTTTGTATAACATGAGTCATGATGAAATTTTAGAACTTCGTCGTTATCTGAATGAAAATCTGAGCAAAAATTTCATTCAAGTCAGTCGCTTTCAGATGATCATCTTTGTTCTTTTCATTAAGAAACTTAAAGAAAAACTTCACTTCTGTGTGAATTATCAAGATCTGAATGCTATCACAGTCAAGAATCGATATTCTTTGTCTCTGATCTCAGAAACGCTGAATTGTCTAAGTTGAACTAAAATCTTTATCAAGCTGAATATCATCTCTGCGTTCAATCAACTTTGAATCAAAGAAGAAGATGAAGTTTTTATTGTCTTTTGCACTCAATTTGAATTATTCAAGTATCTAATTATGTTCTTTGATTTATGTAATAAGTTTATCTTGTTTCAGAAGTACATCAACAATACTCTTTATGAACATTTAAATAAGTTCTGTACAGCTTATCTGAATGACATTTTGATCTATTTCGACAATGAACTCAAGCATGAGATTCATGTCAAGCTCATTCTGCAAAAGCTGCAAGAAGCAGATCTTCAGATGAATATAATCAAATGCAAGTTTCACGTCACTTAAGTCTTGTATCTAGAATTGATAATCATCATCAAAAAGATCAAGATGAATTTTTTCAAGATAAACATCATTGTCAACTGATTCATCTTGATTAACATTAAAGACATTCAAAGTTTTCTAAATTTCGCGAACTTTTATAAAAGATTCATTTATGACTATAGTAAAATAACTATCTCACTCACTCATTTCATCAGAAAACATGTACTCTTTGTCTGATTTCAGAAATGTCGAATTGCATTCAACATTCTTAAGAAAGTCTTCACTTTCAAGATTATTCTTTGTCACTATAATTCAGATCACAAGATTGTGATAGAAATCAATGCTTTGAACTATGTGTTCAAAGACATTCTCTTTTAATATGATGAGAATGAGATTCTTCATTCAGTCGCTTAATTTTTGAAGAAGCATAACTCAATCGAATGTAACTACGAGATCTACGATAAAGAACTCATGATCATTGTTTGCACTTTCAAGAAATGATGATCAGAGCTTGAAGATTCTATTTATTCTGTTGAGATGATCACAAATCATAAAAATCTTGAGTATTTCATGTCAATTAAGCAGTTGAGTCATCATCAAGCTCGTTGAAGTGAGTTTCTGTTTAAATTCAACTACAGTACTTCGCACTAAGTCTTCGCGTGCGCTCTTCAACCAAATCACCATCTCACCTGCATCAATCATTGAACCATCAAATTCAGCTGAGGAACTTCAATATTTGGGCTGGTTATTTAGTAGTATATGATCTATGATTTTTCAATCAATATTTAGTATATCAGCTCTTCGCTATAATTAGAGCTTCACATCTGCGTGACATACTGGAAATTAGCCTCTCTATTACCTTCTTTCGTATGTTCCCTCAGACCTTCTGTAAAATCTGAAACAGTTGGGTTTCAGCTTTCTCGCCTTTATTCTTCAGTTTATTCAAATTCGGATAGACTTTATAGACTTTCTTCAGTAGAACTCAGAGATTTTCGATGAGGTTCAAATCGAGACTGTACGAAGATCACTTCATGACTTCTATACTCATTTTCTGAAACCAGAGCTTCGATTTTCTGACTCTATGTATCGAAGCATTATTCTGCATGAACACTAGTTCTGACTCTCATATGTCAGCCAAATTGTGATTCAAAATCTGAATGTAGAAGACTGCTGAATAGTCGTGTTTTTTGAATTCGAAGTCTCGATCGAGCAGGTATAAATTCGATCTTTCAGAATCTCAGAAAGCTTCTCAAATCATAATGGAAAAGAACTTTCCACTGGAAATTTCCATCACTTTATCTCTATTCCATTTCTGTTTGGAAATTTCAAACACTCATTCTGATGTTTTACCTGATCTTCGAGCCACGGATGCTTCATTCGATCAGATGACATTGTCTCATTGATTCACGGTTCAATTCTTATGCTTTTTAGCCCATTTTAATCGAAGCAGAGCAACTTCAGATGTTAATTTCGATCGTCGAAGAGCTAGCCAGTGAGAAATTCCGTGGGCTCGTAGTGTTGCGTTGAGAGTTCTCGCGTTCAAATCGATCTCGATGTTCATTTTCAGCTGTCTTCAGATGATTTTAGACTTCGATCGTAACTGACGTAACAGTATTCTAGCTGCTTGAGAAGTAATTGATAAGAGTCTTCCTGATCTGAATTTATTAACTTCGAAGAATGTTGTTTGAAGTCTTCCCAAAACGCTTTGAACGATGCTTGAGGGAACATTCAAACTTCGTGCTATTTGAGTGAGTGTAAGGCCTAATTTAGCTTGTTCTGATATTTCATCTTTGACGAGCAAAGAAAGCTTCTTTCTAGAAGTCTTGTTACCAGAAATTGAAGTTAACGAAGCTCTTCTGAGCATTGTGAATGCAGTTGAAGAAGATGAGTTGTTTTGAAGATACGCGATTTAACATGTTTTCGCGATTTACGCGAAGACTTAGTGCGAGATACTGTATCACATCGCTTATTGTCTCGACAAGATTGACGATAAGTTGAATGCTTTGACACGTCACTCAGAAGATCTTTTTAAGAAGAAAAATACATTCGATTCTCAACATCAATATTAACATCAGACAATTCTGAAAACTCATGTTTTAAATTTTAATATTGTTGAGAATCTTGCTTTTGACATCTTCAACATCAAGATCATGAAGCTTTAATCACAAATCATCGCTCTAGATTCAGTTCAGTTACATTTGTTCTCAGTTATCTCAGCACTTTCACAAATTCTAGTTTTCATGAATTTAAAAATTGAAGAATTTGATGTTGAAAACATCAAGTCTCAGCTAGATCAAGACACTCTGAATCTTAATGAAGATTCTGCTGACATTCTCACTCAAACATTGTGAAAGCAAATTGAAATCAATGACAAATTCGCAGTTCAGATAATCAAAGTGCTTTTCAATGAAGCATGACATCACAACAAGATCTTTCTAGTCGAGTGTGAAAAACATGAGAATCATCTGTACTTTCAAGAAAGAAAGTACATGCTCAACTCAGATAAATTACGTCTTCGTATCATTCAGCTCGCTCATGATAATGTTGTCAATGATCATTCAGAAAGAGCAAAAAGCTATGAACTGATCAGTTGAGTCTACTGATGATCAAACATCTATAAGTATGTTCAACGCTTCATACAGAACTGTCATGTATGCACACGTTTCAAGCTTTCTAGACAATGAACTCAAGAATGATTGTGTTCTTTTTCAGTTCTTGAACGTCGTTGATGTAATATCTTCATGAACTATGTAAATTCTTTATCGCTCAGTATCTTCATGAGTATCACATATAAATATGTTCTAGTCTTTATTGATCATTTTATCAAAATAAGATATTTAGTTTTCATCACTTTTATGAAAGTTGAAGAAGTTATCAACTGCTTCTATGCTCATGTTTGAAAACATCATGATTTACTCGAGTTCTTCATGTCTGATCGAGATACACAATTCATTTTTAATGTCTGAAAGCATATGTGTAAAATGCTGAAGATAAACATCAAGTTATCAACGATATATCACTCTGAAATCAATGATCAAATCAAGAGAGTGTCAAAATCATGCTTAAATGATACAATCAATGAAGATCAGAGTTATAGTGCTTGATCTTTAGAAATAGCTATAACTGAATATTAAGAATACAGAAGAAGATTGATACAAAAGCTTCTATTTATATAATGTTCAGAGACTGTGCTAAACTTGAAAGAAATATGTTTATGACATGAAAAGAATGTAATGTAAATGAACAAGATGTTGATGAAAGAAAAGAGTGTTGAGAAAGAAAAAAGAGATTGAGTCATATCTGAGTCAAATCTGAGTCAAACCTGACTAGCTCGCTGATTAGTTCTAATCATTACGCAAAGAACTCGCTAACGTTCACTGCGAATTGATTAAAGCTTCAGTCTTGTTCAGTCTTATCAGTCTTGATACACTCGTAACATTACTTCTTTCTTTGAAAATTCATGTTTGCATGAATGTAGTTCATTTGCTCGCTTTTGTTGATAGTTATTTCAATATTTAGCGCGATTTGTTTGAATATAGCTTATGAAATTCGTTCAAAACTTTCTCTGAGTTATCGAATTTTTCTTTATTGACATAGTATTATTCGTCATTTCTATCTAAATCTGTTCATTTGACTTTGTACTGTATTCAATCTCAATAGCGTCTGAAGTTCAATATATCATCTTCAATAGTGATTGATTTGAATGATTCTGAATGCTGTTTCGATAGAGAATCTTCTGAACATGTTACGATCCTAGCTACGCACCTATGTTGGTAGCTATGTTGGTGGCTATGTTGATGACTATCGCCGGCCGCTCGCCGCTAGGCTATAGGGTTGTTCCGAGGCCAACCCTATTCAGGGTTAGCTTATGTTCTCCTGAGTCATATAGATAGCCGGCTCTTCCCTTCTAGATACTTTCCTTCCTTAGCATTTATATACTCGTTACATTACACCCATATGACTCGCTCTATGCTGGCCCCTAACAGAACACAATCATAGTAGCTTTAAGCTGAACATTGAATGCAGATGCTTCATGCTGATTGATAGATGAAGATGATAGAAGATACTCACTTTGACAGTGATTTGATAAAGATCTAGCTGTTTGTCTTTCAAATCTTTGCAGAGTCTTGTTGTCTTAACATTTCTGAAAGATAGTCAAACTCAGTCATTTACTTCATAGATGACGTTTCGTCTATGTTTATTTACCTGAACTTCGATGATCAGCTTCGTCTTTTTCAATTGTTGACGATCGAAGTTCAGTAGTTCTTTCATTCAAATGACAATATCATTTGCTTTTCTAACTTTAAGTCGTTCATGAGTTGTTTCATAGTCAGTCGTATCTGAATCAAAACTCATTCGAGAATGAAATTCTTTATTGAAGTAAAAGAAGATCATTGAAGTGATCAAGAAGATATTGAAATTGTCGCTGAATTTTATCATAGATATTCATTTGACTCAGTCGTTCTGCATGTAATTGCAGTAGATTCTAAGTTCACATTCAACGTCTTGATTAACTTGTTTCGATTGATCATTGATCTCAGAATGATAGACTGTGAATAGACTAGCTGTGATTCTCAGTCACTTGCAAAGACTTTTTCACATAGTTGATATAAACTGAGAGTCTCTGTTTGAAACAATAGAACTGGGTAGACCATGCAGTCGATAGACGTTTCATAGCATGATTCAAACCGTTTCTTCGGCTGAGGTGTCATCGTCTCCTCAATGACAGAGAACATAGTGACGTTCTTTGATGAGACGACATATGATTGTGCAAATGGCGTTATAGCCTTCTGACAGAGGTAGTTCAGTGATGAAGTTCATAGCTATATCTTTCCAGCGTTTCTGTGAAATCGAAAGAGAATGATGAAGTTCATTGATGCTATTTCTAGGGGCTTTGCTTCGCTGACAAGCATGACAGTTCCGAATGTATCGTCGGATAGTAGCTCGATGACCTGATCAATAGTAGAAACGCTGAACTAGATCAATGGTTCGTCTATTGCCGGGATGAGAGGTTGAAGGTTGATCATGCACTTCTTGTAGTAATTTCGTGTGCATGTTCTCAGAGATTCACAGTAGATGTTTCCTAAATAGAACGTCGTCAATGATTTCGCAGTTCTTCAGTTTAGTGGTATGGAATTTGAGCTTGTTTTCGTTCATAGCTTGCCTATATTCGCTGCAGAGCTCATCTGTTTGATTGATCATTCATACTCGTTGATAAAGATTTGCTTTCGATTCAATAGATAGAACATTGATTCTATCAAAGATCAGAATAGTTTGAAAATGATCTTCAAGACACTGAGCTCATTCAAAGACGTTTGCTAGAAGCATTCTGATTAGAGCATTGACTTTAATGTTCATTTTATCTGATCTAAAGATGATCTGAAAGTTGAACTTCAATAGAATGTTCAGATAGTTAACTTGTCATTGACTTAACTGTTTGTTTTTCATAAAGATCTTTAAAGCTTGATGATCAATGAACATCTGAATGAGTAGTTCAGTGCATTTCAGCTCGAATCATCAGTGTTCAAAGCATCGAATAATGACTAGCAATTTCTTGTCATAGATGTGATAATTGATTTCAGCGAAGATCATGCTTTTGCTGTAGAAGATCATTGAATGAAGAACTTTCTCATCATCATACTGAGATAGTATTTCACCTTTTACATAGTTCAAAGCATTGATCTTCAGAATAGCTTGTCGTTTGAGATCAAAGTGACGAAGTACTGAGATTAAGCTGACTTGTTTCTTTAGATTGTCAAAGACTTGAACACAGATCTCATTTCAAACAAAAGATGTGTTCTTTCTAGTCAGCTGAGTGAATAATTTGACTAGATTCAAGAAGTTCTTAATGAAACAACGATAGAAGTTAACAAATCTCACGAAGCTCTGAATTTCTTTTAGATTGATTGAAGTGATTCAGCTGACTATGACTGTCACTTTACTAAAGTTCATACGAAAATCTAGTTCTGATACAATGACTTCTAGAAAGACAGTCTCTTCTACATTGAATTTGCACTTTCGAATATTCATTTGCAGTTCAGCTTCGCGTAGTCGACTCAATACTAGTTTGACATGATCTCTATGTTTCTTTCTCATTTTGCTATAGATGAGAATGTCATCTAGATAAACTTGACAAAAGTCGTTCAGAAAGTTTCATAGAACTAGACTGATCGTCGAATCGAGTTTCGGGTTGACATTTTGAACCCGAACCGTACTCGAATCGGATTGCCCACATTTTCAACTCGATTCGAGTCGAATTGAGCATATTTCCAACCCGACGCGACTCGACCCGACTGGGAATTGGGTCAACCCGACCCGACCCGCCAAGGATCCGAGCTTGGCGTCAAGAGGGCTAAATATAGAAAATTTTCCGGTTTTCGACTTTTGCATTACCTTTTTGCATTACCTTTTGATAGAGAGCCATGAAGGGAAACATGAAGGCCGTTTGATAGAGAGTCATAAAGGGGAACATGAAGGTCGTTTGGTAGAGAGTCATGGCGGGGAACATGAAGAGGAACATGAAGGTCGTTTGATAGAAGGTCATGACGAAAAACATAAAGAGGAACATGAAGAGGAACATGAAGGGGAACAAGAAGATCGTTTGATAGAAGGCCATGACGGGAAACATAAAGAAGAACATAAAGAGAAACATGAAGAGAAACATGAAGGGGAAACATGAAGGCCGTTTGACTTTGATAGAGAGTCATGACGGGAAAACATGGTAGAAAGCCATGAAGGAGAATCATGTAGACTGTTCGATCAAGCTATTTACATCTACCTAATATCTTGTCGAGTCGAATCGAGTTTTCGGGTCGGATTGTCGAATCAAGCTTCTCAACTCGATTCGAGTGCTCGAATTCAACTTCTCAACTCGACCCGACACTTTTTCAAAAAAATTCCAACCCGACCCGACACTTTTCGAGTCGAGTACTCGACTCGAACTCGAATACTCGACCCGACGCGATCAGTCTACATAGAACGTCATTCATATATTGCTGAAAAGAGATCGATTCATTAGTTAGTTCAAATGATAGCATCTTGTATTTATATGCTTCTAAAGCAGTGATAAATGTGATGTAATTCTCATTATCGAGATGCATTTGAAGTTTGTTGAACGCTGATATAATGTTCAATCTAGTCAGATGCTTGCAACTCACTATTTTATCAATGATCTCATTTATCAGCGATAAAGAGTATCTATTTCTTTTGAAAATGACATTTAGCTTTTTGTTAGGGGCCAGCATAGAGCGAGTCATATGGGTGTAATGTAACGAGTATATAAATGCTAAGGAAGGAAAGTATCTAGAAGGGAAGAGCCGGCTATCTATATGACTCAGGAGAACATAAGC
>JAABUI010000932.1_pt1 | contig 18700 bp, 24 predicted proteins | sample 5559111 | NCBI WGS metagenome assembly JAABUI01 (sample SAMN10711870, study PRJNA513365) | rock metagenome | isolation source: Antarctica rocks | place: Antarctica: Victoria Land, Buttleship Promontory
AGACTATGAATATGGTTGCCTGAGCAAGAGCCTGCATGCTGACCACACCACAAGCGCATCTGCATACGCAGATGACATGTTAGCAGCAGCCCTATCAGCTTCTGACCTTGCAAAACAAGCAGAGAAACTTGAAGCTTTTGTGAACTGGTCAAACATGGCTGTAAACGTTAAGAAATGTGATGTGACAGGAATACTGTGGGGCCAAGCCCACAGAAATGGCAGTGACAAGGTGCTTTCAAGCAAAATGATGAAGATGCTCCAGCAGAGGCTGGAAATGGTCAGAATATATAACACACCTATCCCATTCCTGCACCCCCACACTGAGCCCTACAGGTATCTTGGTGTAGACATCACTCCAACATTCAATTGGGCACCACACCTTGACAGAGTGCTGAAGGAAGCCAGGCGGAAAGGCGAGAGGCTGCTCATGTCTCCCCTGTCAGTCAAACAGAAAGCTTAAGCACTTGACACTGTCATTGGCAGCTGCATGGCATACTCAATGCCTCTGGTCTCATGACACTATCAGATGTCAGCAAGTGTGATGCCATCAAGCTAAACATCTGCAAAAGAATATACAAGCTACCCAGGTCAACACCGTCTGCAATGATCCACCAAGATAGGGAGCGCGCAGGTCTGGGCCTAATCTCGATGAATGTGATGTATGCCAAGCTGACATGCACATACCTGACAAAAGCTCTAAAAGACAAAGGCCCCCTGGGGTTTGTCACCCGCCCAATGCTTCTGTTGCAGAATGAAATAATTGGTGAATCGCTCAAACAAGGACCCAGTGCAAGGTATTTGAGGCAGACATCACACTACCACCTTGCTCGCCAGCTCACAGTCCTGCAAACATCAGGCCTTGAGCTCACAATACCAGCAGGACACCAAGATCTGCGGGGCAATTCACTGAGCAGCACCTTGTCAAAAGCAAGATATGACCCCTGCTATCTAGGCCTAGAGCAAGTGATACCACCTGAAGTCTATCACAAGCTACTAGAAGTAACAGACAACTTTGCCGAACTGTGCTTGCCAAACAGACCCTAGGTCATACTGCTCAGTACCTCGGAGCTGGCCCTCAAATTCGGCAGAGGGATCACCAACCAACATAAGAAGGCACTCAACCAGCTGACCAAGCTGCTCAACCAGTACCACCTGGCGAACGACGACATCCATGGGGCAAGATTTCAGAATGTGGGACCCCTGAGCATAGAAGACAGAACTGTCGTCAACCAGAGATTGTGTCTGAACTTCGTAGCAGAAACATCGAGAGATGGCCCAAACGTTTCAACTGGCGAGGTCAAAGAGTTTTAGCAGGTAAACGACGATATCATGAGTGACCTAGTCTGTATCATGACGACATGGTACGTACCATTCAACAAGCTCAAGCAAGAATGCAAAAGCGGTCTTGCATGTGTGCTAGCGCATTGCTAGGAAGTCTTTTGTCTTGTTATCATTTGTACGGTACAAATGATAAATTTCCAGAAATTTTGAAAAGCTCCAAAAAGGTCTGACGATTTTGAATAAGTTTATAGAACGAATTTTTGGCATTTCAGCTGGTATCATTTGGTGCATAAAAATGGTAACAAGCAAGTTTCAGCATTCAGCGAGCCCATCTGACGTGTCATTTTCACACACCACATTTCTGTTTTACTTTAATCCCTTTCAGATTAAAAATGAAAGGGGGTAAACTCTTACCTGAAAAGCCCGCCGACTTCGTGACAAACAGTTGGGGTCGCTGACCGCAATATTCAATATCATCCCACTTGGGCATCTATCACAGGAGAAGATGTCGATCACCTGTGAAGTCATAACAAGCCTGGCAGTTCGCGTCGCCTTTGTTGTGATTGCGACCGAATGGGAAGCCATTGCTGTCAGCACGGGCGGTAAAGTCTTAATGTTCTCTGTGATGGATGACGCATTTGCTGAACTTCATAGTCACAGGATCGAGGCCAACGCGGCGTACTCGCAACTGTATAACTACACATTTGTGCACGGTGTAGAACCATTTGGTTTGACGCAAGAAGAGCTTGCTATGCCGCCCACCACTTACAAAGTATCGGCAGCTTGGAGGCTTTTGGCAGGTCGCAGTCTGTATAACGGCCCGGCAGTGGATTGGCTGGCCTTTTTTGATGCAGACGCAGGCGTGCAAAATGACACCGTGGCTTTGGATGAACTTATCCAAGCAGCACATTTCGCGGTGCACAAAAAGTGCAAAAACTCTCGGAGATGCGGAAAAGTCCATCGCTCGGACCCATGTCACTTCATTTCTCAAGATTACCCTTGGATCGTCAATTCAGGCTTCTGGCTATTGAAAAACAGCAGTTGGTCTCTTGAGCTGCTTGCAACCTGGAAAAGGGATCTGCAAATTCACGGATACGAATGGGTGTCAGAGCAAGGAGCTCTTGAAAACACTCTCTTGCATGTAAGGTTGCATCTTGCACAATCGTTAAGTGTTAACATGCACTGTACACTTTAGCCCATGTGCTCTGCAATGCTCATGTCTGTGTAATGCTCATGCTTCATTTGGGTGCAGGCTGTTGCTGAGCAACTTCAGCGGCAATACACAGACGATTGCTGGGCAACTTGTGCTAAGCATGGCTCTCATGCTGCAAATCTGTGTTATCAGCAAACAATGGAAACCTTTGGTCTGCAGTATGGGAGACGATTCCTTGGCCCTCTTTGTTTGCTTCCTCAAGACAAGGGACAACCACTCATGCATCACTGTCATGTTTTGTCTGGCAATTGCCAGTTTACTGATGAACAATTCATCCTTCATTCAAAAGACTGACATTTTACAAAGCTGCACTCTGCTGCTCTGTGCTGTTGGCACCCTATGTGCGCTCTGCAAGCAACGAAGAATAACATTACAGGTTAGCTTGAAAGGGACCATTTGATGTTCAATTGACTGCAAAGCCAGGCTACTGGACTGTGTCGAGAGGTGCTGTAGGGTAGGTACAACAGAAGCTTTTGCTGTTCTGGTGCATCTGCATTACGTTGAAATGCCAAGCAACCTGCGTCATTCAAAGTCACGACATTCAGATGCAGTATTGCTTCAATAAAGAGCTAGCAATTGGATGTCACTGATCATTTTACAAAAGGCTATGTCTAGCATCAGGCCAAGACTGTCATGAACGAGTTTCCCGATCGAAGGTATTGATCTTTGCAATGTGTCCATAGAGTCCATGTGATTGACTTGATAGTGATACTCTGTGGAGTTTACAAAAGGCCAAATCTGGCATGAGGCCATGATCACTGTGACGTCCTCACATGCCATCAAGCAAATAAGGTCGCCCTGAGCAAAACCAAAGCATCCCTCTCTTTTTTTGGTGGGTTGGTGATAAACATACTGTTCATTTATGCTGATGTGTAAGTCAGTCCTCAGCTTGAGAGCCCCCGCTCTGACCACACACAAAGTACAACCTTCATGCACTGCATGCTGTCAAGTGGATGCAATGATGATACTGAGGACTAGAGACTGTTGCATGCAACACATTGACCGCTGAAATATCATTGGGGCTTCTTGACCATTGGCAAGCAAAAGAAGTAGGAAAGCACAAGGAGCCTCATCTCTTATATCTTGTGATGCTTGCTCACAACTGAAATAACAGTATCCATGTTGCACAAATGTCTGTCAAGCACATCCAGGAATCAACTGTAAGTCAGGCTGTGTAACTGTGCAAGGATTAAGATGTATCGGGCATTGCTGTTCAGAAACAGCTAGATTATTGTAATCCGATAGCAGCGTCCATCAAGCAGTTGCCCTTTGATGGCTGTGTCTGAGGGTGTCACTTGGGTGTAGTATTGCACATGACCTTGCCTGACCTTCTGAACACGCCATAGCTTGGCAGTCTTTAAGATGTTGGGGTTTTTGAAGTCTTGGACTCCCAAGCTCCCAGCTGAGCTGGATGCAGCAGGATCTGACAGGTTTTGAGCTGCTGACATCTGAACTTCTAGCTCTGCCTGGAGCACCACTGAAACCGTTGGACAGGCTGTTGTTGCTCAAGGTAGTGTGCTGGCACGTCTTTTATACTTCTTGGTTATCTTCACAAATGTGGGGGGATTGGCAATCACCTTTTGTTGTGTGATGACCAAACCTGTTGCAAGGGCCTGTTTCATGCTGTCCTCAGCAACCTTGAATGAGGTGGTAGGGAACTGTTGGCACAAATGCAGACACACCTCCAAGGCCAAATGGGTGATGACAGCTTCCTTGACTGCCTTGTCATCAACAGTCACATTCACTGTAATTGGTAGGTTGTCTGAAGCCTGTTCAAGGGCTGACATGCTGTCCATGACTGGTGACTGAGGTTGAAAGGCTCTCAGCAGATCAGATGGGAAGACTGATGATGCGAAGGTAGGCTGCTAATGCTGCACCAATGATTCACTGCAGAAGTGTCATCGAATTTTTGGGAAACAACACCCTTTTTGCAAAATCAATGATGTTGTGACACTGCACAATTTGCCAGGTCAAAACTGTCTCAGATGAACTCAACTGAACAAAAAGCATTCAGGCAGCTGCAGCAATGTGCCAGCAAGTTCAATTCATATAATCAGCTGTCTGGCTGGGCTGTGAAAAGTAGTAGGCAAGGAATCTACTACCTGCGTGAGGGTAGCTCTCTTGCATTCCAAACCCTGGGGGCTGCCAGAGTGGCAGTGCAAGCCTTGAGCAAGATTGATCATGGTGGCATCACAGGCACAGACAATGTGGCTCCAGAGGATGACGATGCTGATGAAGAGAGAGCTGAGGTTCTCAGTCTTTGCTCTTGTCTGGATGGGGTGGTTGGTCAGCTGCAGAAGCAAATGAAGACCCTGCAGTCATACCAAAGACAGCCTCAGGAGTCTGCAGAGACCTCTTGGGTTGTTCAAAGTAAGATTGTAGATATGTATGACATGTGTGCATATGAGCATGTTGACAAGGCAAGCCTGGCACTGACACAGGAATACACTCTCTTGCAAAGATCCACAAAGCTGCGTTGTCAACTTCTGCTGGCTACATGTGCAGTTTTTGCCCAAAAGTTATTGCACAGATCCAGCTTTACATCAGGGTATAGACAGCACTGCATGTATGCATTACTGCAAGAGCTCAAGCATACTGGTGCAGACACACCTGCTCTAGCTATGCTTGTTGAGCCTTTGCTGCCTCATGCTTGGAGAAAAGAGCTTGACAAGCAGAAGGTTTTGAAAGGTGATGTTGACACTGACCTGTTTGGCATTGGTGAACAAGATGTGGCACAAGCCTCTGAAGAAGAAGGCTCATCCTTACAGGATGACTTCATTGTGCTTGAGAGCCCTCACATGGCCAAGCTGTCCCTGAAGGTAGCAAACATCTCTGATGCTCTGGACCTTGTTCCTGTGAGTAAAAGACAAGATGTGGAACATGCAGTAGCACATGCTATAGGTCGAGGACTGGACAGTTTGATGGAATGCTGTCAACTCTTTGAGACCAAGTATGCTAGCAGCAAGTGTCATCAGCCTTGGCTGTGTGCTCTGAAGCAAGCCATCTCAGAAGGTGAACCAGCTGAACAAGAGGATCCTGAGGAGCAGTTGCTGCAGGGACCTCTCTGAAGGTTGCCAAAGGATTTTGCTGCACCAGATTGAAGCACATGCCAACCCTGGCTTGCTTGACAAGCATGTGTCATCAACAGCAAATTTGACAATTTTTGAAATTGACAAATTTGTAAAATTAGGTACCAAAGTTTGCAGCAGAAACACAGCAAACATGGTTGTATGTGTTTAAAGCTAAATTGTGACAAAGTGACTTGAATTGTGTTTTGATACCCAATTTTTGATGACTTTGCTTTTTGCATCTGACTGCATGTCAGCTTTACAAATCTGACTACATGTCAGTTTTATAAATCTGAGTGCATGCAAATTTTGGTATTGTTAGGATCCAGCTGGGATAGTAGTGGAGAGGGGTCCCGCTCTGGCACACAGATGTTCTGAGGAGTCTGTGGTGAGTCTGAGAGGGTGTGGTGCCAATCTAAAGGAGATTGAGTGGTGATCTGGTGGGAAATATTGGGTGGGGATTCTGTGATGATGATGTGGTGATATGGTGGGAATGCTGTAGGGATAGATTGGGATAGTGGGGGAGAGTGTGGATAGTTGGGTTTTTATTGGAAATGTACTGTGTTTTTTAGAATGATTGTGATGGTTGTATGAAGGGATTAAAACTTTTCATCAGAGCTTTAAAAAAGTGAACAAAAACTCCCCTCCCCTAAAGGAGGGACAGGCTGACGCCTGTCGCTCACTTCGTTTGCTATTCTTCATGTTTCTGTGAATGCAAACAAAGTGAGCTACTGACGTCAGCCAGTACTCCACCGAAGGTGGATGGTGATATTTGGGAGGATTGTGCTTAGTCTGTGGATCTTTCTGGACATTGTTGTGTTTTACTTGATATTGTGATGGTAATACGTGTGCATGTATTGCGCTCTGTTACAGAGATCCTTTGGAGCTTCTGTGGAGAGTCTGATGGGATGTGGTGGGGATTGAGTGGTACACTGGACATGGACATAGGCTGTGGGTCCAGTGCACAACGATCACAAGGGCCGTAACATCAATGATTGTTTCGGTCAGCAGCAATCATGCAGAAAGCATCAGGGCATCAAGCACTTGCTGCGCATGCATTGATGCTATGCGCTTCTGAGTGCTGCACTGGAAATGGGCACATATGCTGTGGATCCAATGCGCAGCATGTTTCATCAGCAACTGATGATGTATTACAAACGTCACATTCAGCAAGCACCAGTGGCAGCATATGTCATCCTGAGCTGATGGTGGTCTATGAGCGATGTTGAATGCAATGTGCCTTGGTGCCAGCAACTTGACCCTGACAAGTTGAAGTGTGCTGACAGCAACTGACTGAGTGGCAGTGAGCTGATACATTGCAGCTGAGCTAAAATATTACTGTTGAGCTGACATATCACAGCCAAGCTGACAGAACACAGTTGAGCTGACAGACTGCAGCCGAGTGGTCCTAATGAGCAGACAGACTACAGCTCAGCCAACACGTTGCAGCTGAGATGACAACTTTCATCTCAGCTAACAGGGTGCAGCTCAGCTGACAAGTTGCAGCTGACCTGACAGCTGAGTTGCAACTGAGCCTTTGCACAGCTGTGCACAGCATGCAATGAAGTGTTTGTTGCTGCAGGTGACGAAAATATGTTCAGAAAACGCTGACAAATAGTCACTCGGCAGCAGGCAAAAGCTGTAGGTGTGTGTGTGAGAGATCCTTGAGAGATTAAGAGCCAGGACAAGTTGTGCGTATACTACGCGAGAGTGGATTCGGAGCAAGGGCCGCGGCCCCAATTTTGGGTCCATGCTATCGGTCTCTCCTAGAGCTCGCCCAACGACGTTCTTGACAGCCTTAGGAGTTGTTATCCCCTGTGTCATAGGAAGCCTGAGAACCAATCTGCCTGTGGTGCGTCATCATCCATAAAGCCGACGTCTAAGAATATCGGACCGTGCGTGCAACGAGGATCGTGCGTCTGCACGTTGATCTCAATTTAAGCTCTCGAGAGCCCGGCCGCAATCAGCTGACCGCAGGCAACATGCAAAAGACGTAGAAGCACCCCTCAAGCACCACACAACACTGCTTGGAGTAGCGGAGCGCTGCTCGTCAGCAGCTAGCAACCACAGTCGCACCTTGGTTGGTCCCGATGGTGAGAAATCAAAGTAGCCGTATCAGGAGGCTTGACTGCGTGATGTCTGCCATTTCATTTGATGTATTGCCTGTATCACAATTTGGCTGCTGCACTCGGTGATGTCACATATCAGTGAAGAAGCCGGTGCAAGCACCAAATCTGGTGTGGGAAGTGCATGCCACCTGGTACACAATGATTCATACTACATGCAGGTCTCAACAGCTCAAGAGCGCTTGAACACCGCAATTGAAAAGAGCCATCCTGCTTCTACAGCTGAGTATATCAGGCTGGCAGCCAATGTGTGCTTAGCAAATGGACTTGACGCGAGGGGTACAAGATTGCAGCTGTATGCTGTCAGTCAGACTGAGATCACGGCAGCGGGAAGTGGCAGGCGCCATAGTGTCCAGAAGCTCCTGCAAAGAGTGCATAAAAGCAAGTATTTCACCAAAGCGACACTCAAAAACCAGCTAGAGCTTGTTCTTGTTGATTTGCGTAAGCTCATCTTAGCATCGCAGCAACCTGCTGTGTCTGATCTGTTGGCCAGAATCACACTTTACAACAGACCCCGCCCACTGCCAGCACCACAAACATTTCGACCGCAACTGATGCCATTGTCATCGACTAGTACAGCACAGCATCTGACAAGCCATCCGGTACATGCAAGTGACACAGATGACTCATTGGATGACATGCCAAGCGCTGCAAGGTTACAGGTAATGTGCGTATTATCTGCTGACCCCCATCTCTCTCTCTTGTCCATCATGCAATCATGATCATGCATGCGCCTGTCCACAGTGACATGCTACAGTCATGCAGTTGCGTGCCCCATACGCTTATTTTTGAGCTGATGTAAGATTGAGTCATGTGCTTTGAGACCTCCAGCATATGTCACTTTGCTTGTCCTCAAGCAGGAGGCTACTCAGCTTGACACTGTCCCGTGACAGCTGCTGGCAATGTCACAGCATCTGAATCCAGAGTATGCCTAAACATGATGTTTCTGCAGATTGACATAGCCAAGCAGGTGCTCAAGGCTGCAATTCAAAGGCAGCATGCAGGCTTGCAGATTTCAAAATTTTTCACCAGAGCCATTGGATGTGCTGCCATTGACCTTGGGCTGGAGCCCAGTCCAACACAAGCTGGCTTTGAGCTGATGCCTGTTCCTTTCACTAGGATTGGTGACCTCGTAGCCAAGATGAGAAAACACCCTTTACAACCCTCCAAGAAGTTGAAAAACAATATCAGGGAGCTGGACCTGGAACATATTATCAGCTTCTCAGAACTGAAGGGTGAAAGGTATCTCACCATCAACATGCAAGTTCTGCTCCCCAACCCAGGCAACTCTGTCAAGGATCTTCTGCCTGGCGTGGTGTGGCCTCCTGTCACTGGCCCCCCTTGTACAAGCCAAACGTCACACAGCACCAGCAATCTTGAGACAGTCATTCCAGCGAAGACTACAACAGCAGGCGGCAGCGGCAGCGGCAGCGGCAGCAGCAGCAGCAGAAACCAGGCAGCAGCTGCAAGCTCAGCCACACCACTTGTAGCCCCAGCTTCATCCATTCGAGAGGCTGGGTGAGGCACTTGAATGTTTCTGATGCTACAACAGTGTTGTTGACGACATGTATTGCAAGACAATGTAAAGAAGCGCTGATAGGTCCCCTTGAGTGCTCTTTAGTCTGGTTGGCGTTTTCATCATCTTTCTGTTTGATGCAAGCAGCATACTATTTCTAGGTTGTTACCTGGTGTGAGCTGTGCTAGCTCTCTGTTGTGTCTGTGTGACAATGTGCACTGGTAAAATTATGAGTGTGCTTACAGACAGAGTCAAGATTGCCTACGCTCCCAACCGACACAGTTGCTATTGGATGCATGTTTGATGAATGCAGCAGTTCTCAGCAGCCTGAGACCCTAGAGCATATCCAGGTAAGCCAGGCTGTGCAGCCTCGCTTCATGCATTGATTATTTGATAGGCTGCTTGCTATTGGCAGTCTGTCAGCAGAGCAGGCGCCAATCTTTGTCTGCGTCAAGTTTGTCTGCACCACAAATGACCGAAACGCATTCAGGCATGCTTGGCATCCCATTCTCGTATTGTTTGCCAGCTTGCAGTTGTGCCATGAATTGAAGTTGTGCGTCTCCTGACAGGCTGCATGCAGCCAAATGGAAATGCCATTGGAGAAAGTCATGAAACTCATGACAGTGTCAACTTCCTTTTTGATTCCAGTCAGCAGAGTGAATAACCTTGGTCCAGCAAAGGTTGCTTGTATCAGACTTAGAAGTTGCGCCCCGCATGCCATGGTGCTTAGCTGCGCAGTTATCAGCAGCTCATGTGAACAGCACAGAAAATGCTCTAGCATGAAGGATGCTGAACAGTGTTGCATCATCTTCAGCCTGTGGTAGTTGCACGACCAAGCTGCGTCACATTGACTCACGGCTGTACAGGTGTGGTCAGATGAGCCTTGGAGGAGACAGCAGGTGTCTCAGGTAGAAATGCATGTCTTGAAAGACATGCTGGAGGGCTCGCATATGATGAAGATCTTCCATGACTGCCGGCGGGCTGCATCAGCTCTGCGCTACCAGCAGGGCATAGTCATCAGCAATGTGTTTGATACACAGGTAGCGACCAATTTGCTGTACTATGGTAGAAAACTTCAGGTCATCAGTGCAGCCTCTTCCTCAATGCCATTATGGTGATCTCCTTCTTGCATGCCAAGCGTTGTTATGCAGAAAGCAGATGCATGCATTGTGGATGTTTGAAGTGCAATGACGCAGCCTAAAAATGCACTCAAAACGCTAAAAACCATGTACTGCCAGCCTTACTTCAGAAGTCAATGTCCTAGCATAGAATGAGGGCATCCATAAACAATCACCTTCGAGCACTTAGGTAACAGCATCCCGTTCGGGAGGTGCGCAGCACAACTATCACGTCAGCCAAGGAAGTCAAGTTTCATCAGCGTCTCTACATCCACTCAGTTGCATGATCAGCAGCTAGCGGTCACACGCTGCCCCAAGAGACATCACATGTGCACAAAGTTCAGGAAGAGGCTGTGCCCAGCGCACAACAGGCGCTGTGACGTTTGCGGGGTTATCCCCTTGGGACGCAAATTGTGGGGGCTGGATGGGTCAGCCCCAGCAAAATGCACTCTTGTACTGGGAACATGTCAATTCTGGGAGGGCGGGCCGAATGCGGGGCTGGGAGCCCAGCCCCCAGCCCGCCAGGCTTTGGGGGGTGGGGGGGTGTTGTGCACTGCCTGCGCCTACAGCCAGCTATGCACAGCGATCTTCTGTGATGTCTGGCCATTCTTTGGAAATACTGTTGTTGTTATTTCTGCTGCTATAATGGTGGACCACATGATTGTTTATAAAAAATGAGTATAATCACTGTTATTGTTATTATTTATGTATTATTATGATGATGACTCCTGCTTGTTATTTACAGGTTGCGCAAGGCGTGTTGGGACACATGGACAGCCTCATTGACAGGTCTCAGGAATTGCAAAGGAGGGACCTTGAGGACCTGCTCTTGACCTACGGAATTAGTTGTCAGCCCAATGCCATTGCAGGTAAGCATTACTAAACAGTGGATTACCTCAGCACGCAGTGCCAGCTTGTGTCCAGCAAGGGCTGCCTTATACCGTAGAAAGGCGCTGATTTGTTGTTGCCAGCTTGTTCTGGGTCTGCGGAGTGTAACCTTCTCAAGAGGTACCGCAAAGCCATTGAAGCCTTGAGCTGCACAGGGTCTCAAAGCCTGCACCTTATAGCGTCTCAAAACACTTACAAGATGCCAGGAACAGCACACATATGAGTTCAAGACATTCATGTCTTGTTATTTCTACAGCCTTTGGTACTGAAAGGGCAGAAATTTTGGTTTTCTGGGAGGCAATAAGTGGCTGCAGAGGGTGAACTTCTCCCCTCCTTGCCAGTAAAAGCACCCACAGCCAGTGTGCGGCAAATGCTATAGCCGTACCCCTCCTTACAGGCATTCACAGGCTGCAGAGCTTGCATCCTGACTACCCTGGCACCTGCTGGCAGCCTAAGATATAGACAATGACATGTTTCCCTTCATTTTTGTAATATAAATAGCAGGCAGCCGCAGAGAGCACATCTAGAGATGCCTTGGCCAGTGTGTTGTACACTTGCACAGCACATGTCAGGTGAATGCAAGTGTTCTCTGGTGGTCTGTCTGTAGGGCAGCGGATAGCAGTCACGGAGGGCGCATGTCTGCTTGCACTGGCAGATGAGCTGAGCAGACGTCTAGGGCTGTCTGGCGTTGCCCTGGTCAAGAGGTTAAGTCAAGCCCACAGCGAGTGGGACTACCAGCCTAGTGACAGGAGCGGCGCTGAAGCTACAGGCTTGCACAGGTGGGGTTGGCATACTTATCATGCAAACAAGACAACAGATAATCAGTATCATCTGCACACTGTAACACCTGCTGTTACGTTCAACAGATGCTGCAGAGCCATGAGGCCCTCTGAAAGTACTTGGTTGCCAGCTTGCTAATCGCACAACCTGTTGCATGCACTGTCACGAGTGTTTGAATTCAGGCTTGGATACGTGTAACAGTTCCGGGTCTTTGTGAGTATAGCTGAAGAACCTAAGTTGCAGCTCCAAGCATGTAAGTCGTGCAATTTGACCTGCCTATCAGCGATTTCCCAACACGCTGCATCAAGGTTGCTTCAATATACTCTGGGCGTAGACATGTGCATGTGGAGTTGGATGACACCTGAGGAAGAGGTCAGCTGCAAGATTAGGGTAAGGCTTCTTGCCCCCCCCCCCCCCATTCGGGATTGCAGCATCAGATTCTGATGATTTTGGGTGATGCAGTGGCCATCTCCAATTGTCAATGAATTGGCACTTTCACCAGTTGATCGCAATTTGGAGATGCCATTTAAAGAGGAAGTAGAGGCATTGTTGGAGTCTAAGGTTGCAATTGCAATTGCTCAAGTGTACGGAGAGCAGTAATCCTTTGATGAATGTTTGTGCAGTGCACGTCTGCAACTGCCAGTGGATGTGGATTTGGAGATGACGTTTGACAAGGACTGCAGCTGCAAGCCAACTTTCACACAGTTGCTGGAAGATGACAATGAACAATACAAGAGCCACATTGCAGAGGCAACCACACCAGGTACTTCATCAACCATGCATAGATCATTATCAGAACCGTGGTGAGCAATGCATGTATATGCCTTCAAAGCCATGCTCAACCATAGGCTGTGTGGAAGTGTGAAGCTTGAAGACCCATGGAATGACTGGAAGCACAATTGCCACACTTGTCATGCAAATTGTGCATGCGTCAAGAAGCAACCCAATATAACTGCATGTATCAGTATCAGCATGAACTGCGGCAACTGCATTCAATGGTTGAGATGCTGTGCCGAGTCGACTACCTTTTACCCCGTTTGCACTGATGTCTGCAAGGTTTGCAACTACGAATGCAAAAGTTACGCGGACATTCTTTCATAACCTTTACAGAGCCAGACAAAGACTCCGACAGTGTGCAGAGCATACTCAAGCTACTGCCAGAACCTGCAAGAGGTATGGCCCAGGGCCTCTTGGACACCATTGAAGAGGAGCGCATGCTCGGGCCAAACGAGACAAAGTGAGCACCTTTGAAGTGTGATAATATCATGTCACATATTATACATGGTATCAGGAAACACAACAGATCCTGTGCCAGCGTCAGCTAGGTAGGTGCAAGGCCAGTCTTGCCTCTCCAGAAAGGCTTGTTTTGAGCATGTAAGTATCTATGGTGCCTAGTATCCACGCCTTTACTTCGAAGTATATTCCTTATGGCTTGACTGAAAAAGCCTAAGCTCCAGTCTGACATGAGAGCCTGTGCATTGGTTGCTTGCCTGGCTACTTGGTTGATGTATTGGGTGACTAGTTCATTGATTTTTGTCAACAGCACATGGCAGCTGGGCAATGACAGTGCACACCCCAATCCCCATTATCTTCCCAGTGTGATCAGTTTCAGCTGCAGGTCTGATACCTTGTTGATGAGATTAGGAGTGTTGACAGATGATAATAAACAAAAACAAAGATGATAAGCATGATAATATGATCAATAATGATAATTCAAGCCTGTGCCATGAGCTAGGTAGGTGTGAGGCCAGTATTGCTTCTTCGGACAGTCTTGTTGTCGGCAGATCCGCATGTTTAGTTGATTGCGCACAACCTTACCATTGCAAGGATGACCCCTGATAGTCTATACAATGTTGAGATAAATGCCTGTGCAGGCGCGATGCGTTCAAACTGCTAGTCGAAGTGGTGGCGGACATAGGCAGGCCGTTGCTCATGAGATTCAGCGATGGCAGTGCTGAGGAGCTGCCAATCACAGTAGAGATGAATGATGCTCTACCTGTACTGAGTGGTGGGACATTTCTGCTTCCCGTCTGCTGTTGCATCATGTCAATGGGCTTGTCTGCCTCCTGGCTGCTGCTGTGGCTTGCATCAACCCAATGGGCCAGCAGCAAGTCAGTGCATCTGGTCATGGACTTCTGTTGCTTTTTGAAGAGTAGTGTATCAGGTTGGCTCCCTCGAAGCAAAGATAATCAGATGAGCACAGAACGTGACCTCAACATATCAGCACATTCAGAAACAATGACAACCAACCCTGCTAGATGCGTACATGCCAGCAAGTCCACAAAACAAGCCTGAGTGTGGTGTTGCAGGTGACATTGGGGAGGACCCATTCCATGAAGACAACAGGATGGGTGTAGAGGGCACCCTGCACCGCATCAGCGCCATCAGGAACAGAGACAAGCAGAAGTCAGTTATTGGCCTCACCTACCGTATTGGAAGACACATGCCAGGTGCACGGCTGGTCTCATGCAGTCACCTTGTGCTCATATCAGCCAGCCTCTGAAAAATGCAAGTCTTGCTCTATGCTGGCTTGTGTGTAGTAATACCCGTTTTGGCTGCGCAGTCACTGAATGCCTTGATGGTGGTCCAACACTGTCGGACAATGTATTGTGCGGCTTGGTATGCTGCCAGTCAACTGTACATAAAGCACCACCCCAATGGGCTTTGATGTGTTTGCGTGCACACAATGCCGGGCGCCTTGCAAAGTGGTCATGCTTTAAAATGTTGAAAGCTTCCTGCCATACGCAAATGCATGCAGCTGAGGCATACACAATGAGGGAAACCCTGTCAAGCATTCCTTGTCTACTAGGCTTGAACTGTTGTCAAAGCTTCTTCCTTTCATGCAGCCCATGCTGGTGTGGCAAGCCTCATGTTGGGCAAGGATTACATAGTTGCAATGCATGCAGACTATTGAAGCATTCGTCTCTCATGGGAGTGCAATGCTTGCAGGTGTAGCAGCCTTGATGCTGGACATCCTGGCAAAGCTACATTGTGGTGGAGATGGAAGCTCAGAAGACGTTGCGCCCACTTCCTTGCTGCTGCTGGGACCACCTGGTGGGTATGTTGCTCTTCAAGCTGTTGATAGTTGTGCACCCTCAGCCTGGAGGGTCCAAGATAAGTTGATGCACATTGACTCAGGGTTCAACCCTAGAAATCAGGGTTTAGGCCTGAGCCCTGAATCAGGGTTGCTAAAATCTAAATGCAGCAAGTGCAAATACGACCTTGGCAGGCACTTTTACATCGCAAGGTTCAACCCCAGCTCACGACCATCTATTTGCACTGTCAAATTTGGACAGCTCAAGTCGTCAACATGAGGACTGTTATGTGACATACAGTAAGGCTGCAAGTTGCTGTTGTGGTCCATCAATTTGCAGGCCAAGCATCTCCGCTACAACGTCTGCAGCCCTGTTAATGGATCCGGGTTGAAGGGATCCTGCTTGTGTCGAGTATGAGCGTACTTGTACATGCATTCCTGCATCCATCCATGTGTCCCCTTGTTCCTTCATGCTCCCTCTCTCATCCAGTAAATTGCTTCTAATTTGCCGCATTTGCTGATGATAGTGGCCTGCTTTGTTCTAAGGTAACGACTGCGAGGCTTGTCATGCCTGATTGCAGTTCAATCTAGGTTCACCACTGTTGCAGGCAAGACCACACTGCTGCGAGATGTGGTAAGCGTGCTAGCCAACAAGTTTGAGAAACGTGTGGTTGTGGTGGACACCAGCAATGAGATTGGGGGAGATGGTGCTGTGCCCCACAGTTGCCTTGGGAGGGCTCGTCGCATGCCGGTGCCTGATCAGTCACAGCAGCACAGAATTCTCTTGCAAGCTGTTCAGAACCACAACCCACAGGTATTCCAGTGCCTGATCATTCACAGCAGCTCAAAACCCTTGAAGCTGTTCGAAACCATAACACACAGATATTGAAGTATCTGCCATGGCCTTTGTTCTCACGATGCTCAATTCAAGCCTGAATTGGACATCAGACCCATGGCAGCTGGCATGTTACCAGTCAACTGTATCAGCATCATTGTCATCTTGTACAGTCATGCATGTCATCATCATGAAGATCCATTCATTTTGGATGAAACAGAGCCTGTGCAACCCTCCACACCCCTCCCCTCCCCTGGTTCCCCTTGTCCCAAACACAAGGTCAAGCTTACTGACCCTGGCACGCAGGTGGTGGTAGTGGATGAGATTGGCAGCCCTGAAGAAGTCAGAGCAGTTAAAAGCATTGCTCAGCGAGGGGTCATGCTTGTAGGCACTGCCCATGGGGTCTCCCTGAGCAGTCTGATAGGGAACCCCGAGCTGAACAACCTGGTGGGAGGGGTGCATCAGGTGGTTGTGGAAGACAGGCTGGCAGAGTAAGACCCTATGTGCCTGATGAGCCTTTGCAAGGAAACACGAATTTCTGCAAAATTGGCTTGTGCGTTGTCATGGCACAAAGCAATCATGCTATGTTTGAAGTACCATGTTTATATCATATGTATTTATAATATTTATAGGCTGCAGACGCAGCTTTCTTCATTGCACACTGATGATGTCTGGCGTACAGGAAAAGCACCACTGGCAGCAAAACAAAGACTGAAAGGCGTGGCGCGCCAGTCTTCACTTGCTTGGTGGAAGTACTGTCGCATGACAAGTGGCGGGTGCACACCAATGTTGCAGCTAGCGTGGATGCTCTCTTGGCAGGCAGGCAGCCTGACACCCAACTCAGAATGTACAGGAATGGGAAAATGGTTTGAAACAGCTTCTGCAAGTTCTGGTGTGCCATTGAGGAGCGACAAGGCTTGCATCAGCCAGCCTTCATGGTTGGCTAGCTTGGGGAGTCTTGCCAGTAGCATGCAGGTCTCATGATTGCTTGATTGTGCCGATGCTCATTTCTTAGTACTGAAAACACCTGTTGTGTCATCTAAGATGCTGTGCTTGTTGTATGAAGAGCACCAGAAAACGACAATTTCTTTAATGCCATTTGTCTGCTGCTTTGTTGCACAATGTGGCCCAATGTTGCAGCTGAGCTGACAGACTGAGCCAACAGACTGCTGCCAAGCTGACATATCATGACTGAGCAGACAGATTGCAGCTGAGATGACAGATTGCAAAGGAGCTTGCACTTCATAGCTGAGCTGATGTCTTGCAGCTGGTCTGTCACAGCAGATGAATTGCATGACAGAAGACGCTAGAGCAGATACATTGCAACTGAGCTGACAAAATACAGCTGAGCTGACAGACTGCAGCTGGACTGACATAATGCAGGGCAGAGCTGCAAAGGAGGTGACACTGTGTAGCAGTGCTGACTGACTGCAGCCGAGCCAACTGATTGCAGACGGGCTGAAAACGTGCAGCGGGACTGAAAGTTGTGCACCTGAGCTGACAGTTTGAAGTTGACTGGGAACGTGGCAGCCTAGCTGACAAACTGCAGCTCAGCTGGCCAGCTGCAGCCAAAGCCAACAGATTGCCAAGCCGACAGTTTCAGGTGCAGCTGTCGGATTGCAGCTGAGCTGACAGGTCAAAGCTGGGCTGACGGATTGCAGGGGTCCTGAATGTGTGCAGCTAGACTCAGTGATTGCTGGCTGGCTGTGTGCAGCGGAGCTGACAGTGTGCGGCCATAGCTGACAGACTGCAGGCGAGCTGACACTTTGCAGCTGAGCTGAGCTGAGCTGTCTAAGCTGACAGATTGCAGCCAAACTGTCAGGCTGACAAGATGCAGCTGGACTCGTAAATGGCAGAGCTGTCACTGTGCAGCAGAGCTAACAGTTATTAGTTGAGTGAGGTAAGCTGCAAAACTATAGCTTAGCTGACAACTGGCTGTGATCTGCTGCTGCTGCTGCTATGGTTGATGTGGGTAAGGCCACAACCTCATCAACAGGATCTTCCTCACCATTCAAAACTTCAGGCTGTGCTTGTTCAATTGCTGCAAACTTCTCTGCTATCAGTCTGGCCATCATGGCTCAAGCATTTCACCTCACAGACTTGTGACATGATGTTCTCCTGGACAGTCATTTGAAAGTGTGGAACGTCGCTGCCTGCCTGTGCACAAATGCATCGGTTCTGCCTTGTGGTCACAGACCCTGCTCTGTGAATGACCACCATAGCAATACTGACACCCAGACCCTGTGTTTGCTTCACCTGGACACTGGCCTTTGAAATATGCCACAACTAATGCGGATTTGTAGACATATCATTCCTTGCAGTACAGACCTCAAGAAAGCTTCAAATGCATGATGTCAAATTCATACCATTTGTCAGAGACTCAGCCCATATTCATTTTCCGGATTATTCATTATTCAAAAAATTCTCGTTTTCATTTATAGGCTGTCGAGATATTTGAAAGTCACTAAGCCTTGGAGCGGTTTGAGAAAATTTTGAATAATTAATAATTAAAAAAAGAATGTACCTTGACTCAAAGATTCCAGCTCCACATTTGAACCTGGTACCACGAGTGAAGCGCCCACGGGTGCATGACCTGCCCTCACACATCAAGGGTGTGAACTGATGTGCGGCAGCTTTGCTCGTGATGTGCACTATCCAGGGTTCAAAAGCATTTTAATACATGCAAGCAAGCCATATAAAGAGGATATGAATACCCAGTCGTCAGGCACCATGACTGATGATGAAATCAAGAGATACAGTTATGCTTTAACCGAGAACAGTGATGGCGACGTTCCTTGCCCAAGGTGTGAGGTGTTCGAGTCTCTGAAGTCAAATTCGTGG
>JAABUI010000935.1_pt1 | contig 18653 bp, 19 predicted proteins | sample 5559111 | NCBI WGS metagenome assembly JAABUI01 (sample SAMN10711870, study PRJNA513365) | rock metagenome | isolation source: Antarctica rocks | place: Antarctica: Victoria Land, Buttleship Promontory
AAAACAGGCGAGCCGAGGTAGCCTTTCAAACTCGTGGGGCTTATCGCTTACATAGACTTTAGCCACCCTAAAGTTTGATGGAAAACGGTCCTCGGTCCTTTCACGGACTTCAAACAGCGTTGTTGTCATGTCTGTACCTCTCCATTCTGACAGAAATGGCGATATGATAATTGTATAGCAGGTCCCGCGCTGACCTCGGTGGCATTGTTCCCAATCTGAGAGCTATATGTACTTTACAGTGGAAAGAATCCCAAGTAAGATGTGCGAAAGTCAGGGTATCCAAATTGTCCTACGACCTTCATTCTTGTATAGCATCGTCCCTAATACGCTTCGGCTCTCCTCATTTGCATCTCTCAGACGAAGCGTCAGGGACTACAGTGTACGATCACGAAAAGGTGTCATCAGCCCAGTTTCTCCTGCTAAACGTGAAGACGTGGATGTGAATCGAGACCGTACAGGGTCTGTAAGTTCATCTTGGTCCCACTGCGTCGATACAGGAAAGAACTACGCAATTCAAGGTAGGATATCCGTGACAGGATCTCGAAAAGCAAATCTAATTTTGACAGGATCGCATCTGCTCAATACTTCGCTAGCCCGATCTGAATTGAGAGACCCTCACAGTCAAGGTTTCTCCCGTCGGCTCTATGTTAATTCGATAACGTACCTGCTGCAAGGTCTCCCTCCGGACCTGAGCGAGCAAGAGATCTTCTACCTACAGTCCGCTCTCCCTAAGTCGCTCAATCGCTCGCACTGTTCCGAGGCGGCCTCATGCCAGCGCCGTGCACCTTCGATGCTTCATCGTGCTATCGCTAGCTTCGTTGTATCATTTTGCCTGCTCATCCGACTGACGCTCCCTTACATCAAATATCTCCTAGCACTTGCCTATAGCTACGAACGAAAGCATCATCTGACTGAGAACCCTCTCGCTGCGAGTCAGTCGGCTGCCGATTCACTGGGTAGGAAGAGTAAGAATGTAGCGGAAACAGCAATGGACAACAAGATGGTCGTCGATACCATGACATATTGCGTTGAGGGTATTTGCGGTGGACTGAACGAAGGTCTTGGTGAAGGTGTGAAGGCTATCGAAGCTTGAGACGGAAGTTGAATATTGTACATAGCTACGGTCACTCCCTTGACCTCATACTCTCAATTTGGATATAAGAATGGCGGATCTGTTCCCGAGAAAAACTTCGCACCCATCGCCCCTGACGCTGTCCTCGCGCTGGCCCTCTGCACGGCAGAATCTATGAGTGGCAAGAGATGATTTCAAGTCTGATGATCACTCAAGGAACGCGAAAATGCAGACGTCGTGCGGTTTATAGTGGGAGATAGAGCAACTCACAGCAGATGCGGTATTGAGTATGATAGTCAAAGATTTCGCTGCCTTATATCATGAAGCTGTACCGACTCCACGTCTATGTTCTCTCACTATAGCCAATCCCCGTTTCTCATCTCGTTTCTCTTTAATAATACACTATAATCCTCATAAATACAAACCCAAATTGCTTCTAGATTTGAGACGAGACTCATACTGGTCGTTTTACTCTCACACGAGACTAGCTCGATCCTAGCGTCTCGCTGCACACTAGGAATCAGTCACCCTTGGACAGTCAGAGGCCCATCAAATAGACTTCTTCTCAATCATGGATCATGGTTCTTACGGTGGGTATAAGAGGATGCGCGAAATGGACGACAGAAAAAATGGATATGATATCTGAAGACGCATATGACAGAAGACTTCAGAAACCAGAACGCTGGGTTGTATTAGCCTCTATCACATTGACCGGCAGGTGATCGAATTTGGACGCTGCTCGGGCTGGCTTGGCAGGGCCCCTGTTGCTAGAATGTGGGCACAAACTTCCATCACCACCAATTCTTACACCAAACCTAAGACGACGACCAGAATACATTTGAGTCTAGAGACGGTGATGAGAGCTACTGATCATTTAAGAATGGAGTGAACAGGATGGCAGTGGGCCTAAGGCGGTAGGCTATGTTGCCCTTCTCCTTTTCGACCCGTCTATGACAAATGTTGCCGAGCGCTTCAGATAGTCATGCTGAATATATTGTAGAATGGCGCTTTCATGGAGTATATTCTAAAAACCATAGAATCATCGGGAGCAGCGACGATATTAGCAATAGTGCTAGTCGTGGAGTCGAGGCCTTGGTGGCCGTTGGCCTTTGAGCACAACGGGTTGCGCTATTGCGTGATCTGTAAAGCTTTTCAAGGTAATGTATAGAAGATGAAAGCACCACTTGGCAGGCTTCACAAAACGCACCTAGCCAAAGGTTTCGGATTATTCGTATAACTTGCATGTCAAAAAATGCTTTCACAGGGTGACTGCGTACGATGATTTAGTAGACCTAGATACATATGCTAATGACAATGGGAACAGAAGAGGACCCTTGCCATGAAGTATCACACTGTAGGGAAGTGATTTGCAAAAGCAGGGAAGACAGCTTACGTCCAACTCGATAGAACCAAGCCGCTGTCGAAGGGCAAGTAAAGGTTGCTGTCAAAACTCACGTTCTGTAGAACGGGGCTTGATAAATCATCCTTTTCGGAAATATGGAATCCGGTAAACGGGAGAGCTGATAGCAGGCCCCAACATCCATAGAACGAGCAGCACTCGTCAGAATATGAGAGCCAATTACTCTCGACCATGTGGAGGACGGCTGGATCCCCGGGGTCTCACAGAGACCCTCATTGGATTCGATGTACAACATGCTTTCCCAACCCGGCGATGCACAAAATGCTGGAGCTGTGATTGATCAAGCTGCACATCCTGACGGGAGGCCGCATATGCACCGATTCCAATCGAGACCATCACATGACCTACCCCGCTATATGGGGAAGCAACGACCTGCCTCAGAACCATTACATATTGACACCAGATCAGTGACATCCTCAAAACACTGCGAACGTCTGGGACTGATGAGAAGTCGCAGACATGCGACCTTCAGCTCAGCTCCTCTCGCTTCTCACGCCCCTAGTGAGTATCATTTGGTCTTTTCAGATGGTGTCGACTCACAATGCTGTAGGTCTTGATTGGACTTACTATTGTTGCAGGGTTGGTTGATATGGAGATCTCCTAGCTCCAAGTTCTAACGTTCTACAGCGTTGCCCTGTATCGAGTCCGAGCGTTTTCACTCCCTATCCCGACAGCGGCAGCTGCGGCAACCATCGTCGTTCCGATTATCACTGGGATTACTTTGCGTGGCGCTCAATCGCTTAATCGACGAGCTAAGGATGCATTCTCCGGCCCAAGCTTTCTGGTACTAGTATTACTCATCGTCTATGAGACTGCGATGGCGACGTTAGCTCTTACGCACATGGCACCACCAAGTGGCTTGACCTGCGGTCTCGAAAATCAATGGGCCCAGTTGTTCTCGGGCAAGAACGCAGAGGCAATAAGAAGGATTCAAGACAGACACCAATGCTGTGGGCTGCGAACAGTTCTTGACAGGGCATGGCCATTTGTGGACAGACATCATACGCCTGCGTCATGTACACAAGCGTTTGATAGACCACGGAGTTGCTTAGCAGGGTGGAGGCAAGATGAGCAAGTGACAGGCGGCTTGATGCTATTGGTAGTAGTGATAGCGTTTCTGACGAAGGTGAGCGTCTTGAATATACGGTGGCTTCTCGTATCCCTAATGAGCTTCACTAATCTCGGTATTCCAGATGATAGTGCTGGCTGTCTACCGAACCCGCAGTCCCTTCTTTTCATCTGCATGGCCTGGTGGCCATGACGGCCTTGAATCAGATGATGAAGCTCGGCACGGAGGTGATTCACGAGGACAGATTGAGGGGCCATACCACGATGATGCCCGGCTTGATAATGATGATCAGGCTGCTAGCTCACAAGCGAACGGCAGAGCGATAGATCATGCGGTAGATCGAGGCCTGGCAGTGCAGCCATCTCGGCTCCATAACGAAGGGAATGAGTGGAGAGATGTTCAGAGTGCGGCCTAGAAGCCTGCAAGTCGGATTCAAGAAGAGGCCTGAGCGTCAACGCTGGCTCTCGTCAGCAAGATCCAGCGGACTGCTCGGCCGGTAGGAACGGGCCGGCTTGTATCTCGATGATCCTCTTGATGATAGTGATGCCTTTCAGTAGGATTTAGGATGGATTTCAGTCCTCAGCGAGGATGATGATGAACAAAGACAAAAGAATAGCTCCCAGTAAAGTCGGGATTATCAAAACATGCCAGCCCCCTGACAATGTTTTCCCCTGAACAAGGAGATTTTGCTGCCTAAAATACCTGGCGCATCCTACTAAAGAGATGCAGATGCCTCCAAGAGCTAACGTAGCACCGAAGATCCTGCCTTTGGTCGGGTCCAAATTTCGCAATATGAAGAGCTGTGTATTGACCACACCGAACGAGACTAGCGCTGTAGAAGTGCGAAACCAGCCAAGATAGGTCCTTTCGAGAGCGAGGTAGTCTCGTGGATCGCCGCCGGATGGACCGTGGTTGTTGTGGTCGAGGGTCAGGCTGATGTTTTGAGACCACCAACGCCCCAGCTTCCCCACACTTGCCCTGGGGGCTGATCGGGCGTGCGGAGAGTTTGCCGGTCCTGCATCCTGCAGATTATCGCCTGCAGTCCCCGCATGAACGTTGGCTTGAGTCCGCTCATCCAGTTCGATCGAGGCGTTTCCTGGGCCGCCCGTCGCCTTCATCAGGCAGCTCGATGATGGTGCGGGATGGAAGGGGTTTGCGATCGACCTTCACTTATGGAGAGCTTAGTGTGAGCCACGGTCATACTGTCCCAATCAACAACCTGACATTTGCCCAAAACGTTTGTGCCCCATGCGACTTGGAAGCTAGTCGGGCACCGTGCGAGCTGATAGGGAAGAAGTTTCCTGTTGGAAAAAGCCGCTGCAATGGGACCTGTCGGAAAGTCTTGGCAAGCCGCTAAATAAGAGACTGCCGGCAACGCAGGAGTAAGGTATTTTCCGATACGCCGAATGCAGCTTTAAGTCTCGCCGCTTCCATCTAAGAACTTTTCCCGAGTTTCAACGATCAGGGGAATAACGCGTTGAAACAACATCCGCCGCTTTGGATGACTGGACTCAAAGCCTCAAGGCTTCACCGGTCACAGCAGTACAGAAATGTCGACTCCTGCCCGCAGACGCCTCATGCGTGACTTCAAGGTATGAATCAGAATGCTCAAATATTGCCTCACGTGCTGAAGTCGCACTGTCTCGCTCTACAACATCTGGATTAATACAGCGTGTTTCCTAGCGTATGCAAACAGATCCTCCTGCAGGAGTGTCTGCGTCGCCTATTGCCGACAATGTCATGACCTGGTATGCATATATCGACAGCAGGGATTTCGTGGGGCAAAGTCGCTTACAGACGCCTCTTTTCAGGAACGCTGTGATCATCGGTCCAGCAGAAACACCATTTGAAGATGGCACCTTCCGTCTGGTGATGAATTTCGAAGAGCAGTATCCCAACAAACCGCCAGGCGTCAAGTTCATCAGCCAAATGTTCCATCCCAACGTCTATGGTACGGGTGAGCTATGTCTGGATATTCTACAGAATCGATGGAGTCCCACGTATGATGTAGCTGCAGTCCTTACAAGCATTCAGAGGTACGACTGCTACCCATTCTAGGTTGCAAGTATCTGGCATGACTTACAATCTTATGCAGTTTACTCAACGATCCTAATACTTCCTCACCCGCCAATGTTGAAGCATCGAATCTGTACAAAGACAACCGCAGAGAGTACACTAAGCGGGTTCGAGAGACAGTCGAGAAGAGCTGGGAAGATTGAGAGCCTTAGTTTACTTCTGGGGATGGTCGTTGAAGCTAAATGCTCGATGTGCCTTGGGGTGGCAGCTCGGACACTCGGTTGTATCTACATCTGAGAGAAGAGCTTTGTGGCCTCAAGCCCTTGTATATATGGTCTTTCAAGGATGGTCTGCGAGCATGGAGTTATGGTGTAGGGAGTTATTGGTACCCTCACGACAAGGCACAAGGCGTGCTCGGTGTGTGATGAAGGGAAATGGTATTTGATGCACTGGAGTGGGAGATTCGACGGTACCTAGTTACGCGCAAGAATTATTTACATGCAGGTGCTTTGTCCCACACCTGCGAGTTGCCGCTATTGCATGATAAAGTACATTGATGCACGCCCCAACCGTCGAGTTGTCCAAGTAAATGGGATGTTCAGTATGCAAACCACAAATCTGTCTTGGGGCAGCATTATCGGAGTGATGTATACCCAATGGCAGATAAGGTGTGGTGTTTACCTTACAGTACTTGCACGGTTGCAACCGCGCGTACCCCTGTCGATGAACATCATTCCACTACAACAACCAGAAACCAGCAGAACTTGAAAGTCGCTCTCATTCCTGGCAATAGAAACAGTCTTTGAGAAATCCTCATGATCGTCTCTTTGCCTTACTAACGATTAGCCAATTCTGTCCTCCCGGATTTGGTATTCGGACAAAGGCCTGTTATGGCGTAAGTGAAGCCGCGTCGGAATCGAAGTTGGTTCTATCACTGACAATTATGGCTTCTAGAAGTACCGGAAATACCATTAAAGGTATGCGAACATGGATTAGGTCGTCTGCGCAGGCTGACCCCTACTGCAGTGGTTGCACGATTCCGTCCGCCAAATAAAGCAGAGCTGGCAAGCGGCGGTAATTCGATCGTGGACTTTGAGACAGAGGATACATGCTCAATAAATGTATGTGATTCCATTGCATCGCACCAGAAATCTCGATCCGTGGCATAGTGACTGCAATTCGGCTCATCTATCTAACAAAACCCTAGTCTAATGAAGCAAGTGGAGCCTTCACCTTCGATCGAGTCTTTGACACCACCTCGAGGCAGACTGACGTTTTCGACTTCTCTATCCGATCTACAGTCGATGACATTCTCAATGGATACAACGGCACAGTCTTTGCCTACGGGCAAACTGGGGCAGGAAAATCTTACACCATGATGGGCGCAGACATAGACGATGAGGAACAACGCGGGATTATTCCAAGAATTGTCGAGCAGATGTTTGCGAGCATATTAAGAAGTCCTGGCAACATCGAATACACGGTGCGAGTAAGCTACATGGAAATCTATATGGAGAAAATTAGAGATCTGCTGGTTCCGCAAAACGATAATTTGCCCGTGCATGAGGAGAAGAGCAGAGGTGTCTATGTGAAGGGATTATTGGAGATATACGTCTCCAGTGTACAGGAGGTTTTCGAGGTCATGAGGAGGGGAGGTGCTGCCAGAGCTACGGCAGCTACTAATATGAATCAGGAGTCTTCAAGATCACACTCTATCTTCGTCATAACCATTACCCAGAAAAACATCGAGACTGGCTCAGCTAAAAGCGGTCAACTATTTCTTGTGGATCTGGCGGGTAGCGAGAAAGTGGGAAAGACCGGCGCGAGTGGGCAAACTCTAGAAGAAGCCAAAAAGATCAACAAGAGTTTGAGCGCGCTTGGAATGGTCATCAACTCCCTTACTGACGGCAAATCAACGCACATACCGTATCGAGACTCGAAGCTTACAAGAATCTTACAAGAATCGCTAGGTGGTAATTCGAGGACCACCCTGATTATCAATTGTTCACCAAGCAGCTACAATGATCAGGAGACCCTTAGCACACTGCGCTTCGGTGTCAGAGCCAAAGCCATCAAGAACAAGGCCAAGATTAACGCCGAGCTCAGCCCTGTGGAGTTGAAGCAGCTTTTGAAGAAGGCCCAGCATCAAGTGACAACATATGAAAGCTACGTGGCAAACCTTGAGGGGGAAGTGCAATCGTGGCGAAGCGGTGACTCGGTACCAAAAGAGAAATGGGCCCCTCCCCTCGTCGCAGACGGAGTCACAGGAGCAAGGGCAGAGTCTAGAGCACAACCTGGGCGCCCAGGTACGCCATCAAGGTTACAAGAACTTGGGCGATCAGAAACGCCGAGTCGCGCGGAATCGAGAGTCGGTGATCGTTCAAGTACGCCTAGCATCATGCTTGAGAAAGATGAGCGGGAAGAATTTCTACGGAGAGAGAACGAGTTGCAAGATCAAGTATCTGAGAAGGAAAGTCAATTGACAACGGCCGAACAAAGCTTGAAGGAGGCTAGGGAAGAGCTTCAGTACCTGAAACAGAGCGGCCTTCAGACAGGTCGTGCAAACGAAAAGCTTAGTAGTGAAGTTAACGAATTAAAGATGCAGCTTGAGAGAGTAGCTTTTGAGGGCAAGGAAGCTTCCATCACTATGGATGGATTGAAGGAGGCCAACTCAGAACTTACCACGGAGCTTGATGAGATCAAACAACAGCTCCTAGATGTAAGGATGAGTGCCAAAGAGACAAGTGCTGTTCTCGACGAGAAAGAAAAGAAAAAGGCCGAGAGGATGGCGCAGATGATGGCTGGCTTCGACATGGGTGACGATGACTTATCAATCAATGAGACCAAAATACGAAACTGCATTGAGCAGATCGAAAGTCTGCATGAAGTCAGCGCAGCAGGCGAGTTGGTTGCACCGGACAATCTACGCGAACTCAAAACGAAATTGGTGGAAGCGCAAGGCATTGTCCGACAGGCTGATGTGAGCTTGAGTGCAACAGCGGAGCTAGATGGCCACAAAGATCGAAGAAAGGGCGACTTGGAAGAGCGACTAGATTCTGTCGAACAAGAATACCAGGAGCTCATGGAGCGTAATCTTTCTGATGCGGATATTGACGAGGTGAAGAGCAGGCTCTCAGACCTTTACACAAGTAGACGGGAGACTCAGACGCGGATGATCAAAGACATGCGAGAAGACCTCGCTCGAAAGGATGAGGAAAATCACCGTCTGCGAGTTAATGTTGAAGATTCACAACGCAGTTCCAAAAACGGCATGACCAACGGTACGATTGCCACAGCCGCCGCCAGCAGAACAGTGCAACAGCAGATCGCGGATTTTGATGTCATGAAGAAGTCGTTGATGCGAGACCTTCAAAATCGTTGCGAGCGGGTCGTGGAGCTGGAGATATCGCTCGATGAGACTCGAGAGCAATACAACAATGTTCTCCGATCATCGAACAACCGAGCTCAACAGAAGAAGATGGCCTTCTTAGAGCGAAACCTTGAACAGCTGACGCATGTGCAAAGACAACTCGTTGAGCAAAACGGTAGCTTGAAGAAAGAAGTCGCAATTGCTGAAAGGAAGCTTGTAGCGAGGAACGAGCGAATTCTAAGTCTCGAGGCGCTACTGCAGGATAGCCAAGAGAAGTTGACGGCCGCGAATCACAGGTACGACAGCAAGGTTTCAATTCCTGATAGACTCAAATACTAATTGCCTTTGCAGATTCGAAGCCCAACTCACTGCAGTCAAAGAGCGCCTGGAGGCCGCGAAGGGCGGCTCCTCGCGCGGCATTTCCAACTCCAGCGGCAACCCTATCGGCTTCAATTTCGGCGGGGCAGGCTCACGCATAGCGAAACCATTACGAGGCGGCGGCGGCGGCGGTGGCAGCAACGACTACACGAACGGAGGTGGACCCAACATCCCTGTCATAAGCGGCTTACAGGCGCACGAAGCGAATGGCAGCCCGGGTGGTGGTGGAGGTGGAGGAAAGCGGAGCAGCTGGTTCTTCGATCCGCGGCGGTGACAAAGATGAATGATGGCCGTAGTTTCGAGTTTTTGGGTATGAGCGTATCTGCATGGGTTTGAAGCCATGAATGGTGTAATTTACATCAAGTGTTATACCCCCTGCATAGAGAGAGCATTGGGCGTCCTTGGGAGCGGTTTCTCACCCGATCCATAGAGCGCGGTTGATAGGTCTGTGATGTTGGCACAAGTCAGCTTCTCAGTCATGACATTAACATGTGTACAACATGATTCTCGATGTGATTGCAGAGGACCCCTTACCTAGTAGAGAATCATCATCAATAAATGTCGATATCAACCTGCTAAATACCTCGATTGGAATGACGCAAGTACTCGTGCAATGAGTTCCGCGCGAGCCCAGCAAGAGAAAAGGTTACAAACTGCAGCCGAAGATGGGTAAACCACGAAATTTTGTTTACCATGAAAATATCTAGGCTTCCTAGTTTCGCAAAACTGGAGCTTCTTGCATAAACGAGTCGATTTGAGGGAATCAATCCAGACAGCTCGCTGCGAATTTCCTTGTAGTGTAAAGCAGTCATGAGTCTATGATACATCGCTTGCTTATGCTTCGCTATCAATCGGGGTATATCCATGCACGTTCATCTGCTCCTTTCCAGACGATTATAACGCAAAAAGCACCATCAAGGAGGCTTGTAGTGATATCACTTCTGGGTGCGGCACCAGCATCTGTCATTGCCTTCCCTCTCTACCTGCACCAGCACATCCATGTTCTTTCCCCTGAGAAACGCAACTGCCCGTTCTTTGACATCCTCCATGTCGGCGATCTTTCCAGCAATCACGTGAACAACACCTAGAACTTTCCTATTTCCGCCTTCTTCTAACCAAAATTTGGGGACGGCGTAGCCGGCAACCCCTCGCAAGTTACTTAGGCCAGCCAGGGCTTCTCGCAGGTCATACTCTGTGTCAGCTGGAACAGTCAGCAGTAGCGTCCTGGCTGACGAGGTAACCAGCGGAACAGCGGATGCGAAAATGGCGATAGCAATAAAACAAGACGCGAGGGGATCGAAGCCAGACCAGCCGTAGAAATGGATGAGAATCGTCGATATGACGACAGCGACCGAGCCAAGCGTGTCGGCCAAGACGTGTAAGAATATGCCTTGCATGTTCTCGTTGCCATGATCATGGTGGCTATGCGAGTGGCCATGCGCATGAGAGTGGGTGTGGAGAGGTTTGGATGGTGTAGCAGGTACGGAATAGACCGAAGGACTCGGAGTCAGGCTCGTAGAATGGTCATGAAGGTGGCCCAGATGAGCGTGAGCGCTGGGCGGAGCTAGGCCGTTCTTCTGAGGAGGATTGTCATGAGAATGGCTATGTGGAGCGTGGTCATGATGCGAATGGTCATGATGACACTGCTCCCTCTCGTGGTGGTGATCCTCATGAGAGTGACTGGAATGATCATGCTCGTCGTGTAATTGTTCACCATGAGAGTGTCCGCCGTGGGAATGACCGTGGTGTGCATGACCGAAGGCTGTCAAGCCAACTATATTGACTATCAAACCAAGGGTGCTGACGGTGAGCAGCTCTCCGAGCTTATTTATGCGGCTGCCTTCAACTAGCCTTTCCAATGCCTCGTAAATAATCTCAATACTGATGAGCCTACGAATTTCCTTAGCAGCTACCCAAAGATTATGCGTTATTGTGGCTTACATTAAGAAGATGCCATTGGCAAAACCAGCTAATGTATCCATCTTGCCGTACCCATATGGAAACCTCGTGCTAGGCGGCCATTTGCTCATTACAGCTGCACACAGCCCAACGACCAGTGCAATACAGTCGAAAAACATGTGAATGCTATCACTCAGCAAGCCGAGTGATCCAGTGGCTAGCCCATAGAATGTCTGGACTAGCATGAACGCAAAATTGAGACTAGACGAATCGTCAGTAATTAGATGATGCTAAACGCTTTCAGCGTATCTTACCACATGAAGTAAAGAATCCTCCTAGAGTCTTTCTCGACTAGAATGCTATGAAGAAGCTGATTCTTTGGAGCATTTCGGAGTACAAATTCCGAAAATCTTGACATCTGAGCATGCTCAGCGATATGGGAATCTGTTGCATGGTGATGTTGATGAGTTGAATGCGAAGAAGTGGAAAACGCTGCACGGGTATCGAGATTCGTAGACACAAAAGAAACGCCAATAAAGACGCTTTGATATGCTAATGAGCTCCACAGGGTCATGCCCCGCTGTGCCAACATGAATAAAGAAATTAAAGATCCAACCACCAGACCGAGAGACTTGTTACTTCGTAAGCTCCTTGTCTCCGTTGAGGTCAAAGAGATAGCCGCTGCTAATGCAGTAAGAGAGCTCCAGCCAAGCTGAGTTGCTGTGAGGTATCCACTAGCCGGTCCCAGAAACATGAATGTGATGATACTGAGTATTCCGAGGATAGTACCGCTCAAAAGAGTAAGCTCTGAGTCCTTGGGAGAACAAATAAGTGATGAGATTTTGGGGACTTTGGACGCAATATCGGGTTTTGGAAGTGTTTGCCACGGATTAGGGAGGACCGCTGAAGTAGAGGTCTCCGGAGTCGGACCAGCTGTGACGACAGACGCTTTGGGCCGCGAAGATGGGAAAGCGGGTGGCAGAACAAGGATTGACAGGGCAAGAGCGGTGTAGCCGAGGCAGATGCTTGTACTCGAAGAACCATTAGTCAGGCCGCTAAGATCACAGATCAGCTGCAATAGTATTGATCCTACAGTCCATCTTCGATAGGCGAACAGCATTTTCCATGTCTTGACCTTTGTGAGATCCGTAGCTTCGTCTTCGATCGCAACGATGTTCGAAGCTAATCCGAGGAGCATTATCAAGGCTACCCGCGCAGCTCCCAGCTTCGAAGTAGCGTAGAAGGGTAGCCCCACAGCGAGAAGCCTCTCAGCAATCCTGCGGATAGTGCGACCCATAGATTCCTTTTGCACTGATGCGAGCTGCTCTTCCGCCAAAGACCTATGTCCACGATCCAACTCTCTATAGGCTTTTCCGAATACACCCCTGAATCCCACAAATATTAGCGTTATTGAGGTCAAACCGCAAGCAACAGGCCAGTCGTGAGTTGTAGGCCCTGTTTTCAGGGTGGGTTGGGTTTCAAGGTAGCTGTAGGTGTACGAAGCCAACACGTAAGGAAGAGGAACAAGTATCGAGCCTACAGCTTCAGCTGTGGTTATCCATGGTATGCTATTGATGTCAGCAATAGATTCCTAAAGTCAGGTATCATTCAGCGCCTCACCTCGTTCCCGGTTCAATCGTATTGGACCTGAATCTCTGTGTCGCAGAAGCCGGGAAGACGTATCCGTTACCTTGAAGACGTAGGTGGGTCGGCAATCCTGCGCTTTTTCTTCGTTCCATCGACTTCGACCGAGCATAGCTTGGAGTCGAAAAGGAGGGGTGAGGCGAAGAGAGCTGAGGGAAAGGTGTGACATTCTCATCATCTGGTTCGTGCTGGATGTCCGTTGGATTAGGAGATTGATGCTGCGGGGCCATCTGGGGCTTCAGGAGGTCTGTGTATGTTGATCCTCCGTTGATCTGGTGGCCAGCATTGATCGACGTGGGTTGAAGAGGCGATCTCTGCGCTGCCGACTTCCTGCTGTGGGAGTGGCCGTGATGTCCTGCACCGTGGCTAGTCATAGTGGGGAGGGCGTAAGTAGTCGCCATTGCAGAGCACCTTCCTAAACAATGGGCTTTATGACTTTCGAGGTATCATTATTATTGATATTTCCTGTCCTGGGAAGGAACGAAGGAACAAATAGTCTTGGGAAAGATCCTGCTTTCCACTTAAAGACATTCTGTATGGCTGTTTGCGGGAGGTTGCGATCAACACAATGTTCCATTCAGGAGTACATACGCGATCTCATCGGAACGGAATAATAAGTCCCCGCGTAGATTCAAAATGATCCAATCAGCTGCTAGAGTCGATTCAGGGGGTGAATGGGATGGACGGAAATCTTGGCACCACATCAATCCCGTGCTGACGATGACGTGAAACAATCGAACAGTATGGCAATATGTTGACAAAGTCTGGCACAGACTACTCGACAATTACAAGCTCCCATGTTCGACTTCGAGGCTTTGCTGCCATGGCTTATCCTTCTATTTGGGATCACATCCTTGATATTATATCTTTTACCCAGCCAATATGGTAGTTTCATCGGCGGAGAGCGCAGCGCAAACAGAGTACAGGTATTCGTACTTGGAGACATTGGGAGGAGTCCTCGCATGCAGTATCATGCTCTCAGCATCGCCAGACATGGAGGACTGGTCGATCTTATTGGTCATGTAGAGTCTCATATACACCCAGACATCCTCGCAAGCTCGTCAAGGATTAAAGTGCATGCGCTTCAATCTACTCCCGATTATTTGAAGACCAATGACAAAAGACTTTTCCTTCTGTATGGACCATTAAAGGTTCTGTTCCAGATCTGGACAATATGGAATGTCCTTGGATATAAGACCAAGCCTGCCAGACGGATGCTTGTGCAGAATCCACCTTCGATACCTACTCTTTTGGTTGCTCAAGTCATCTGCTTCTTGCGTCACACCCGCCTTGTGATAGACTGGCATAACTTTGGCTATTCAATTCTTGCTCTGAGATTAGGGGAGAAGCATCCACTGGTATGGGCATCTTGGCTTTACGAGCGAATCCTTGCTCGATCTGCGGATGCGCACTTCTGCGTCTCAAATGCAATGGCAAGGATTCTGAAGCAGGACTATCAGATCACTCAGACAATCAGAACGCTACACGACCGCCCGGCTTTAGGTTTCCAGCCACTGGCTGAAGTGCAACGGTCTGCTTTCCTTGACAGGTTGCCAGATCTTCTCTGCTCAGGGAATATCCAGAAGCTCCAAGACCTCCAGAGACTCGTAGGCGAAGTGAAGATTGGTAAATCCAAATTGCTAGTCAGCTCGACGTCTTGGACCCCAGATGAGGACTTCTCGATGCTCCTAAATGCATTAACGACATACTCAGATCTTGCCATTACTTCACACCCGGAGCTTCCTGAGATTTTAGCTGTCGTTACAGGCAAGGGTCCCCAAAAAGCCGACTTCTTGAGAAAGATCAAAAGCCTCAAAGCGGTTGAGAAGCTCGAAATGGTAACCATCGAGACAGCCTTCCTCAGCACCAACGATTACGCTAGCCTCCTCGGCTCTGCCGACCTCGGGGTAAGTCTACACACAAGCAGTAGCGGCGTAGACCTGCCAATGAAGGTCGTGGACATGTTTGGAGCTGGACTTCCCGTGGCCGGATGGGGAGACTTTGAGGCTTGGCCGGAACTTGTGCATGAGGGTGTCAATGGGAATAGTTTTAGTGACGCGCCTGGTTTGCAAGCAGTGCTGATGCAACTTTTTAGCGGTAACGGTGAACTGCTAAGAAGGCTGAAAGGCGGAGCTATTGCAGAGGGGGGTAAGAGATGGGATGAGGAGTGGGACAGAGTTGCTGGAGAAATATTCTTTCCTCGGCCATAGCGTAAACCTCTTTAGAATCCGAGATTCTTTCCTGCTCCAAATGCAATTCCTACCTCAGTGATTCATGTCTCAGCCACTTCGCCAAGCCTTTTGCATATGACTCAACCAGATTCAACTTCAAGTTTATGTAATTTTATTTCTGCGGAAATACTGTAAGCGGACCGCGTGGCCCAGCGGCTAAAACGCTGTCCTGCTACGACGCCTTCCGAGTTCGACTCTCGACGTGGCTATACCATGATGAAAAGTTACATGATCTGTACGGGGTGAGAAACGATTCTCTGTAGTACCCCTCAACTTAGCCGCTGAATCGTATTAGGATATAGTTTAATGGCAGAATGTCCGCTTGTGGCGCGGCCGATGCGAGTTCGATTCTCGCTATCCCCAGTCTTTTTTGTCGCCACGACAGGGCGAGGGCGAGGGCGAGGGCGATCAGGCAAGATGATCTCTTTTCTTATCTTAAAAGACTTTCTGGGAATCAAGTACATCTTACGAAGATTCAGCTACTAGCAGTCCTACCTTACATTTACATAAGTCAGAGGATCTAGTATCTCAAGCTACTTCAGACTTTGCGTTCATAGCGAGGATGACTTCGACCGGTGGATTTGAAGAAATACCATCCTTTGGGTGACGTATGAATGGCCATATCAAAAGGGCGGAGGGCTCTACTATTGCTCATCAATACCTAGTTGGGATTGTCACTTTTGGAAATCAGAGAGATTCTGTAAATGTCAATATCCACCAACTTGACTGATCTCCCCCTGTCCAACCATGTCAGGTCCATCCCAAATCGTAAATGTACACGTTGCCCACGTCCTCCTCCACCCACGCATCCAATGCTGCAGCGCCTGAATCGCGGTGTATAGCATCTCCCACGTTATTTGATATTGTGCCTCGCTGTACACAACCATGAAAAGGGCATTTCGGCCCAATTGCCGCCAACCTCCAGCAGGAATAGGAGCGAGGTCGCCGCTGTTGACTTTCTGTTGGACGAAGCCAAGAGAACTGTCTAGTAGTGCTTGGACGCCAATATTAGGCATGACTGGAGTGACGACGACAAACACATTGCTCCTAGGTTCGCAGTAGGTGCTGCTGTCACTATCGTCACTATCTCCTAGAAAGTGAGTAGAGTCTCGTGATGCCAGTAGAACGTTCGATGTCATCTTAGCGCCCCTGACCAACAATCGAAGGTCAGCCCAGATTCTGAGAAGTTAGAGATTTAGCTACATAGAACTCACGTTCCTGCGATTAGACCTGGGATATTGTCACAATATAAATGATGACCTTGAGGACAAACGATGCCTCGCGAATTCAAAGTTACTAAGCATCCTGTCATGTTACCCGTGACTGGGATTGTCAGAGCCGCATTGATCATAGTGACTATGGCAACCACTGCTGAGCTCGTCAAAGTCCGCATCTCGTATGAGCAAGGCCGATTCCTATGTGTCGGCCCTTCCGAACAAAATTATAATGAGAACTAGGTTTAGGGCGGTGTAGGTAGAGGAAAGGTCCGTCAGTCTGGGACTTCATATGTAAGAGAAAACACTGCGAACATCGGGGCAATAGTGGTTTGTGCCATTGCCATGAGGATTTGCGAGTGCCACGGAGCAAAACCCCCAGAGCCCGCGCGAACATCTGTCATTATAGCGTATATTGATCAAACTCTATACCCGATACTAACATCACATGTAACAGGAGGGCAGCACAAACAGTTACTTCGAAGCGGAAAAGAGAGCTAAGGAAAGGCAAAACAGATAGAGAAATTACTAGACTTGAAGACTGGCAGTAGCGGATCCTTATCTGCAAACTATCCGGAAGGCGTGACGGATACAAGGACGGCACGCATGTCACAACGGTTATCTCTGTTGTGAACGTGGCTTGTAAAGGGAAAAGATTTGCGCGGTTCTGATCTGATCGGCTCTTAACCTTTCAAAGCATAATATCTAAGCGACGTCAGACGGCTGCAGGTGTCAGACCATTAGTTGCTATTCATAGGTGGTCTAGCTCGAATCATGATGCGACCTTCACAGCAACATTGATTATTGTGACGAAATTCATGCTGGAGAATAACGAGGAGGCAGAAATTCATTCGGGGAAGACATCGGACTTTTGCAAGAATTACGACGATGCAAGTCTCATTTACCAAATGCTGAAGATCATGCTAGGATGTGAGCATGATTCGTTGATGCAGAAGCTTCGAGCGAAACATCTCTGACAGATCAATGAAGGAAGGAAGTGAACTACGTAATGTTTTGAGCAGGGAAGGGTGTTCACTCCCGTGCTTAGTAAGCGAGCTTGGGCAGTCTTGGCAACATGACTCGCAACAGATTGAATGCTGTACTTTGGGCTGCAAAATGATCCATCATTGCACTATCAAAGATGCATTTAAGGTACCATTCAATCTTGTGACAATCCAATTCGCACATCGGAATGACATTTTCCTATTCCAAACCCTAAAGCCATGACCAATTTACTCAATATTACGCTGCAGTTGTCTCTCTATGTACCATTGGGAGGGGACATATCATTGAAACATCCCGACTTTGGGTCTTGATCACGACCTTGGTCGTCTCATCTCGTCACTATGCTACCATCTACTGACCTCCCCGTGGGTATCGCGACCGAAAACTGCCTCGCCTGGTCAGCCGATGGTGAATTAGCGGTCGCTGCAGGCGAGGAGCTCTTTCTCCTCATTCCTCGACCTGGCGCTGCTGAGCCTTGGACAGAAATACACTTCCCCGTCAATGTTTTCACCTACGATGAATGGCCGCTACAGACACGAGCCAGCTTTGCCGACATGTCAATAGGTGAGGAGCAAGCTAGAGTCACTATCACGTCACTCGCGTGGTCGCCGCCTGGTGTAGCAAAACACAAACGCTCCGTACTTGCAATCCTTACGACTAATTTACTGCTTTCCCTGTGGGCACCTGGTGGGGACCCTGTGGATTCGGAACGCTGGCAGAGAGTTGCGATTATTGATAGTATGAGGGTTCGTAGTATGGCGTGGATCCCAGCCAATGCTTTTTATGCAGAGCCCCAAATGCCGTTATCAACGAGGAAATGGGGTACACCTCTGTTAGCTGTGGCCGATGACCAAAATGGGATAGCCTTCTTGACTGTTTCGAGTCCCTATACCTCTGCATCAACGTCATGGGATACTCAGACGATTGGGCATGAAATCATTCAGCCTCCCCCCAAGGTTAATGACCGACCATCTTTGTTATGGAATGCCTTGAACGCAAAGCACTTTATTGACTACATTGATCTCGGCAACCGGAACTCAGCTGGCCAATTACGCTTGATCTATCGCTCTTCTGGTATTCTCCACGCATCAATGCTCACTGTCTCTGTCAGTCCCCTGCAAGTTACGCTCAGTACTGCCGATGGCCACCAGCCCGTTATGCAGGGACGTCATGGGCTACCACCGGAAGCGCCACCAATCATGCAGGTTGCACTGCAAAGACATAAGAAGAAGTACGCCGATTCAAAACAAACAACTATCAACGATGTAGTCTTGAGAACTTGGGGTGTAGCTTCTTTGGGTAGTCTAATCGCTGTCTGTATCACTTCACATCCCG